>JGI24422J19971_10001475_pt1 | contig 14331 bp, 10 predicted proteins | sample DeeMarSWOR152_54_FD_19971 | JGI IMG/M metagenome (IMG submission 19971) | reverse complement strand
GGAGGAACGAGGACCGGGACTGGCGAGCTAGCCAGAAAATGTTGGCTTAATGTCTTATTGGCTGCCACCCCACCGCTGAGTAAAATTTGTTCCACCCTCAATTGCCTAGCGGCCTCAATTGTCTTGGCAACCAGAACATCGGCTACGGCTAACTGGAAACTTGCTGCAGCATCGGCCACGGAAACCCCTCCCTTATAAACAAGATGCCACAAAGCGGTTTTCAACCCACTGAAGCTGAAGTCATGACTTTCCTTGAGCCAGGCTCGGGGGAGGGTTAAACAAGGAACTCCAGTGCGGGCTGCCTGTTCAATAGCCGGCCCCCCAGGATAGCCCAAACCCAGGATCCTGGCGGCTTTATCGAAGGCTTCGCCGGCAGCGTCATCCCGCGTTCGTCCCAATTTCTCGAATTGCCCATGTCCCTTCATCAATACTAAATCGCTATGTCCGCCTGAGACAACAAGGCAGATGCAGGGGAAATTCACTCTAACTTTTTCGCCGGATGGCAAGGAGGAATCCAGCCAATTAGCATAAATATGTGCCTCCAGATGGTTAACCCCGGTTATAGGTAATTTTTTAGCCAAGGCAAGTGCTTTAGCCACGTTAACGCCGACTAACAGCGACCCGGCCAGCCCCGGTCCGAAGGTCACAGCAATGCCATTGATATCCTGCCAGGTGACTTCGGTCATTGCCTGGTTGATAACCGGGATAATAGTGAGGAGATGCTGCCTTGAGGCAACTTCAGGGACTACCCCGCCATAGCGAGCATGAATATCTACTTGTGAAGCTACAACGTTCGAGATAATTCTGCTGCCGTCCTCTACTATAGCAGCAGCAGTTTCATCACAAGAGGTTTCAATACCCAAGATTTTCATGGACTACTATATGCTTGCTTCTCCCGCCTTCTTAACAGCATATTGTATTAGTGGCGGTGTAATGAGTCCATGGACTACTGTTGTGGCAGCCATAATTGTAATTATTGAGCCTCCGAGCTCATACCCCGACAATGCCTGAGTTGCCAGAAAAGCAAGCCCCATGGCGACACCTGCTTGATCTAGCATGGCAAGGCCAAGATACTTCTTGATCTTTGACTCGGATCTTGATATAGCAGCTCCCAGGCTACACCCTGCTATCTTGCCAATACTTCTGCCGACAACATACATGATTATAAGCGGCCACATGACATGAAAAAGTGAGAAGTCCATCTCCATACCAATAGTGGCAAAGAACAAAACAAATACCGGCGTCATGATATTGTCTATCAATTCGTTCGACCGATTGCCAATCTGGACATTGAGATTAATCACTGCGGTTCCTAAAGCCATACATGTGAGGATCGCCGAAACGCCAATCATTTCCGCCAGACCCCAACACAAAATAGCCGCCGCCAAAGAAACAACGAAGATTTGGTCAGAAGAAAGATGTATTCTCTTCGTGAAGTAAGCAATGGCGACCCCAATCGCCCCTCCGAGCGCTAATGCGCCAAAGATCTCCCATAACGGGTACGCAAAGGTTAATGACATACTTGCTTCTGCGCCCAACAACAACTTTGTTAATCGGATTCCCACCGCATAAATGAGTATTACAAGTGCGTCATCCAGTCCCACAAGAGCAATAGTTATGTCCGTAAGTGTTCCTTTCGCCCTTAAGTCCCTCAGTACTGCTATTGTCCCTGCCGGAGCGGTGGCAGGGGCAAGCGAAGCCAGAATTATGGAAAGAGGGAGGTCCCTCGTTAATAAATATACAAAACCCAATGTGGCAATAAAGGTCATGAACACCTGCACAATCAATATGATGACTATCTGCTTGCCCATTCTTCTCAGAAAAGAGAAGGGGAAACTCAATCCTACTATGTAGGCAACAAAGGCAAGCGTCGTGCCTGTAATGATGACACTAAATTGCTCGGGTGGGCTGAAATTCAGAACACGTCCAATGATAATACCCGAGAGAATATATGCCAGGACTTCTGTTAACCGTAGCCTGCGTAGTATCCTTCCGAGTATGAAGCCAAGTATGAGAACTAAGGCAACAAGGACATAGATATTCATAAGGTATTCAGGAACTTATATCTGAGATTTTTTACCAAGAGCTGTATTGTTACTTCTCCCAGAAGTCTTTTATTTTCATCAACAACTGCCAATCTTCGGATACCAAAGGACGAAAACTTATTTAAGGCATCAACCACAGTTTCCTCCGGCGAGCATACAACAGGATTATGTGTCATGATATCCTGCACGACACTCTCTTCGTGCAATATCTCAGCCCTATGAATTCCTAACATTTTTTCCTTTTTTTGCCCAGGAGGAATAATGGAACGCAGCATATCGTGTTCCGTTACTACCCCGACCACTTTCATTTCCTCTGTATTGTTAACCACCCATGCATGCGCCCTAAGGGAAAGCTTGCTGAGAAATTCCACCCAACCCGCGTTCTCCTCCATAAATGGGGTGTCATGCCCGGGTATCATTATCTCTTTGACTTTCTTCCTGTAAAATTCTTCCATTATGGTTCGCTGATGTAAATAGAGTATTTAAAGCAAGCTAATTTTTCAACTTAGTTACCTAAGCCAAGAGTAAGTCGGATGCCGAGCATATGGGCAAATAAATATCTTACCTTCATGTGCATATGCAACTATTCTAATACAGAAGGAAAGCTTAGGCAAGCAATAAGGGCTTGCCTGGTGCTGTCCAGTATGTTAGCGTAGCTTGGTATTTTGTGCGTTTTGAGCATGACTTCTATTATTCTCGCCGGTGGTAAAAGTTCGAGGCTTGGTCGGAGCAAGGCTCTTCAGGTTATTGAGGGGAAGAGTCTCATCCAGCGGGTGGTTGACCGGCTTGCTATTCTCTGTACAGAAATCATCATAGTGACTGCACGTGGCGAAGTAATTCCTTGCTCCTCTACTGTTAGGATAAAGACGGTAGCCGACATTTATCCTGGCAAGGGACCACTGGTGGGTATTTATTCGGGTTTAATAGATTCATCCGGTCCGCGCGCCACTGTTGTCGGTTGCGATATGCCATTTCTAAGCGTCGACTTGCTTAAATACATGACTCGAATTTCTTCCACCTTTGACATTGTTGTTCCACGGATAGAAGATAAATTAGAGCCCCTTTGCGCAGTATATTCCAAGAGTTGCTTAGTCCCTATCTCAGAGTTGTTGAAACAACATGAACTGCAGATTAGCGTTCTTTTTAACATGGTCAGGGTGAGATATATCGAAGAGGACGAGATAAACAGATTTGACCCAGAGCACTTAAGCTTTTTCAACATAAATAGCCAGGAGAATCTGGAGAGGGCAAGAAAGCTGGCAACTAAAAAGGGGTGACTGCCCTCTAGGCATGAAACAGATTCTTGCTCTACACCACCTACCTTTACTTTTTGAATTCGTTGAGAGTTGGGAGCTTCAAATCCAGGATTGTATCCAATCTGGCGAGTATAGAGCGCAGATTTTCCAAAGGTATATAAAATTAGCTTGACTAAATGCTTAAGCAGCGCTAAATAGTTGCCAATCCAGAGAGCTTTATCACTCTTGTTAAATAGTGAAATAACCGAAGTTATTTATGAACCCAGATGCCGATTAGCTCAGGTTTATAACCAACCTCAGCTAGCTCCTAAGGTCTCTCTCAAAGGACTGGGGCCAAGCTTTTTTATTTCCTCGACGAAATCAGTGACTACCTCAGCAAATCTCTGTCCCTCTGCAGCAGAAACCCACTCCAGCCTTAGCCGTTCTGCTTCGATTCCGAACTGCGGCAAGAGTTTCTTGAGAAGCGAAAGCCTCCTCAGTGTTTTGTAGTTCCCCTCCAGGTAGTGACAATCTCTGGGGTGACATCCCCCTATGAAAACACCATCAGCCCCGAGGTTAAAGGCTTCCAATATATACAGAGGAGCTACCGCTCCGGAACACATTAGCCTTATCATTCTTATATTTGGTGGATACTGTAGCCGGCTTACCCCGGCAAGGTCAGCACCAGCATAGGCACACCAATTGCAGCAAAAGCCAATAATCCTGGGCTCAAAGTTATCCATCTTCACACTCCTGTTAAAGCGGCACTAAGCATAGCTGAGATTTCCCCTCTCGTAAATCCTTGCTGCTGTACAGCACCCGAGGGACAAGCCGCGCAACAAGTACCACAACCCTTACAAAGTGCCTCGTTTACAACAGAAACTCCCTTTTCCCGATCCACAGCTATCGCGCCATAAGGGCACATGACCTGGCACACGCCACAACCGCTACATAGTTCCTCGTTCACAGAGGCAACAATCCCTTCTCCAACTATGGCATCCTTGACCAATACGATGGTGGCACGCGATGCCGCGGCTTTAGCCTGGGCAATACTTTCTTCAATGGTTTTCGGCGCATGAGCAAGACCGCATACAAAGACCCCGTCAGTGGCAAAATCGACGGGACGAAGTTTGACATGAGCTTCCAAGAAGAAACCGTCGTCATTCACAGGCACCTTATAGAGCATCGCAAGCTCCCTCACCTCCGGTGAAGTGGACATCGCTACACTCAGGGCAAGAATGTCAGCATCAATAGCTATCTCATCGCCAAGCACTTTATCCTTAATTTGAATTCTGAGAAGAAGCTGCCCATCTTTTCTCTCCTGTCTTACCTGAGGTTTATCTTCCAAATCGTAATGCAGAAAGATAATTCCTTTCCGCCTTGCTTCTTCATAATATTTCTCATAGAATCCGTATGTTCTCACATCTCGGTAAAGGATATAAATGTTCATCTCAGGCTTCATCTCTTTAAGCCTCAAGGCATTCTTGATTGCCGCGTTGCAGCATACCCTAGAGCAGTAAGGCCGCTCATCATTTCGACAACCTACGCACTGGATCATTACTAGGTTGTCACAATCGATGATATCCGGGTTTTTCTTTACTATCTCCTCCTCAAGTTCAAGTTGAGTAAGCACCCTTGGGTCTCTTCCGTAGAGATATTCGTCCGGCTTATATTCTTGGGCTCCTGTGGCAATTATGGTGACACCATGGTCTATCTTTTCCACGACCCTGCCACGGTATCTCATGATTTCTGTGGTGAAGTTTCCCACATAGCCATGCACATCCACAATCCAAGTATCGGTATATACCCTGATCTTGGGATGTTCCCGAACTTTATTGATAAGCTCACCGAGAAATTGCTGAATGTCATCACCATCAAGGTTGTAGTATATCCCTCTTGCTACTCCGCCAAGCACATTGCTTCTCTCAATCAGACAAACCTCGAATCCCTGCTCAGCCAAGGTTAAGGCGCTGGTCATTCCTGCTACCCCTGCCCCAATAACCAGTGCACGACGGTTAACCGGAAGAGCAACGGGCTTGAGTGGCTCTATCAGACTCGCCTTGGCTACCGCCATTCTCACGAGGTCTCTCGCCTTTTCAGTGGCTTTTTCTGGTTCGTGCATATGAACCCAGGAGCACTGGTCCCGGATATTTGCCATTTCAAAGAGATACGGATTAAGTCCAGCCTCCCTAATTGTTTCTCGAAACATAGGCTCGTGGGTTCTCGGGGTACACGAGGCCACAACAACCCGATTAAGCTTGTATTCTTCAATCGCCTTCTTTATCTTCTCTTGAGTATCCTGGGAGCAAGTGAAGAGATTTCTTTCAGCATAGGCCACATTGGGCAAGTTCTGAGCAAATTCAGTGACTTCAGGGACATTTACATACCCGCCGATATTAATTCCGCAGTGGCATATAAAAACCCCAATTCTTGGTTCTTCTCCAATGACATTTCTTTCTGGTGGATATTCCTTTATCTTAGTTAATGTTTTTCTTGTTGGAGCAAGCAAGGTAGAGATTTCTCCTGCTGCTCCACTTGCTTGCATCACCGTCTCGGGAATATCCTTTGGTGCCGAGAACGCCCCGCAGACGAATATTCCAGGCTTCGAAGTCTCCATTGGTAGAAACGGTTTCGTCTGGCAAAATCCGTAAGGATTAAGCTGGATTCCAACCTCCTTAGCGAGCTTAACCAATTCTGGAGAGGGCTGGAAACCTACAGAAAGAACCACCATACTAAATTTCTCAGTCTTTATTACGCCATCCTCGGCAGCAAATTTGACCATCAGGTCTCCGGTGCCATCCATTGTTTCAATGTTGTAAACCTTTGATCTGACAAACTTTATGCCGCTTTCTTCCTTGGCACGCTCATAGTATTTATCAAAATCCTTGCCGTAGGTCCTGATATCCATGAAGAAGACAGTTACCTCTAAGGGGATTGTGCTATGTTCTTCTGCAATCATAGCTTCCTTAATAGCATAGGTACAGCAAACGGAAGAACAATAAGGTCTATCATGCTTTGCATCCCTGGAACCAACACACTGAATAAAGGCTATCTTCTGTGGTGGAGTCAAGTCAGACGGCCGTAACAAATTGCCCTGAAACGGCCCAGAGGCAGAGAGTATCCGTTCAAATTCAAGACTGGTTACCACATTAGGAAATCTGCGGTATCCCAATTCATACTGAACAGATGGATCGAAAAGTTCGTATCCGCCAGCAAACAAAATCGCACCGACTTCCAGTTCCAGTTCCCTAGGCTCATCCTCAGCCAGAATCGCTTCCGCTTCACACACGTTTGAGCAACCCTTGCAATCCATCTTCTCGGTGATTTTAAGACAATTGTTAACATCTCTAGTGTATTTGAGAGGTACTGCCTGAGGGAAAGGTACATAAATGGCTTTCCTTTTGGCTAGCCCTTGGTTGAATTCATCGACAAGCACAACAGGGCATACGTTAATTCGAGAGATAGCTTCCTTCTCGCATTTCTCAATACATTTCCAGCAACCGGTGCAATTGAAGGTATTGTAGATTGGTTTCTCACAGTTGCATGCTTCTGCTTGTTCACTTGAGCAGGTTATACCTATAAAAATTAAGCCGTCTTTCTCAAAAACACCTACTTCCTCAAGTTTATCCAAAGCCCTCTCATCACATCCTCTAGATACCACTCCAAATCTCTTATCAGGCCATCTACTTTTAACCTGACGAACAAATGTTGCCACATTATATCTAGGCTCCAGTTCTAATTCTGACAGCTCATCCTTGTTTGTAAAAAGATAAGGGCCTACGTGTCCCCATCTTCTTCGAAGCCCAATGACTCCATCATAGTCTTCGTCCAAAATTCCCTTTGCCTTAGTTATTATTTCTTCCTTCTCTAGGATTTTTTCTGTCTCCTCTATTACTCTTTTTTCAGCCATGCTTGTCACCCCTTGTAAATTTTCACAGCGCAAACTTTGAACTCAGGGATTTTGGCTTCAGGGTCAAGGTTCCTGCTGGTGAGCTCGTTGGCAGGACATTCAGCGAAGTGGAAAGGTATGAATACCACCCCCTGTAAAATTTCCTCTGTAATATAAGCCTTTATTTCAATTTCGCCTCGCCTTGATTTTACTTTTACCCTTTCACCCTGCGATATAGAAAGCTTTCTCGCATCTTCAGGATTAATCTCCACAAACCCTGTAGGAAGTTCTCTCTCCAGAGCAGGAATCCTACGAGTCATGGTCCCGGTGTGATACTGGAACATCAGTCTGCCTGTGGTCAAGATAAAGGGATATTCATTATCGGGTAGTTCAGCAGGCTCTCTATAATCAATGGCAAAGAATCGTCCCTTGCCTCTGGTAAAGCCATCCTTGTGAAGGAATCTGGTTCCAGGATGTTCCTCAGAAAGACATGGCCAGGCTAAGGTCCTTCCATTGTCTAAACGCTCATAAGAAATCCCAGCATAACTTGGTGTGAGTGACGCAATCTCCTCCATAATCTCTCTGGGTGATGTATAGTTAAATTGTATTCCCCCAATTCTCCTGGCAAGCTCACTCACTATGATCCAGTCAGGCTGGGAATCTCCTATGGGCTCTATCGCCTTCCTTATCCTTTGAACTCTCCTATCAGTGGCGGTGAAAGTCCCCTCCTTCTCAGCAAAGGAGCAGGCAGGCAGTACTACATGAGCAAATTGTGCTGCTTCGGAAAGGAATATATCCTGCGCCACTAAGAAATCTAGAGAACTGAGAGCCTTCTTCAAATGATTTATATCTGGGTCGGAGAGCGCAGGATTTTCTCCCATGATATACATTGCTTTAAGTGAGCCATTAATAGCGGAATCGGTCATCTCAGTTACCGTGAGCCCCGGCTCTTGTGGCAACTTGACTCCCCAGGCCTTTTCAAACTTGGCCCTTGCTTCTTTGTCCTTAACCCGCTGATAACCTGAGTAAACATCCGGCAAAGCCCCCATATCGCAGGCACCCTGAACGTTGTTTTGCCCACGTAGTGGATTTACACCTGTTGACTCACGACCAACATTGCCCGTAAGCATTGCCAGATTGGCAACAGATAATACATTTTCAGTGCCAGTAGTATGCTGGGTAATGCCCATAGCATATAAAATACTGGCTTTTTCAGCTTCTCCATAAAATCGAGCTGCCTTCTCCAGAGCTACTACATCGACCCCTGTTATCCGGCTAACTTTCTCAGGTGGATATTCTTCAATTTTCTTCTTGAGTTCCTCAAATCCCTCAGTGCGCTGGGCAATGAAATCATTATTGGCCAGATTCAATGAGAGGATAAGATTCATAATACCATTGAGCAGGCAAACATCTGTTCCTGGCCTATGCTGGAGATAAACATCGGCGAAATCAACTAGAGGCGTACGGCGGGGATCAGCCACAATAAGCTTTGCCCCTTTTGCTTTTGCCCGTAGAACCCTCAAGCTTATAAGGGGATGCTGCTCCATTGTATTGCTTCCTATTACGAAAATGCAATCCGCACCTTCTATTTCTGGGACACTGTTTGTCATTGCCCCGCTTCCAAATGCCTTAACTAAGCCTACCACTGTCGAGGCATGGCAAAGCCGAGCACAGTGGTCAATATTATTCGTGCCGATGACTGCTCGAGCAAATTTCATCAAGAGGAAATTTTCTTCATTAGTACACTTGGCAGACGAAAGAATACCTATAGAATCAGGGCCATGCTTCTGTTTTATTTCACTCAACCGTCTGCTCACAATTCCCAAGGCTTCATCCCAGCTTATCGGTTCAAATTTACCATTCCGTTTTACCAGTGGCGATTTCAGCCGGTCAGGATGATTAATGAAATCTGTGGCATTTCTTCCCTTAATACAGGGCTTCCCTTCACTCATTTCATCTGTCTTGCAGGGGACCACTCCGGTCACTTCGCCATCCATAACCTGGACATAAAACTGGCAGCCACAACCACAAAATGGACAGACGGTTAGCACGAAGTCGCTGTTCATTTCTTTATCTCCGTCTTAACCATAGGCTTCTCTTTCACTCTCCGGATGAGCCTCTCTTTTGTCTCCGTGTCTAGGCCTGGAAGGACTTCAAAAACCGCCTCGGGAGTTTGACGCCACATAAGCTGATGAATAGTACGTAGCGGTATGTCCATGGGACAAGCTTCTTCACACATGCCACAATTAACGCATAGACTGGCAATGCGATAAGCTCTTATTATTTGGAAGAGGGGGACAGCGGGAGGTATTTCTCCAGGCTTGATCCACTCCGCATCCTCTAGCTCAGCTCCATCATAAATCCATACAGGGCAAATATCCCGACATCCGAAGCACTTTATACACCTGCTTAGCTCTCTTTGCCAGAACTCCTTACGCGACTCTTCATCCATCAGTGCTACTCGCTGGGCCAGAGTTTCGGGTTCTCTTCCTTCCCGTTGTTCAGGTGGAAGTTCAGTCAATTTTCGCCTTTCAAAAACAATATTAGTGATAGCATGGTTTTCATTATTCTCTTCAAGGCAAGCCAAGGTACATTCACCACACTGAATACACTTTGCCTCGTCTATCACTATACGGTCTACCCATATCTCCTCCTCTCTTTCCTTCAGGTTACTAAAATCTGACTGAGCGCATAGTCCACACCCTGTGCACTTCTCTATGTCGATATAGCGTGGTCTTCTCAATATTTTTACTCTGAATCTACCTTCCTCCCCAGAAACCTCCTCTAATTCAGCATTGGTTATAAGTTGAATATTCAGATGCCTTCCAGCCTCCACCAGCTTGGGAGATAGAATGCACATAGAACAATCGTTTGTGGGGAATGTTTTATCGAGCTGAGCCATTATGCCTCCAATAGAAGGCGATTTCTCCACAAGGTAGACGTAATATCCAGACTCAGCAAGGTCTAAAGCTGCTTGAATTCCTCCTATACCCCCACCTACGACAAGAACTGCCCCTATTTTGCCATTTCCATCTTGTTTATCCATAATTACACCTTTATACTACATTCTCTGCAAAGCTTCCGCGGCTAGCTTAGAAGGCTCTACCTCCGCTCCTCGAGACCGTGAGTCAATAATTGTTCTCACCATCTCATGGCGTAATTTCTGGCAGAAGACATCGATTTCCTTTACCTTTTCAACAAAAGACGGGGCGACGTATCCTTCTCTAACTGCTATGCTTCTTAAAGCTTTCATAATATCGGCAAAATCAACATTCTGAGGACAATGTCCCTGGCAGTTATAGCACTGGATGCAGAACCAGATAGTGTCTGAAGAAAGGACTTCTTTCTTCATCCCTAAAAGCACCGTGCGGATTATCCGACGAGGATTGAATTTCTGGTCGATATCAGAAACAGGGCAACTCGCGGTGCAGAGCCCACAGGCGAAGCAAAGCTTAATATTTTCTCCTCCAGGTTCATTAGCAACATCATATTTGAACTGAGTATCCAGTTCGCTTAAAGCTATAGTCATTTTCGCCTCCTTAAATTCCGTTTGAGGGAGGAATCCTAAAGTAATCCAGCAGCCTCCAGTATCTCGGGAACCCTTTCCTCCCGTCCAATAAACATGATATGCACTCCATCACAGATTTTCTCTTCTTTTATTTGCTTTATCATCCGGGAAGATATCTCTATTCCCTTAGCAACCCCTGTTCCTTTCGGAGCTTGAGCTAGCTCGTCAATGAGGTGTTGAGGAATAAAAATGCCTGGGACGTTCTCATTCATATACGTAGCCATCTTTGCGCCGATAACAGGTACTATGCCGGCAAGGATTTTAACCTTTTTATCTATATTGCGGACGAATTCTGTAAATCTCTTTAGTTCATCAAGTTCATAAACCGCCTGCGTCTGAATGAAGCTAACCCCTGCCTTGAGTTTCTTCTCAACCTTGATAAGCTGTGGCTCGAGGGGATCAGCTGAGGGAGTAGCTGTTGTTCCAATACAGAAGTCAATGCCTCCGTCAAGTTCATTTCCTGTCATGTCCTTGCCGGAGTTCAAGGTATGAACAAGGTGGATAAGTTGCACCGAATCGAGGTCGAATACTTGCTTGGCTTCCTTATGGTCACCAACATCAATGGAATCACCAGTAAGGCAGAGGACATTATTCACTCCTCGAGAATAAGCGAAAAGGAGATCTGCTTGAATTGCCAGACGGTTCCTGTCTCGACAGGTTACTTGCAGGATGGGCTCGCCACCATGTTCTTTAATCAAGAGACAAATCCCCAAGGAGGGATAGCGCATCACGGAGCTTTGATTATCAGTCACATTTAGACCATCCACCTTATCCTTGAGAAGCTCAATATGCTCTATCGCCTTTGACACATTGGAGCCTTTCCTCGGCCCCACCTCAGTCGTTACCACGAAGTTTTTTGTTTTAAGAATTTCTCTGAAAGGTGTTGCCATCCTGCACCCCCTTAAGCTTTTACCGCCTGGACTTTGCCGGGCCTTTTCACCGCCCGAAAATTCTTTGGCGAGTAATATTCTCGCATCAGATCAAGCCTACCTTGCTTTTCTAGCCTGCGATAAATAAGAACCCAAGCACAATCTTTCTCTGGATCTATCTCGCATTTTCCCCCTCTTCTCGTACCACCACAGGGGCCATTAAGAAGTCCTTTGGCACAGCGAACTATAGGGCAAATACCTCCCGTTCGATCTAGAAAACAATCACCGCAAGCACCACACATTTCCACCCAAAGCCCTTCCTTTTCTGGCATCCCGATAAAGGTAGTGTTGACTGCCGGGAACACGGGCTTGTCCTCAAACATCTCAGCCATAGTTTGCACTCCAGAGCCACAGGCCAAGGAGAGAACCGCCTCAACTTCAGCAACCTTATCCTTAATCTCTGTTACCATCTCTTTTTCACATTGTCTCTCCACTGTAGCCTCAAGAGTCGTAATCTCATTCCCGTCTGCGCTTCGAGCCAGTTTGATTTGTGAGGCAAGTACCGCCACCTCCTTCTCTCCACCAACCCAACAAACGGTGACGCAAGTCCCACAACCCGCCACAAGCACTTTCTTGTAGGGAGACATTAACTGCTTTATCTCTTCCATTGGTTTTCGTTCAGCGATTATCATCTTACCTCCCGTACTCTTCTATTATCTTGGTGATCTCATTTACTGCTCTAACAAACTTGTGGGGCGCATTAGGGCTAAGGTTGTACATTGCAACAGGTCTACCATCTACCTTAGCCTCTTTTAATAGCATATTACAGTATCTCACCCTTTCTTTTGCTCTTGTGTTTCCGGTGATGTGATGGCAAGCACCATCTTCACACCCCAGCACCAGCACTGTTGCTGCGCCATGTTCAAAAGCTTTCAGTATATGAAACACATCCACTTGGCCAGCACAGGGAACCCGGATTATCCGTAAATTCTCCGGGTAATGAAGCCTTAATCTTCCTGCTAAATCAGCAGCAGGGTAAGCAGAATGTTCACAACAAAAAGCTACAATGTGCCCATTCAATGATTCTCCTATGGCCTCAATCTGGGCCAGAATCTCCTCATCTCTATAACCTTGAAATTTTATTGCCCTAGCCGGACATATAGCGGCACAAATCCCGCAAGCATCACAAGCGAGGTCTGAAATTCCAGCCACCTCCTTACTGTTATCTGCTCGAATTAATTGGATAGCACCATGCGGACAGACACGAATGCAAGTAAGGCACGTCACACACTTTTGAGGATCAGCCTTTACTCTTTCCACCTCCACCTGAATTTGTCCTAGAGACAATAGCCCATGGACGTTCATGACCACGCTGGAAATATCTGTCAGCACCCGCCCAAGGTCTAAGTCACCCCGACATTCACCGATTAAAAATATCCCCTTCTTCTCCGAGGTAACGGGATAGAGGTGCACATTTTCATCCTGGTAAAAGCTTCTGGAGTCTACCCTGATATTCAGCAATGAGCTCAGTTTTTCAGTTCCTTCGCCAGGGAGATAAAGCTCCTCAGCAACCAGAACGTCACAGGCCACCATTATATCTTCCCCGAGAAAAACATCTTTAGCCTCGATTGTCACCCGACCACTCTCCCCAGTAATCCTCGGCGTAATATCAGACTTTATGAACACCACGCCACAGTTTCTTGCTTCCTGGTAAAGTTTCTCCATTCCTTCGCTATCTACCTTGACGCTTTTGTAAAAGACGTAAATCTCGCTACCCCATTTTTTCTTTGCTGCCAAAGCGTTATTCAGAGTAGCTAGTGTGGGAAAGCGAGAATTTCCATCAGAAAAATCGAACATGAAACCTATGGTTTTTGGTTGCGTTTCTAGACTCGAGTTCCGAAGCATGCTGCAGAATTGCTCTTGTGACACAATATTAATGCCATAGATTGCTTCTTCTTCAGCTCGCAACCTCGGCTCAGGAGCTAAAGCAAGCTCGGTTTGATACCCGGTGGCAAGAATTATCGCTCCATACTTGCGGAAAATTTCCTCTTCCCCTTTTCTAATCCTTACGCTGAAATCTCCAATCTTCCCCACTACCTCAGTCATCTCAGCAGAGGTGAGAACCTCTACATTTTCATCCCCCTCTACTGAACTTATCATTGCGCTTGTGTCAAAACCATAAAAGCTTTCCAGTTCTTCAGCCCTAGTTCCCAAAACCGCCTCCTTCTCTAATAGGGTTGTCCGCAAGCCAACTCGGGAAAGCTGGAGAGCCGTGCTAATTGCCGTGAATCCACCACCGACTACTAGAACCTCTCTACTTACAGGCAACTCTTTCTTCTCTATGGGCTGGAGCAACCAAACCCTGTTTATCGCCATCTTTACAAGTTCCACAGCCTTCATGGTAACATTCCCATCATGAGCCCAAGAGCATTGTTCTCTGATATTTGCCATAGAAAGGAGATGACCATTCAGCCCGGCCTTTTCCAATACTTCTCTGAAAATATGTTCATTGAACTCAGGAGAACAAGTAGCAACAACTCTCTCTATATTCTCTTCCCTGATACAGGAAATCATCTTTTCCCTTCCTTCTTCAAGACAAAGGTTGGAACTCAAGTTGACACAGGTGACACCGGGGAATTTTGTTACTTTTTTAACGGCGGCATCAAAATCAATATTATTTATTACCCCGCCGCAATTGCAGAGAAAAACGCCTATTTTGCTTTCC
>JGI24422J19971_10001474_pt1 | contig 14332 bp, 10 predicted proteins | sample DeeMarSWOR152_54_FD_19971 | JGI IMG/M metagenome (IMG submission 19971) | reverse complement strand
CGCTTTCAAGGATCCCTTTAATGGTCTCTAAAAGGGAGTCAACCAGATGGGCGGACTGAGCATTGGTAAAGCCGAGGCGCTTATGGATGGTTTTCGCGATGTGGGCTTTAGTGAGGGTCATGGTGAGGGGACCTGGTTTCCTGTGAGAAAAGTAGCCTTAACTCCCTCTTTTGTCAATGCAAATCTCTTCTCATCCAGGAAAATGAGAGAGGTCGATTTATGGACTGATGGAGTTTGGCTGTGTAATGTTTCTCAGGCCAAACAGCTATTATAGACTAGAGTCAGTAGCCGACATATCAATATTCTTTCGAAGCCTCTCCGCTAAAATTAAAACCTCGCAGTAAATTCCCATGATCGAGTCTCGTGCATTACAATAGTCCAAGATGGATTCGCCAGTCCCGGTGAAACGTCAATCATACTAGGTTTGAATCGGAATTCGTTAACTTGATCTAGGATCGAAACCGTGGAATACACTTAGCAATAAGCAGCGGTGGGGTTAGGAGAAAATGCTTGACTAATCTTCTAATCCTACTAGTATACGAGTGTGCATCCTGGGCGGTTGCTCCAGTGTTGAAAGAGGCCAAAGCAGGGCTGAACCGGAAGTTGATTTGAATGGCCTACTCTTTTCAAGGGAAAAGAGTAGGCCTTTTTGTTGAGCCCACAAGGCCAAACCATCTGTGAGGGTGGAACGGCAAGCAACGGGTCTAAGGGGAGGAGACCCTGCCTTCTGGCTAAAGAGCAAGCCGCGGGGTCAAGAAATGTAGGAGCTTAAAATTGAAGATTAATTCTGACTAAGAGTCAAACGTAGATTGACCCCAATCACACCCGGTCTGAGGGAATCATCAACTATTAACCTTTTTGATTACGCTAAGTCCGCTCTAGTGACTCGCTAAGGCGGGAGGAAATAGATGGCAGGTAATCGGGAAGGCAAAAATGTCTTCAAGGGCACCATGGCTGTGCCCGGAGGAGGATGGGCGCGAGGAAAAGAGACTAGTTCCTCAATTTCTTTTTCACCCACAAAATCGCTAAAGCCGAACCCATCGCGAGGTGGGGGCGGAAAGCCCCGGGTCTTGGTATTCCCTGTTGATTGTTACTGAATAACTCTCTGCTTGAAAAAGATAGCCGAGCTGCCGAGTGTGGCATCGTGAAGGCCACATTATGTGCGGTTCGGCTTTTTTATTTGGAGCTTTATCTTGATAGAGTAAATCTCCTTTCAGTGTGTCTTTCAGAAAGGAGGGAAGAGATGCCTGAAGGTCTACTTGAGCGTAGTTCTCGCTGCAGACTCAAATTCCCCTCTCACCCAAGCGCTTCGCTTAGGGCTTTCCTGATGCGGGGAAATCCAAGCAAACTTAGGACTTACAAAGCTACCGTAGGCGCGGAAGGCCTCAAAGGCTACTGGGGGTAACCCTATAAATCATCCGCTCTTCGTGAGAAAGGAGCGGAGATAGTCTATATGAGATCTTTAAAAGCAGCACAACAAACCCTAATGGGCTTTTCTTTGGAGGATTTATACCGGAGGTAACGACAATGAGATGCCCAAAATGCCAGTTTGACAATCCTTATACGCAGGGGTTCTGTGGTGATTGCGGGACAAAACTACAAAAGTCCTGTCCAGAATGTGGCTTTGGTAATCCCGCTCAATATAAATTCTGCGGTGAGTGCGGTGTTCGTTTATGCGGGCCTGAGAGCACTCAGAAGGATGCTATATCAACAATGGAATTTGAAGCCGGCACCAAGAAACCTATTACGAAATTCGTGGGCCGGACTAAGGAAACAAAGAAACTAAAGGAACTCTATGAGTTGGCAAGGTCTGGTTCCGGCCAGGTGGTTGAGTTGGAGGGCGAAGCCGGCGTGGGGAAATCAAGACTGCTCTATGAGTTTAGGAATGCGCTTCCGCAGGGTCAATATACCTACCTCGAAGGCAGCTGCTACCACTACGGGGTGATTATGCCCTACCTGCCGGTATTAGACATCCTGAGAACTTATTTTGGGCTGAAAGATGGCGAGGGGGAACTCCTCATCAAGAGGAAGATTAAAGAAAAGGCTTCAGGGGTTGGCGGGAAGTCAAAGAATTACCTGCCGCCTTTGCAGGAGATCCTTTCTCTCAAAGTGGAGGACGAAGTATATCTTAAGATGGAACCCGGACAGAAAAGGGGGAGAATATTTGAAGCCATTCGAGAGTTATTTGTGCGAGAGGCTCAAGAGAAACCTCTGGTACTCGTTTTTGAGGACCTCCACTGGATCGACAAGAGCTCTGAGGATTTTTTGAATTACCTATTTGGCTCGATAGAGAATACGCCAATCCTGCTAATCCTGCCCTACCGGCCGCAATACTGCCCTCAACTGGAGCCTAAACCCTATCATAGTAAGATCATTTTGAAGGAGCTTCCCAGAGATGGCCGTGTCGAACTCGTTCAGTCTATCCTGGAACATGGAGATGTAGTGCACGAGGTTGTGGAACTTATCCTGGGCAAGGCTCGAGGCAATCCTCTGTTCATCGAGGAGGTCACTCAAAGCCTGTTGGAAAATGGCTTCATTAAAAAAGAGAGGAATCAGTATATCTTAGCAGGAAACGCCACCAATATTCATCTGCCCGATACCATACAGGAGATTATAGGAGCTCGAATCAATCGAGCAGGTGAGAGCATCAAGCGCATTATGCAGGTTGGATCAGTGATCGGAAGCGAATTTGCCTTTCGCACCCTGCAGAGCATGGCCAGAATGAAAGAGGACCTTAGATCCTATCTTGTGAGCTTTGAAGAACTGGCGTTTCTCCACGAAAGCTACTCTTTTCCGGAGATAGAATACATTTTCAAACACGCCCTCATTCGAGAAGTCACTTACAACGGCTTGCTGCACAGAGAGAGAAAGGAGATTCACGGAAGGATCGGAACGGCCATCGAAGCCCTTTATGCCGAAAGCATTGAAGAGTATTATGAGCTGCTGGCCTACCATTATTCCCACAGCGACGACCTTGAGAAAGCCTGTCACTATCTGAAACTGTCTGGCGATAAGGCCACCCGGAAGTACTCGCTTTGGGAGGCCATGCATTTTTACAGAGAAGCCATACGCATAATTAATCAGCTGCCCGCAACAGAGCAGAACAGAAGAGCACAACTGGAGATTCGTCTTTCCATTTCAACTCCGATGCTTCTCATGGGCTATCCAGAAGGATCCCTAGAAAACTTCCAGGAGGCCGAGAGGCTTGCAAAAGAGAGGGGGGATGAAAAGACTCTAGCAATCCTTTATAGCAATTTGGGTCTTTACTACTTAATTATGGGGAAACCGCTATTGGGCATAAAATACACGGAGGGTCCTTTTCAAGAGGCAGAAAAGGCTCAGGAGATTGATCTGATGGCCCCAATAGCATGCCAACTTTGCGCCGCTTATTTGCATTCAAGTCAACATTCCAAGTTGGTTGATGTGGCCTCCAGAGTAATCGCCAGGCTAGAGCAAACGCATAGAGAAAGGGATTTCTTTGGCACCAGATATAATGTTTATTCAGGGCTGTCTTCAATGTGCGTCTTTTCTCTTGGAATGTTGGGGAATTTTGAAGAGGGGAAAGCCTTATATGAGAAAGGGCTCTTTTTTGCTCAAGAGGTAAACAGTGTATATGCGCTAGGCCTGTTGGAACTCTACTACGGATACTTATTGAACTTTGCGGGAGACGGAAAGACCGCCATTGGTCACTTGAGAAAGGGGATTGGGTGTTTTGAAAAAGCGCAAGCATGGTGGCTACTTGGAGCCTCCTGGTCGGCCTTAGGACACGCCTATTACCTAATCGGCGATCCGGAGTCAGCCCAAGTCTATATCCAAAAGGCCATAAAGGCCCTCACTGAAAAGGGGATTCGCCTTTTTCTGTCTTTTCATCATCTATTGTTGAGTATGACCCATTTCATGTCAGGGGACCTTCAAGGCGCTGAAAAAACTGCAAATAACGCCTTGACCGCGTCAAAGAACTACAATCAGAAAGACTTTGAAGGCATATCATTGACCTGGCTTGGAAGAATTTTGGGGCGGGCAAGAACGGCGTCTGGCGCTTGTGCGGAGAAGCATATAGTCAGAGGAATCAAGATATGCGATGAACTGCGCCTGAAACCATGGTCCGCTCGAGGGTATCTTTTTTTAGGAGAACTCTATGCGGACATGAGGAAGAAAGAAAAGGCCCTGGAAAACCTGAAAAGGGCTGAAAGGCTTTTCGGAGAGATGGGAATGGATTATTGGCTGATCAGGACTAAAGAAGTTATGGGGAGGCGATGATATTGAGGCCAATAGAAGATGAATTCTGTTGGGGTGAGGGGCTGGGCCGGTTCCCGGAATGTCGTGAATCTGTGAACGGCCAGATGCCCTCGATACTCTTCGGAACCCTTGTGTTAGGGAGTGCTTGATGAAAAAAGCGGAGAAAAAACAGGGTCGAATCAAGAACCAATTCGGGGGCCTGGGATTGACAAATGAACGAACCGAGAGGCCCTATAGTAATTTCAGAATAGATTACGAAGAAATCCTGGATAATATCGGTGACGTCTTTTTCCTGCTGAACGATAACGGCCGGTTCGTTTTCATAGACAGTTTCATGGGGCAAAGCCAGAGTGTACCCTTAGGTGCCTTTCTAGGCTTACATTTTTTGGATATCATTGCTCCCAAGGATCGTGAACGGGTCCGCAGGCATCTGCAAAAGGCGATGAGAGGGGAAGAGCTTCCGCCCTTCGAGTTGGAATTCAGAGCACCAGATGGAAGGCCGCTTGTTGTGGAATGTGATACACGGCCCATTTGCAAAGGCGATAGGGTCATTGGCGTCAAAGGTATCTCTCGCGATGTCACTAAGCGTAAAAAGGCGGAACAAGAGGTACGGTCCCTGTCATCTTCCGCCGAGCAAAACGGTGAAAGGAGGGGCATTACAGATCTGAGTGGGGATCTCTTGTATCTCAGTGAGGCCTTCGCGAGCCTGCATGGATATTCAACTGATGAACTGACCGAAAGGGACCTCTCTGTTCTTCTTGCGTCTGGAAGGCTGACAATTCTGGACCGGATCGATGAGCAGATCAGAAAATCCGGCAATTCTGTTAGACTGCCTACGCTTGCCAGAAGAGGCAGGAACGTCCTCCAAGACCTGATGCACGGTTTAGTTATCCGAGATGAACAGGGCAAACGGACTGGCATGATTGACATCATACGGGACACCGGCAGGCTGAAGCAGGATGAACTGGGCCGGCGGGTGCGGGAGCAAATGAAAGTCCTCGAAACGGCAAACGTGGTCTTGGCTAAGGAGAAAAAGGAGCGACAAAAGGCTGAGCGGCTTTTGAAAAAGCGAGAGAAGGCATTGAAGGCAAGAGCAGATGACCTGGAGGAAATGAATACAGCCCTGAAGTTGTTGTGGAGGAAAAGAGATGAAGACAAAACCGAGCTTGAAGAGAAGATGTTAGCAAACATGAAGCAATTGGTTCAGCCGGCTCTTGAAAAGCTGAGAGGTACGAAACTGGATGAAAGGCAGAAGGCCTTTATAGGTATCATGGAATCGAGTCTGGAAGAGATCGCCTCCCCCTTCTCCCAGAGACTGACTTCTCAATATTCAAATCTTAGTCCGACAGAGCTGCAGGTGGCGAACTTTGTGAAACACGGCAAAAGCACAAAAGAGATCGCCGCCCTATTGAACCTTTCGACGAAAACAATTGAGTCCCACAGGGAAAAAATCAGGCAAAAGCTCGGGATAAAAAACCGCAGGAACAACCTCAGAACCCACCTTTTGTCTCTCCAGTAATACCCAAATCGCATCGGTATTTTCTCGGGAATAATTCAGTGTTGACTCTGAATGGGACGACTCTACACTCAAAAGAAGTATATCCCTTTGGAACCAGGTCGATTCTGGGAACTAACGCTATATCCGGTTAGCAAGAATCCTCTGCCTCTTCAGGTTCTTGGGCATATGATCGCAGAAAAGCGAACTCATCAATGCGTCTGCCTTTTCTGGCCACACAATGCTCATAGGATGTGGTCCTTGGGATATCATAGCTGTTTCCTTGAGGGCCTTTGTGTTTGAGGAGAAAACCATGAGAAAAGGTGCCTTGAAAATGCCGATGTGAGGCCTCCAAGAGTTAGCCAAGGAGCCTGCCTTGCTCTTTTTCTTGCGGTTGGGGTTCATTTCGGTGATCCATTCCGCAGACTTCAGGTGAGACAGCTCTGCCCAACCCTTGGAGGCTTTTGTTATTTAGTGGTGTAAGAGGTTACTCAATTGTGCCACAAGAGCTTCATAGCTTGTATCAGAAGGACGAAGACAATGTCAAAGGGTAAAATAATAGCATTAACAGCTGGGGCTTTATCAGGAGGTGTCATGATGAAAAAGGCATTGGTGTTTGCAGCCAGTCTGACTTTATTGCTTGCCTTTGCAGTGACGGCCATGGCCGGCGATCTAGCAAAGGAAGGTTCATTTTCATTAACAATCTATGGGATGTGGACCGGGAAAGCTAGCGTCGTGGCGAAGCGTCTTCATGCCATTTATGATGGGGTTGGAGTAGTTGTCAACCATGAAGGGAAGGGCTTTCTGAACGACGCTGCATTCTATTGCCTTGGGCAGATGCATGGAGCGAATGGCATCAAGGAATCGGAAAACGGCGTTTTCGAGTATACGGACGCAGATGGGGATAAGATTTTAGCAACTTACGAATGGAGAGGCGTGCTTTTCAAATCCTCCGAAGGACCTTTCAAGTTTGTCGCTGGCACCGGAAAGTATACCGGCATCACAGGTGGCGGGGAATCCACCTGGCGGCCGACAGTCCAGCGCAAAGAAGAGATTCATCCAGGTGTTACAAATCCGAATCCAGGTGTCCTAGAGGCCAAAGGTCATTATAAACTGCCCTGAGCCGGTACTTTTCATTGTAATTCAGTCCTAGTGCATCATCAGAGAAAGGCAGGGTCACAGAAATGGCTCTGCCCTCTCGTTTGTTTCAAGATGAATCAGATAGGTCCGGCTCCATCACGATCATTGCGTATTTCTGTCGCTAATCGATACGATCCGGTGATGGAGAAGCTCTTTGATTCAGTTGGTAATAGGCAGCGGTGGGGTTAGGAGAAAATGCTTGACTAATTTCCTAATCCTACTAATATAGCGCTGTTCATCCTGGGCGGTTGCTCCAGTGTTGAAATAGGCCAAAGCAGGGCTGAACCGGAAGTTGGTGTGAATGGCCTACTCTTTTCAAGGGGAAAAGAGTAGGCCTTTTTGTTGAGCCAATAAGGCCAACCCATCCGTGAGAACGGGATGGAAACCCGCGGGCTTGGGGTAGGGAAGACCTAGGGCTTGACAGACGCAGCATCGAAACAGACAGTTTGATTATCGAAACCCTGATTCGGCTCTTTCTAGCACTGAATTTTACGAGGAGGCATATCATGAAAAGAGCAGTCATGATCGCATTATTTTTCGTACTGGTCGTATCCATTGGTACTTCGTTTGCGGTTGAGGTCACCTTGTTTGGGCCACAGCAGTACCTGCGAACCAAGGGCAAGCCGGATGTTTACAGCGATGGCTTTAGCATTCATGGCCTCACCGGGGAAGGTAAGCTCATCATTAAGAATGGGGATCAGGATGGCAATCACAGGATTAGTAGTGCTCTGATCCACTTTAATGGGGAGCAAATATTCGGTCCAGATGATTTCAATCAACAGGTCTATAATCTGGAAGCTTCCGTTGATCTGGTAGAGGACAACTTTATTTCAGTAGAACTGAGAAGCAAGCCTAGAAGCTATCTTACTATTCGTGTGACACAAGAAATCACAGTCGAAATCGTTGAGGGATCTACCGATTCTGAGGGCGAAGTTAGAATGCAATCAAGACTATTGAATCGTGAGGTGGCAGTTAAGACCATTTCAGAAGACGGGACGGCATTGCAGGGAATGCAGGTTGAAATGTTCACCGATGGAGATGGGGTCCTTGTAATGGTTCACGATCCATCTGGGCAGTATTATCCGAATTTCTACGCCGGCAATCCTGATTTTACCCTGTTGAGCTCATCCTATCTTCGAGACGCCATAAAGACTTCCCTATTCAGGGTTTCCAAGTTTTTCTTGCCAGAAGCCCGTGCAGCTGAACCAACAATTGTTATCCTTTCCGTGGCACTGATTACAGGAGGAACGATCATAATTGAATGTACCCCAATCGCTGAATACCTGGCCAAAGCTACCAGTGACGCAGTTGCAGCCCTTGCAGCTTTTCTTTACTCCGTAGGAACATCTTTGGGACCACAAACACGGATGTTTGAGGGGACATTGAGGCAACTCGGAACCGAAATCATAAGGCCTCGGATGGATCAGTATGATTTGGATAATGCCGCAATTGTGATGGAATATTTGGGGAAAAAATATGCATATTTCGCTACCAAAGATATGCTTGAGGAAGGCATTGACATATTAGCGGACGACCTGAACATTCCACCAAGTTTACGATGTATCATGGAAATAACTGACTATGAGGACGCAACGTATGTGTTCGATGTCGTTCAGCAGTGTATTCCGGATTACGAGTGGGCAAAGACCTTCGGGGGAAGCCGTGTGGACTATGGTTATTCCGTTGAGCAGACTACGGACGGCGGCTATATCATCGTCGGAGCCACGGATTCCTTTGACGGAGGGTGGTATGACGCCTATCTGATCAAGACAGATGCCTTTGGCAACGAGGTCTGGAGCCAGACATTCGACAGAGGCAGTTGGGATGCTGGATACTCTGTTCGCCAGACTGCTGATGGCGGATATATCATCGTCGGGGAAACATATACACCTAGCCCGATCGATATTGACGTCTACCTCATCAAGACAGATGCCTTTGGCAACGAGGTCTGGAGCCAGACATTCGGAAGAGGGCTTATTGATGTTGGTCGCTCTGTTGAGCAGACACCAGATGGCGGCTACATCGTGGTGGGGAGTACCTATTCTCTTGGTTCAGACAAGCTCGATGACGTCTACCTCATCAAGACAGATGCCTTTGGCAACGAGGTCTGGAGCCAGACATTCGGTGGAATCAACACTGAACACGGATTTTCAGTCCAGCAGGCCGATGGGGGCTATGTGATTGTTGGGCAGACAAATTCCTTCGGTGCAGGTGACTTCGATATCTACCTCATCAAGACAGATGCCTTTGGCAATATGATCTGGGGCAAGACTTTCGGAGGAAGCTGCTTGGACCGTGGGCGTTCAGTTCAGCAGACGCCAGATGGCAATTACATTATTGTTGGGGCGACAGACTCGTTCGGCGCAGGATCAAGTGACGTCTACCTTCTTAAGATAGATGCCTTTGGCAATGAGGTCTGGAGCCGGACATTCGGTGGAAGCGACCGGGATTCTGGCTTTTTCGCCCGACAGGCCGATGGCGGGTACATCATCGTTGGCGAGACAATGTCGTATGGTGCAGGCGAGCGTGAGGTTTACCTCATTTGGACGGATGCTTTTGGGAACGAAGTGTGGAGCCAAATATTCGGTGGAAGCGAATGGGATTCTGGGTATTGCGTCCAACAAACCGCTGAGGGCAACTATATAATTGTTGGAAGCACCGCCTCCTCCGGTGCGGGCGACCGTGATGTCTATCTCATCAAAACAAGCGGTCTCTGAATCACATGAGACTCGGGGGAAGCCGTGTGGACTATGGCTATTCCGTTGAGCAGAGTACGGAGGCAGTCACAATGCCCTCGCCAGATTAAGTCTTCGAGTGGAGCGAGGGGAGAAGCTCACTTATGTTACCGGAAATAAATGTGGGGGGCTTGTGATCTTGCGCTCGCTTTATAATGACAGGCTATCTATAACAGCGGTGTCAAATGAATCATTCACAGGCAGGTCATGGGTCCGTCCAGCACCCCACTCTCTAAGACAAGTCGAGTAGAAGATCCACAAATCTTTATGAAGTCTTAGGAAATCTGCAATGATATTGACTTCTATTTCAAGAGAGACTGTCCAAAAACCATTTTTTAATTTGGCCGCTATGCCTGATGGAGCCAATGTTGGATTGATTCTGTTTTTTGGAGCTAACCGTTCTTAGTTGAGCTTGGCTTTCACCTTATAGAGTGACCACTCATTTCCCACTAAAGTCAACATCTCGATTTCAAGATGGATTCGATACGTCTAAGGCATGGCCCATTGTGATTGATTGCGTTTGAAATATTGACCGATTCGAGCCCAGGCATTAGCTGCCTGCATTGTTAGGGAAATAGTCGGGGGAGTTAATGAATCAGGTCAGAGAATATCCTGATAGGAAGGAACTACTTAAAGAATATGAGTTTTGTCAGATTAGTGCTCAAAGCATGGAGAAGACAATTTGGCAAACTAGCGCAGTTATGGGGGTCGGTATTATAGGTACGTTTCTATTCATTGGTACCCGGTCTATTGAAAACCAGCCCCCCTGGCAGGTTGCTGCAATCGTTGGCGCTTTTAGTTTCTTAGTTAGTTTATTGTGGTGGTTCATGGCTAGGCGTTGGTGGAGTGTTCAACATGCTATGTTCATGCGAATGCGCCACATCGAGCAAGACCTTGGATTTCATTCCACGAGATATGTCACATACTTGGATGATTCCTCGACAATACCGGAGTCTGAACTCAAAAGGGAGTATGTACAAGAATTGCAGAAGAGATCAGAAAAGAATGGTTTCTTCGGGCAGGGACATCAGCGAAAGGGGGTACAAGAGATACTCATCTATTTTCCATTTATTGTACTTGCCGCATGGGGTTTTTACACTTTATGGCTCTATATTAATTAGCAGAAAGTTGCCAGCTAACATCTCGCTGGAGTGGGACGCGGCTGACCGCCGGGCCGTTCAGCTCCACCGAGCCTCCGCGACGCATTGGGAGTTCAGTAATGGTTAGCACGATTCTGGATGGGGTGAAAGGACTAAAGAAAACCTTCAATCTCTATGCCATGACCCTGGGAGTTTTTGGGTTGGGTCTGGTCATACGATGGCTCAACAAAGAGTTCAATCTAAAGCAAGAAGAGATGAAGATTTTCGACTTCGTTGTGTATCCAGAATACATTTCGGCTATCATCGGTCTTCTTTTTTGCCTGTTCGTGGTGGTCTTGTTCTTCCAGATACGCCTGGTGTTCAGTGGCCTGAAGGCAGCTCGGCTCGGACAATCCGCGTTGGAAACTGAGATTCCAGAGAGCCTTCAACACTTCCCGTGGATCGCTTGCCCTCTTCACGAATCGAAGTTGGGTCCGATACTCTTCGGGCTGCTATTGGCTGTTGGATGCATAATCCTGGCTGTAGTTTCGATAAGCCACATAAACGGAGAGGCAACGTCGAATCCTACAGCGTTTAAGGCGATTGGTTACGTTGACCTAGCAATTCTGATAGGCGGCTCTATCCTGTTGTGGCGAATAGGTCTGTATCTCGTAAGAATTCGAAGGCTACTGCAAGACTCGAAAGGTGGGGGCGTCTAACAGTTCGCTGCACGCGGCTGGGCTTCCTACTTCGCAGCTCGCCTGTGCATGAACTCCAGATCAGTTATCCCACCTTTAATTGCTGTGAGCCATACTGTCTAGGAATCAAGACCCGGGATCTCAACCATCGCAAGGACGAATATTGCAAGATAAATCAGAGAGGCTGGGGTCTATCACGATCATTGCATATTTCAGCCGTTAATCGATAGAACCTAGTGACGGAGAAGGCGTTTGAGTCTGTTCGTACTTGATACATCAGATATTAATATTCCTACGGATTGAGAATCGATCTAGACCAAAAGGCAGATAATTATTGTGACTCGTCTGTAGCTTTCGCCTTATTCATTTCCCAAGATATAGAATCCGGACGCGTAATATTACACGCGATCAGGTTTTGATATTCCTATCATATGCAAGGTCTTACAGAGGTGCATGTACTGGCAAGGTATCTGAAATTTCCGGTTGGTAAATTAGAATGTACTGAAGGAAACAATTGGGCGAGGAATGAAAAACATGGCGTGGCACCGTAGTAAGAAATTTATAATTTTATCAACGTCCCACTCTTCATTTTTCGTCGGTCTTTTCAGGGAGTCCAGAGGCGAGCGCTGCATCATAGTAAGCTGCCCAAAAGGTGTTGACCTTATTAGGTTTTTCTTCCATAATGTCATCCTACTGGGATTCAATTGTGCGTTGGCTATAGTAATATAGGGAATTCCACAATAGCGATTACTTTGGTTTCCACCTAATATACGTTATGTTTTTGTAATTTGAGGAGCATTCATGGAAAGAGGGGTCATCATTACGCCCAATTTTACATTCGATGGGAGAAGCCTTCATTTTCCTGGCTTGGTTGGTATTGAACAGACAAGCCTCCGACACTACCTCTTGTATTGGGATAAAATTGAATATCCGAACAATAACATAATTCACATCGCTACTTCACCTGATGAGCAGTTTTTAATCGAAAAAGGAGTTCTCTCCAGGACCGACTTCACATTTAGTGGCTTTAGCGGAAACATCGGATTCGCATACCTTTATATGCAAGCAGCGGCGCTTGAAATAAAAAACCAAAAACAGCCTGGCCAGTGGTCCTTGGCCCAGCCAAGTGCAAAGGTGTACATACCTCAAGACTTGGCAGCGGAAGCCAGAACCATTGAGGTGGAATTGTATAGGGCTCTTCCGACGCCGGGAGAGAATGTTTCCTTAGATGATATTCTGAATTTTAAACAAAAGCGCCGTTCAGAATTACAGGCGTTCCGAACGGTCATGGACGAACTTTACGTAGAAATCGCTGACTCTTCTGATATTCCTAGAGCAAAATCGGCCACTCTCCTACGTCTCGAAAAGGCGATACATGATCTACACGAAGCAGCGGATGAATCTTGGATCAATAAGTTAATCTCAAGCATGAAAGTGGAATTGAATTTGCCCAGTATAGCTACGCAAGCTTTGGCAGGCGCAGGCCTGGCCACAGCTTTTGGTGTTTCTCCGGACTTGGGAGCTGCTATTGGCGCGGTTGGCGCCGCGCTGAAGTTTGAATTCCTGACACAATTTAAATCGAAGAAACTTCCAGAGGAATTAAGAGACTACGCTTATTTACACCACATCGAAAGAGAACTGAAAACATAACCAGCGGCTGAAATTGGAACGTGCAAAACAGCTGCGCTGATTTTGCACGCCGCTTACCCGCATGTTATCTGAACGCGCGATATCTGCTATCCATCTACAATTTATAACCTATCAGAAATGTGTTGATATGATTTTCATATCTTTATCTCCATCGGTGCCTGGCAGAACGTGGAACGAACTTGATTCCTCCTCACCTTTTGTGACAATAATGTGACAGCCACTAATTTTCCTGGTTCTTTTGTCTCTATTATGTACACACAACCATTCCAATAAGATCAGTTAAGTTATGGCCTTTCAGTATGAGAGCGATATCCCCAATTTGTGAAGGAGACAGAGATGATGATCATCGGTGTTGATACCGGCGGAACATTCACGGATTTTGTGTTTAAGGAGGGAGATCGCTGGGGCGTGTACAAGTCGCTCTCCACCCCTTCCAACCCCGCAAGGGCGGTACTGGAGGGATTGAGACATATTGCGGGGGGGAAGGTAAAACGGGTTATCCACGGATCTACTGTCGCCACCAATGCCATTCTGGAGGGAAAGGATCACCTCAGGCTGTGCTGCGAGGATCAAGGAGGGGCAAGGGCAGGTGATTCGATTAGACTAAGATGGATGGCGAGAGCAGCGGCGGCCCCCAATTCCAATACGCAACGCAGAAGAGAATCGCCAGCATGAAGAACAAGATCACATAAGCCAAAACCACAAAGGCCCTGGCCGCTCCTGATGTCTTTGCCGTGCCCAGCGAAGGCGCTGGCCCCAATTTCCCCACGCGTGCAAGCACTCCGGTATCATGTGGGGCATCTGCCATGGCCTTGGTGAGATCCGTACCAGCATGATGCCGTCCCACATGCACACCCCCTGCCCATAGTTTGCTCTCAGAGGCATCATAGAGCTGTCCGTCGTAAACAAACTGAACCGGCCTCCCCTCTTTCCCATCGGAAATAGGGGGTTCTCCGGCCTCCTTTGCGGTCCTCATAAGCTTGTTGAGCCTTGTGGTGACCACGGCCGCAATTCCGACCATCATGAGAAAGAGCCCTACCTTGAAGAGCCAGATGATTCCGAAGGTAGTAGTCCAGAAGGTCTGAAGCGAATGGACACGGAGTACTGTAAGCAGCGCTCCAGTGCTGGCGACTACAAGGATGCATACCCAGCCCAGGATACGCTCTGCCCGCGGAAGCCCACCTGTCAATGAACTCGGTTTGACAAAGAGGTGGATATAGAAGATAGCCCCGAACCACACCACCGCAGCCAGGATATGCAGGAAGCCCATAACCAGACGAACTATGGGTTTCAGGG
>JGI24422J19971_10001472_pt1 | contig 14339 bp, 11 predicted proteins | sample DeeMarSWOR152_54_FD_19971 | JGI IMG/M metagenome (IMG submission 19971) | reverse complement strand
GTGTGGAAATAGCGCAAAGGTCTGGAAGACAAACCCGATATCCCTGTCTTCAGGTGGAACTTCATTAACAAGCCTGTCTCCAATGTAAATTTCACCTTCATCGGGGTGAACTAACCCTGCAATAAGCCTTAACAAGGTTGTTTTTCCACAACCGCTTGGACCAAGCAAGGAGAAATATTCCTTATCATAAATGTGGAGGTTCACACCGTCAACAGCGACTATGTTTCCAAACCTTTTTGTTACATTCACTAGACGGATATCAGGGATATGTTTTCGCCTCCTTTGAGTCTGTACGGGTGTGAAGTAGTGCATAAGATTTTTGCGGTATATTAAGCATGCTAGTATGTCTCCTTTCCTTTTACAACAAGTCTCAGAACCAACAAGATTATGAAGGAGAATAGTATAAGGAAACCGCAACCTAGTCCTAGAGTTGATGTTGAAACTTCATTTTCAACCCAGTTAACCAATAATACTGGAGCAGTAACAAGGTTGCTTACAACTAGGGTGGCTCCAGTTTCACTCACACTTCTTGTAAACATCATGATTGCACCTGAAAACATAGAATATTTGGTTAGCGGAAAAATTATCGTTCTAAACACACCTAGTGGCTTTGCTCCAAGCGTCCTTCCAGCTTCCTCCAGCTCTATGCTTATTCTTTCTACGGCAGCTGACATTGACCTCACAAAGTAAGGATAAGTGATAGAAAGGTGCGCGAAAATAAGCAGCCAAATTTCAGGGACGAATGCAAAGTTTTCCTTCCAGAAAATGGCAAGGGAAGCCCCCAAAGCAACCGAAGGGACAATTATTGGAATGTTGACAAGCATATCTAGAATTGCCGAAGGACCATTTCCAATTTTTCTGCGTGCTATTATGATTGCCATAGGCAAACCTATAACAACGTTTAACAGTGTAACAACAGTTCCAACGAAATACGAGAGAGATAGGCTTTGCCAATAATCTCCCCAAACACCCAATCCACCTATAGCTTCCGGCAAAACACCTGTAACAACAGCTTCAAATGCTGGAATGGCTACGAAAAGAGATGGAATAAGCACTATAACGAAAAATATTAAAAGCGTTATACCATTTCTAGAAGATGTAACTACAGAACCGCTTAGTTTCCTTTCTGCTTTCGGCCAAACTTTCCTGACTGGCATTCTTAGCTTGGGACCTAACAACCTGATTGTTATAAATACTAAGCTAGAAAGTGCTATCAGAATGAGGCTGACGAATACGAGTGCCCCTTCTTCCCCGATGTGTTTTTGGATAAATATCGGACCGTTGATAAATGCTCCTGCAACCATCATCGTTGCTCCGGTTTCTGAAAGCGACCTCGCGAAAGCCAAAGTGAAGGAAGCTATTAAGGAGTGTTTCAGTATCGGGAACGTGACAGTTCTGACTGCTGTAAGCGGCGCTGCACCTAGGGTTCTGGACGCTTGCTCATACTCCAATTTATAATCAAGTAATGCACCAACCATCACCCTGACAACTACGGGAAATGAAAACGCGAAGTGAAGTAAAACTACGAGTAGCCAGCCGCGCGAAACAAAAGGAACGCCAAAGAGTGAGGATAATCCTCCAAGGTCGCCCCAGAAAAGAAACAGTGAATACCCAAGTGTGGCCGTAGGCACAATGAACGGAATATCTGAAAGGGTGTCTAAAACATTTAGCCATTTCGATTTTCCCCGCGTAATTATCCATGCCATTGGCACGCCAGCAACAACATCTATGAATGAAACGAAGAGAGCCACACCAAACGAGGCAGCAATTGCTTTGAAGGCTTCTGACATGAGTTTTGGCTGATCTAATACATCTTGTATTGAACCACATTTGATGATTATGCCTAGAATTGGTGGAAGCAGTATCAACGCGAAAAATATGATTATTGAAAGCATGTAAATAGTATTTTTTAACGCTGCTTTCGATGAAAGTCTGTCTAACGCTTCAGCGATTTTGGGTTTAGGCAAGTTTGTTCTTTCCGCCTACATTTAGCCTCTACAATCTCAACGCAACTTTCCTTTTTTCACTTGTGTTTTTTATTCATAAGTTTTCCGATAGAAGGTGTCAGTTCGCCCGTCGAGTCATATCACAGCCGTAAGCTCTATTGACTTTCTACTTAATCATCCTAAAGAAAATGAAGCACAACAAGACTTAAGGCTTTTGCACTGTGAACTCTATTCTTTCAACGCTTTTTCCCTTAGAACTTCTGGAAAGCAGTCTAACCTCGCGTATTTCACTGGTGCTCTTGACATGTGTTCCTCCGCACGCGCATGCATGCCAACCCTCAATTTCTACAATGCGAACTTCGCCAACTTGTGGCGGAAGCGTTTTCAAGGACTCGTGGAATTTCTCGACATGTTCTTCTGCTTCCTTTCTTGGCATTATCCTAATCTTTACTGGTCTGTTTTCCTTAACAACATTGCTTACTATGTTTTCGATTTGTGGGAACAGTTCACGGGTTGAGCCTTTATGCGTGAAGTCAAGTTTTGCCTTTTCCAGGTCCATACCTGAACTTACGATTTCCACTGGTTTGTCTAGGGCTTGGCGTATTGCCTGCCCCATTAAGTGGGCGCTTGTGTGAATTCGCATGAGCCTGTAACGTCTATTCCAATCGATAACTCCTTTAACGTTGTCTCCTTCCCTTATTTTTCCAGCAACTTCGTCAACGAAATGAATTATTATTTCTCCATGTCTGTTTAGCCTAACAACCCTAGCTCGCATAGCGTCGTTTTCTATTAAACCCGTATCTGATGGTTGACCACCGCCCCCGGGATAGAATGCTGTTTCATGTAAAACCACGCCTGTTTCACCATCTAACATTTTTAAGACCTTAATCACTTTTGTGTCAAACTCTTTGAGGTAGGCATCTTCATAACAAAGTAGACGTGTCGGAGGCATTCCGCTTAATTCCATCATTTCAACACTACGCTAATTTCTTATATTGACTTAAGACGTTTAAAATTATTTAACTGAAATCCTAAGAGATATAATACCCCTTGTTAGAACCTAGTAAGCTGAGAGTTGAGTGAAATTATGGATGTTTTAGAGGCCGTTAAAGGCAGGAGAAGCATAAGAACCTTTAAAAATCAAGATGTTGCGGCGGAAATTGTGGAAAAGCTTGTTGATGCAGCGCGACAGGCTCCTTCCGCTGGAAACATTCAACCATGGGAATTCATTATTGTTCGAAAGCCAGAAATCAAAAGAAGACTTGCTGAAGCCGCTCTTGACCAGATGTTTATTGAGGAGGCCCCTGTTGTAATCGTTGTTTGTGCAAATGAAGTGCGTTCCTCACAAGGCTATGGTGTGCGAGGCGAAACTTTATACTGCATACAAGACACGGCTGCAGCCATACAAAACATTCATTTAACTGCTTACTCATTTAGGCTAGGCACCTGTTGGGTTGGCGCCTTCAGAGAAGAAGAAACAAGAGAAATATTGATGATTCCTTATGGCATAAGGCCAGTCGCTATAATCCCTATTGGTTATCCTGCTGAGGTCCCTACAGCACGGAGTAGAAGACCCTTAAGTCAAATAGTTCACTACGAAACCTTTTAGATCGACTTCTAGAATTGTTAAATGAAATTTTAATATCCTCACACTCATACTTCTAATGAAGAGGTTTAATCGTTGAGGTATGCGGTAATCGCTGATACTTACGAAAAAATCGAAGCCACAACGAAAAGGCTTGAAATGACGGATCTCCTAGTAAACCTTCTCAAAAACGCACCAAAAGAAATCATAGACAAAATCGTATACTTGACTCAAGGTAAAATATATCCAGACTTCGTTGACCTTGAAATAGGTGTAGCTGAGAAACTTGCAACAAAATCCCTTGCTCGGGCTTCTGGAAGAAAAGGACGCGAAATCGAGGAAGACATAAAAAAGACGGGGGACATCGGAGAAACGGCTCAAAAATTCATGGCTGGCAAAAAGCAGGTGACTTTCTTTCAGCAACCACTAACCGTTCATAGGGTCTACGAAACTCTTGACAAAATGGCTAAGACTTCAGGCTCAGGCGCTATTGATCTTAAAATCGCATTTTTGGCTGGTATTTTGGCCGACGCGACTCCTAAAGAAGCAAAATACATTATGCGGACGGTTACTGGAAACCTTCGCTTAGGTATCGCTGACATGACTGTTCTAGACGCTTTAGCAATAGCCTATGGCGGGGGAAAGGAGAACCGCGGAGATTTAGAGCGCGCATACAACGTTTCGTCGGATCTTGGAAGAGTCGCAAAAGTAGTTGCTGAGAGAGGGTTAAAAGGAGTTAAAAAATTTGAGATATCTGTCAGCGAACCCATCAGGCCTATGTTGTGTGAAAGGCTTTCTTCGCCAGAAGAGATTCTCGAAAAGCTTGGAGGAAAATGCGTTGCCGAGTATAAGTATGATGGTGAAAGAATTCAAGCCCACAAGAAAGGCGATGAAGTTGTACTCTTCTCTAGACGCTTAGAAAACATTTCAAGCCAGTACCCAGATGCTGTTAAGCTTCTTAAGAAGTATGTGAAAGCAAAAGACGCTATTCTAGAAGCTGAATGTGTAGCTATAGACCCTGACACTAGCGAAATGAGACCCTTCCAAGAACTGATGCACCGCAGACGTAAATATGGAATTGAAGAAGCCATGGAAGAATATCCCGTTTCTCTGTTCATGTTCGACGCGCTTTATGTAGATGGTAAAGACCTAACTGTAAAGCCCTATCCGATTAGGCGACGAGCACTTGAAAAAGCAATAACGGAAAGCGACGAAGTAAAAATCGCCAAATATATAAAGACAGACAACGCGAAAAAACTTGAAAAATTCTTTCTAGAGGCTATCGAAAACGGGTGCGAAGGACTAGTTTGCAAATCTGTTGCAGAAGATTCAGTCTATCAAGCTGGAGCAAGAGGATGGCTATGGATAAAATATAAGCGAGACTATAAAAGTGAAATGACAGACACGGTGGATCTAGTTGTTATAGGCGCGTTCCACGGTAGAGGAAAAAGGGCTGGAGCATACGGAGCATTACTTTTGGCAGCATATAACCCAGAGAGAGAGGCTTTTGAGACTGTAACAAAATGTGGAACGGGCTTCAAGGATGAGGATCTGGCAAAACTGCCAAAGCTAATGGAGAAGCATCTTATTGCGCATAGACATCCGCGGGTTCGCTCAACGATTGAAGCAGACGTATGGTCTGAACCAACTGTCGTGATTGAGATTCTCGGCGCCGAGATAACACTGAGTCCAGTTCACACATGTGCTATGGATGTAATCCGTAAAGGAAGCGGTTTAGCCATTAGATTTCCGAGGTTCACAGGAAACTACAGAGTTGACAAATCCGCTGAAGATGCTACGACCTCGATGGAAATAGTAGGGATGTATCGCAATCAGCTAAAAAAGATCAGTGAAAGTTAGTTAGAACCAGAGACAAATTGCAGAATGGAAATGTTTTAATTGATGGAGACGTAATGATTGAAGTAGAAAAAGGTCTATCCATGGATTTGTTGTTTGGATTGATTTTCAACGAAGACATGAATTGGTGAAGGATGTGAAAGTTGTAAGAAAAAGAGCTTTGGCGTTTGGTATCTCATTAGCGTTTGTTGGGTTTCTTCTTTTTTGCTTAGCCTATGTATCTGAAGAAGAAGTGACACCTAGATTAGAGACAGTGAACGAGTGTTACGATCGATGGAATATAACAGGTTTGTACAGCCAAAGTGAGAATCTGAGTCTGGCTGTTCCCGCTAATCCAAAGGAGCCTTATCCTTATGGGGGCTTTAATGTTTCAATTGTTGACCCTAATGGAAACAAAACTGTGTTTTTATTTGAATTTCAATACGGTCAGAAAACCAATGTTACTGTTCTTGAAAACGAGGGTGGTTTAGAAGTGGAAGAAGGCGCACTCGTTTTGGGAGGTATCACTAATTATTCAGGCAACTATACAGCGTTTATAGATGAGTCAGCTACTGCTTGGTACGGAGGGCCCCCAAGCTTTCTCACTCTTTATAACCCGATTGTGGATAAGCAAGTGAAATATCCGTATGGGAACTTTTTGCCAGTGGGTCTAATTGTATTGTTTATTGGGTTGGGTCTTTCGTTATGGGCAGCTGTGTTTAAGAAGACTAGTGTTCGGCGAAGAGCAAGAAAGTGAATTCGCTTACGAGTCTTGATTTCTCTCTCTGAATCTTGGGCTTAGGATTTTGTCTAGGCTGAATCTCAGTGTAAATGTTATTGCCTCTAATATGACAGCTAAATCATGGAATAAGATTCAGTCTCTTCTGGGTCTAGACGTCGCAGCACATCCACTTGACTTATCTTTTTCCTTTTTTGGTTTTCTTCTTATGAAGAAGGTCGATATATTCGTTTACTGCGTTTTCAACATTCCACTGATAAGACCTCTTGGCCATAATCAAATCCAAGAAATTTATGTCTAGTTCAAGTCTGACTCTAACAAAGACTATGAGAAAAATTGTGGGAAATGTGATGGCTAAAACAAGATTCAGAGGAAATGAAAAACTAATCAGTAGAAAAAGGCCTAGAAAGAACTGACAAGCGAGGAAGACTGGGATTATGATGGCCCAGAAGATTCCTTGGAAACCTTGAGGAAATCTTTCTAGAGTCGGCTGCGGCAATTTTAGGATTAACCGGTAGAAAATCGGTAGCTTCTTCCGATGCAAGTTTTCGTGTCCCATTTGCTGTTTCACTCGCTGAGCACAGTTTTGTTATTTTTCTTGTTTTTGTTTCTTTCGTTTTTTCTTTAAGAAATGAGTGTATTCTTCTACAATCTTTTCGATTTCCCATTTATGGAGTGACAGGGGTTGTGGTCCCATCCCTAGTGCATGTGATGCTTTTAGAACCTTAGTCTTTACAAGCCCATGTTGTGCTTCTATCTGTTTTTGCTCCTGTCGAATTCCGTAGGCGCATAGAACGGCGGGCAGTATCAGGATAGTTAATGGATGGATGCAGAACATCATCCAGATTTGAAGAAAAAAGTATCCTGCGAACAGGACAGGAAGCCAAAACCAGAAAGTGGTCAAGCAAGACTTAGTCAAGTAAAGGATTTCAAGAAGGGATTCTTTCAATTTTAGTGTCCTCTCTACTCCCACCCTAATTTTTTAAGGTTATTGTTAGTATTTAATCTTTTGTTTGCAAGAGAAAATTACACGAAAGCGTGAAGGCTTTGGAGGAACTGTTGAACCCAAATGTTGGTGCTGAAATACTTCTGCGTTTTTTTCTGTAGTGTTTTCAAAAAAATCTGGGAGTTTTTTTGAGGGAGCTTCATTCCAAATAACGTCTTTTCTATCTTGTGTTCATGTGTATAAGTGACATGCTACATAATGTTCCTTACTTACTTCTGTGATTGGTGGTTCTTTCTGCTTGCAAATGTCTCCGATATATTTTGGGCATCTGGTGTGGAATCTGCATCCCGAAGGGGGATTGACTGGGCTCGGGATTTCGCCTTTGAGCACGTCTGCACTTCTTCTGGCGGTCGGGTCGGGTAGGGGTACTGCTTTGATTAGTTCTTCTGTGTATGGGTGGAGTGGCTCCTTAACGATTCTGTCTGAAGCAGTCTTCTCCATGATCTTGCCTAAATACATGATGCCGATACGATCACACATATGCCGAGAGAGCGCTAGGTCATGCGATATATAGAGGAACGAAGCGTCATGTGTGTCCACTAAGGAGATTATGATTTTCAGGATGGATGCTCTTATAGAAACGTCAAGCATAGAAACTGGTTCATCCGCGACTACAAAATCGGGATTGACTACGAACGCTCTGCCCACAGCAACTCTTTGTCTCTGCCCTCCACTTAATTCATGGGGATATCTCAGGAGAAACTCTTCTGGCGGTGTCAGTCCAATGGCGTTCATTATTTCCGTCACCTTTTCTATTGTTTCCTTCCCCCTCGACAATCCTAGAACTCTCAAGGGCTCGGCAATCAAATCGCTTACTTTCATTCTTGGATTTAGAGATTCGTATGGATCTTGAAAGATAATTTGCATACGGCGACGTAACAGTTTCATCTCACTTTCTTTGAGTTCCGTAATTTCTTTGCCTTCGAAGTAGATTTTACCTTTAGTGGGGTCAATTAACCTGATTATGAGTTTTCCAGTAGTGGTTTTTCCACTACCGCTTTCTCCAGCCAAACCAAAAATTTCCTTTTTCTTTATCTCAAGGCTAATCCCGTCTACCGCACGTACGTTCAGTGTTTTTCCTGTAAGAGATTGTAAGAAACCAGTTTTTAGCGGAAACCATTTCTTCAAGCCTTCAACTTTTACTATAGCTTTCTCCACGGACTTGTCTCTCCTTTATTTGCCTCCAACTAGATAGCATGCTACATAATGATCTTTGGAAATCTCTGCAAATGGTGGTTGTTCTTTCTTGCAAATATCCATTGCATATTTGCAGCGGGGATGGAATCTGCATCCTGAAGGTGGTTTGAGAAGGTCTGGGGGATAGCCTGGGATTGAGATCAAGGAATGTTTTTCTGATGTTATGCTTGGAAAAGCTTCTATAAGGTCTCTTGTGTATGGATGCATAGGTTCTTTGAATATTTTTACGATATCCCCGTATTCAGCTAAGTAGCCCGCATACATGATTGCAAGTTTGTCGCATACTTCAGCAATCATGGAGAGATCGTGAGCTATCATGATCATCCCTAACCCTAACTTGTCTTTCAATTGCTTCATAAGCCTTATCACTTGCGCTTGCACGATAACGTCCAAAGCTGTTCCAGGTTCGTCAGCAATCAGGATATCTGGATTACAAGCTAGAGCCATGGCTATCATTGCTCGCTGTTTCATTCCTCCACTGAACTCGTGGGGGTAATTGTTTATTCTTTTTGGCTCCATTCCTACCATTTCGAAAAGTTTTCTCCCTCTTTGCAAAGCTTCTTTCTTATTAACGTCTTTCTCGTGGGTTCTGATGGCTTCGACGATTTGGTCGCTTACTTTGTAAACAGGGTTAAAAGCGTTCATAGCCCCTTGGAATATTAAGGATATGCCACCCCATCTAACTTCCGTTCTCATCTTGTTCTCTGAGAAGGGAACGATGTCTTCACCTTTGAAAAGGATTTTTCCGCCGACTATTCTACCTCCTAATGGTAGAATTTTCAACAGAGATAGGGCGACGGTGGTTTTACCACACCCAGACTCTCCAGCTAGTCCTAGGCCGTCTCCTTTTTCCAGCTGAAAGTTTACTTCTTCTACTGCTCTTACAGGTCCTCTACGTGTAAAATAGTACGTTTTCAAGCCTTGAACATTTAGAACGACCATGTAGCATCACTAACATTTCTGTTATGTCTAAATCTTCAGCTTTTATATAAGCTTTAGGCGTTGTTTCTGGACGTGAAAATGTTTAAGAGTGGAGTTTCGTTTAATGTAGAGAGTGGGGGGCGTATGTATGAAAGATCGATTTGTTGGTAGGAACGTTGATTTGCGACTACTTACTGAACGGTTGAAACTCTTCTTTTTGAAAAGAAATTTTACGGTAGTTGAGAGGAAGGTGGCTGAGGGAAGGGAAATAATTGTGAATCCACCTCCTCGTGAGAGGATTGTAGATAGAATAACAGTGTCCGTTACTGGGGATCGTGAAGACTTTTCAGTGAAATTTATAGCTGGCTCTCATTCCCACATATATAAATGGGTTGGCCAATTGACCACGCTGTTTGGAGGCGGGATTCTCTTTTCTAGAGGTTTCGAGTCTGAATCGGCGTTAGAAAGGTTGGAAAGAAACTTCTGGTTGTATGTGGATGAGACGGTGGAGAGTTTAGCTGAAACATAAGAGAAATGGTTGTAGATGGATAGTTCAGAAGTCTCGGATTATGTTTTCAACGTCTTTGTCTGAGCTTGGGGTTAAGGATTTCGTCGAGGGCGAATCCTATTAGGATGAAAGAAATAGCTAATAGTGTTATTGCTATGCCTGGGGGTAACACCCAGAACCAAGTTTGCCATCCCCTAGTCACGGCAATTCCAGCTCTGCTGTAATTGTAAAACATGTTTCCCCAAGATGGAATACTTGCGTCACCTAGTCCAAGCCAAGCAAGGGAAGCTTCGGCTATTATAGCGCCCGGAACTGATGTTGCCAATGAAATGTAAACCAAGGCGAATACGTTTGGAAGGATGTGTTTCTGTATGATATAGAACTTGCCAGCTCCAGCAGCCTTTGCGGCTTCGACGAATTGCCGCTCGCGCAAACTGAGGACCATAGATCTTACACTCCGAGAGAACCCCATCCATCCCATGAATATCAAGATTCCTACAATGTTCCATATTGAAGATCCGATCACGATAACTAACACGATCATTAATGGCAGCGTCGGTAGAACCATCAGTAGGTCAGCGAACCTCATTAAGGCTTCGTCGATGATTCCGCGTAGATAGCCAGTGGTCAATCCCACGAATAAACCTATTAAGACGGAAAGAACAGCGCAAAGTACACCGATCATAAACGAAATCCTTGTTCCGTAGATGAGCATGGTAAATAGATCTCTAGGGTGGTCAAATTCTGCGTCTGTTCCGAGGAGGCCAAATGCTTCACCGTATATCAACAATTGTGCGTCATCGACATACACCGTTGGCTCATTTCCGCCTGTCTGGTTCTTGTTAACTGTCACTCCTATATTGAAGGTGTAATTTCCTGGGCTTGAAAAAACTCTTACTGGTATAGTTCCTAGGGTTTGAAAATATTTCATTATCCAATAGTTCCTTGAACTCCATGCACTGGATCGCCACGCATTCGCATACAAGCATTCGAAGGTAACTATATCGAACTCGAACCCAGTTTCATTATGGACTGAAAGTCGTATCGGAATTGGTTCCTCAAGCTGAACTCCCTCTCCCATGCCTTCTATTTCCACGAAGGCGCTTATGTGAAGCCAGTAAGATTGTGGGAGGTTATTAAATGGATACTCAAATTTCTTGGTTAGATTGGTAGTTATCTCTTCAGGTTCATATAGTATTTTGACGGACCCGTTATGTGTTCCCATGGTCGAATCGTAGAGGACATTTTGTGGCACGTCCCATTCGTCTTCGAAGACTTCTTTAGAAGAAAATTCGTGGTCTGGTACAACTTTTATATTCTCTGAAAGGTCTTCTCCCCCGGGCAGAGACTTATACCATATAGGTACACATAACTTATCCGCCGCTTGGGGCTGTACGGTGGCACCTGGGTAATAGCCCTGCCAACCTGGATACATAGGATCGAGAGGTGACAGAACTGGAGCCATGATGGCTATCACCGCGAAGAACAGAATTATAATTATTCCTGCTATGCCTCGTTTGGATTGTTTGAATTCATTCCAGAAGCTCTTGAATCTCCTTTGGTAGTCGGAGAGATTCACCATTTTAGTCACCCATACTTTATTCTTGGGTCGATTATTCCGTAGATAAGGTCCGCAGCAAAGTTAGCTAACACCACCAAAATACTGATTACGAAAAATACAGCCTGCAGTATAGGAAGGTCTTCGTCGTGAATTGCATTTATGGTCAAAAGTCCCATTCCCTCGTAAGAAAAGACTGTTTCAGTTATTATTGCTCCAGTGATAAGGAAACCAAGTGTTAAAGCGACACTAGTAACGAGTGGCAACGATGCGTTTTTCAACACGTGTTTGAATAAGACCGTTCTGGTCTTAAGCCCCTTAGCTTGTGCGGTTACCACGTAATCCTCGGTGATCGTTTCGAGTACGGTCGCCCGAGCCAAAAGAATCCATCCGCCAACCAGGAAGATGAAAAGAGTGGTAGCGGGGAGAACAAGGTGGTGGATTCGCCCGACTATGTATTCGGGGAGATTTGGCGGATTGAACCCCCATGTCGTTGGTTGAAACCCTTGAATGGGGAACCAACCTAGGCTCACTGAAAAGGCGTTCAGCATTATCCAACCTAGCCAGAATACTGGAACGGAGTAGGCGAGTAGGGAGCTGGTGACTATCGTGGAGTCAAGGATGCCTCCTCTTTTGTAGGCTACTATAACTCCTAACAGGATTCCAAATATAATGGCTGCCATTTCCGAAGTACCCATCAAGATGAGAGTGTTGGGTAAATGTCTCGCTATCGTGTCAATAACCGCGCCTTGGTGGAAACTGTGTCCGAAATTGAACGTAAACATGCTCTTTAGGTAAACTCCATATTTTTCATGAAGAGGTAAGCCGAAGCCAAACATTCGTTTTAGGTCATCGATGTCTTGTGTCGACATGGTCTCAGATCCTCCAGCTAAGCTGCGCACCACGTATCTCTGTAAACTGGTTCCAGGCAGAGCATTAAAAATTAGGAAGTTAACAGTAGCGATTACCCAGATTAACAATATGGTGATGAAGATTCTCTTAATAACGTATTCTTTCAAGCCCATACGTACCACATTTGTTAGTGTCGAAAAGTCGTATTTAAGATTTGACTATGTTTGACTTCAAGTTTCCTATTCTGTAACTTCGTTAAAAGAGCCATTTGAAGTTGTTGCTGATGTTGGCTGAAGTATTTCCTATGGACAATTTTGAGAGAATAAGTGGCTTGGCGAATGTGTGCTGTGTTGACGATTTCTGACGTGCGAGGAATTATGGGCCTCGACACCATCCGAGGGCAAAGTAACGCTGAAAAAGTTGTAGTGTGCATCTGGTTTTCACAATAGCCTTCAATAAAAAAATAAAAAAGGGGAAATTGCGATTGTTGTTTCCTTGTTTCAATCTTTGTTGTTTTCTATGGGCAGACTAAGGAGGCAGGCAGGTAGGCACTGACCAGCCGCCGAATGTCTTTCTGTATCTGCCTGTGATGGTGACTACGTCGGCGATGTCAATGTAACAAGCCGGCGGAGCAAAGTCTGCTCCTGCGAACCAGTCTGGGTCTATTTCGCCTATCAGGTTTCCACGGCTTCGGTATGCTGCGGTGCACTTCACGACGTCGCTGATGTCAACCTTGTAGTTTCCACACCTTGGTCCTCCCAGCGGTCTGTCGGTGTCTCTTGGACCCCACTCCCAAATCCAGTCAACCTCGCCTCCCAGCGGGCTGCACACATCTTCTCCTTCTGGATCGGGAACTGGCGTCTCCAGCCAATGGTTGCGGTTCGCTTTGAGAGAAGCGGATCCACCAGCTCCTCCAACGTAGCCCGCATAGTAATGGGTGCCTAAGCCAACTGCGATCTGCTCCCAATCGTACTCGCCAGGCCAGTATCCATCAGGATCCGGCTTGCCAGGATCGATTGTCCAGTAGGTGACAACTAACGTTTGCCCTGTACTTGCGGATCTTAGCCAGTGGAAGAAGCTGTGATCGTCTTCCAACATGACGATCTCATAGTCTATGTCCTCGATGAGGGTTTCTCCGTCTAATGTGCAGTCCACCATCTGGAGAATCTGGCCTGCCCACTGTCCTGAGGGTTTACTAGTTATGTGAGGTCTTAGCTCAAGTTTCTCGCAAGACACGTAATCCTTGTCTAGGACTACTGTGGTTGTGTTGACCATGCAGAACTTTTCCTGCCACAGTTCTTTGTTAACCGCGTATATGCCTACGTATTGCAGCCAATAGCTCTCTGATTCCATGAAGACTTGAACGCAGTAGTCGTCGATATATTTGATGTGGTGAACGTCCTCTGTGCTGTCGTGAATCCAACACTTCGTGTGACCAGCTTGCAACCATGTCGAGAACATGTAATCATGCGCCGTGAAAGGGCCATACACCGCGCCCGTCACTGGTGAGATCCATTTAACGTTCTCTCTGAACCATGCCGTAACCACGGTCTTGTTCTTTCCGTCTTCAGGGTCAGTCCAAACGCCTGCAGTGTGGTCTTGAATCACCCAAGGCTGATCTCTAGCTAAGGCGTATGGCGCTATGTCTTCGCCGGCAGCAGCGCCGTAGGTGCGGTCCATGACCTGTCTGTCGTAGAACCAGCTGGACATCAGAACGTTCTGCTGGTACGGAGGCGTAATTATTCCAGCTGTGGGCCTGTCTCCATCCACAGTTCTCATGTTCAAGAAAGTGCCTACGTTGTCCAGTGAGTACCCGTCCATGTTAACGACGCCAAGCAGGTTCCTGTAAGCCCAAAAGCCTGCGGCGCTGTATGCCCAGAGGCATATACAATATTTGTCCACAAAGTAATGTTGAGCTTTTATAGAAGCCGCCATAGAAGCCGCCATGTCTGGGCAGTAGTATATGTCGTGCAACACTGCGTCGAGGTCAGGATAGTTGGGATCACCGTTTTCGTCTACCCCAGTCACGTAGTTTGGTGCCCAAGCATACCAGTAGTCACCGTGATAAAGGCCTTCCTGGCCGGTGGGGAATCTGCCGAGATTCCATCCGCCAGTGTACAAGTGATAGTCAAATGATCCCATGACTCTGCCGTAGTGACCAGCCATGCTTTTCTCCGATTGTTCTAATGGA
>JGI24422J19971_10001471_pt1 | contig 14340 bp, 9 predicted proteins | sample DeeMarSWOR152_54_FD_19971 | JGI IMG/M metagenome (IMG submission 19971) | reverse complement strand
CAAGCCGTATTTACAAGCGAGTTGATGCCTCAGATGGCTACCGTTAGGACCAAGGCAATGGCACCGCTGGAGCGTGATGACTCAAGGAAAGGAGAGGTCATCCCCTCTAAGATTGATGTAGATACGTCGAAAGTAAGAACAAAGGTATTAGAAACTGTTAAGGAAGAGGCGGTCGGCATTAAGCTTGAAGATGCCCCTGTGATTGTCTGTGGAGGTAGGGGGATGGGTGGTCCTGAGCCCTACCAGACAGTATTAAAGGAGTTAGCTGATTTGCTGCATGGTGCAGTAGGTGCCTCACGTCCTCCTGCTGATAACGGTTGGGTGTCAGAAGCACTGCATATCGGCCTTACTGGAAAAATTGTTGCTCCTGATATCTACATTGCTATAGCTATTTCCGGTGCTAGCCAACACACAGCTGGATGCTCAGGCTCCAAGCACATCATAGCCATTAACAAGGACCCTGAGGCAAATATCTTCAGGGAAGCAGAATTTGGAGTAGTGGGCAAATATGAAGAAGTAGTGCCAGCCTTCACTAACAAGCTAAGAGAGTTATTAGCAGGTTAAGATAACGTAGAAGAATAGTTAAAAATTTTAGGAAACCCAGCTTTGTCGGCTGGGTTTCTATTTCTGCAGTATAAAATGCATTAAAGAGCGACACAAGAGCCTACTGAGATTAGACTTTGGTATTGATTCAGTCGTTTTTGGCCAAATCAATAGTATCAATATGTTACAATCTCCTCAATTGTTATCAAATCCTTGCCTATACGATCGCTATGGCTCCTTGTTCATACGTCTGATTTCTTTCTTGCTACTGTTCGCCACCTCCTGCCTAGCCCCAATATTATCGGGACTTCTCGCAGTTTGGCCTATCGCTTGGCCAGTAGTGCCAATAAATTACGTGGATAGTAACTAATCTAGCGCAGGTATTCGAGAACAGGGTGATATATCGGCGCGCCCGCATTTTGTCTGAAGCTAGGTAAGGTAANGATATTCNGGATTAGCAGGACACTAAAGATTAGCGAAGTGTGAGCAAGACTAGGTCGGATTCTATCAAAAGATGTATTGTTCCATTTTAACACTATAGTATGTCTAGGACGCCACACAAAAATTAAGTTGATGGTGAGAGGGATGATATAATATGGAATACAAACTGCAATTATCGGAACATTTAAATTATTATGGGGTAATACATGATAGGCTGCGACCCAAAATTACATAAAAATTAGCTATTGCATGAACATAATAACTACTATCTTTACTCGTTTTTATGCTCAAATAACGCCACGGGGAAGGGGGATAATAGTCCTGCTTGCCTTTATCCTCCTCTTCGCTGTCGCCACTGGTGAAGGCGTTCTGTATCGGCTGAGTTATTTCCTGGCACTGGGTGTAGCAGGCAGCTATGCGTGGGCCTGGCTGAATCTGTGGCGTCTGGATATGCGGATGCAAAGCAAGGCCTACGTCGTACAAGTAGGCGATGTGCTAGAAGGATATGTTTACGTACAAAATAACTCCCCTCTGCCCACCGGCTGGGTGGAAATCGTGCAAATGAGTGACATGCCCGGTTACATCTCCAGCATAGCTACCACAATTCCAGCCAGAGGGCGGGAGCGCTTGGAAACAAGGAAATTCAGTCATGCACGCGGTGTTTACACCATAGGCCCATTAGTAGCACGTAGCAGCGATCCTTTAGGACTATTCAGAGTGCAGATAACACAAGGCGATCAAGTCAAAGTGGTTGTCCAGCCGACTATCGTCACGTTGCCCTATTTCCGCCTTCCGATGGCGGAACGGTCAGGGGAGGAAAGCATACAGCATCGCTCCCAGACTCGCACTCCTAACGTAGCTACAGTTCGTGAATACATCCATTGCGATAGCCTGAATCGGATCCACTGGCCCTCCACCGCCAAATGCGGTCAACTTATGTCCAAGGAGTTCGACTCTGGAGGGGGGGGTGATGTGTGGATTGTTCTAGACCTAGAGCGCAAAATTCACCAAAGTCAAGGCACAGAGAGAACGGATGAATATGCTGTTGCCATTGCCGCATCTCTGGCTAATCTTGCGCTGGTAGAGGATCGCTCGGTGGGCCTGATAGCGTATGGAGATCAAGAATACGTACTGCCATTGAGGAGTAGTACCAAGCAGATGTCCAGGGTGTTGGAGACGCTTACATTATCTAAGACTGAAGGGTATCAAGACTTGGGTGGAGTACTTTTGCAGAACGCGGTGCAATTCGGCAGGTCGGCCTCGCTTCTTGTCATTACTTCCTCTGTAACCACCGAGTGGATATCAATACTCAGGGAGCTCAGATATCGTGGTCTCAATATTGTGGTGGTGTTAGTTGACCCTATGAGCTTCGGAGGGGAACAGTCAGTTGATGAAGTGGTAATGGAACTTGTGAACGTTGGAATTCCTGCGTACATAGTGCGTAGAGGAGATCCCATTCCTTATGCACTTTCTCAACCGATAACTCTGTATGACCTACCTCTCGTTGAGCAGCCTAGTAAGCCTGAGCTTATAACGGCTTCTGAAATGTAGTGAGATGAAAATATGCTGCCAGAAATAAGAATAGCAGGTAGAGGTGTATATTGGGCAACAAGACAGCTCAATAGCGGCGCATCATGGGTAATGAAGCACCTCCAGAGCCTTCTGTGGCAAATGGTGAGAGGCCCTTCGGAAGGGTGGTTAACATTTATCCTTCTACTGTTCTCTGTGATGTTGGCATTTTGGTCGGTGGGGAGCGTAGAGTGGGTACCAACACCGGGATTGTACCGCCTGGCATTCTGGGGTGTAGTGTTGGGTCTTTTGCTGGCCAAGATACGCTTTAATGGGTGGTTGCTAGCCATCAGTGGCCTACTCCTTGGACTTTACCTTAGCTTTTATCAACTTACCAATCTGGTTGAAGGGGCTACTAGCCTTGACCGGTATGCTGAAGTCGGCAACCGTCTCTTCATATGGGGCCAGGACTTCGTTGGCGGTAGCGTTAGCACTGACACATTGCCCTTCAGTTTTTTTCTTCTGTTCGTCTCGTGGCTAACAGGGTTCATCTGCTCATGGTCATTGTTCCGTAAACGTTACATATGGGGAGCGGTGCTTCCCACTGGAGTCGTCATAGTTAGCAACTTGACGAATCTTCTGCCCGGAGCGCAAAGACTACCATTGTATCTGTACCTGTTTGTAGTCTGTCTATTGCTGGCGCGTTTATTCACTATAGAACGTGAACATGGCTGGGAACTTAGAGGCGTCGAGCGTTATACGCCGGATTCGTTGCCTGTGCCTCATACCTTCTTGTTTGCACTGGCACTTGTGATAGTTACTTCTTTACTCCCCACGACGTCAGCAAAGGTTGCACCGGTCGCAGCAGTATGGGACAAAGTCAGCTCGCCAGTGAGAGTTATAGGGGAAGAGTTTGCCAGGGTCATTGGTGGAGTGCCCGACAAGGAACCAAAATCGAGCCATTCTTTCGGGCCTACCCAACCTTTCAAAGGGAGCACAATCGTGGGAGAGGAACCTGTTCTCATATTAGAAGCTCCTTTACCCGTCTACTTGCGGGCTAGAAGCTATGATGTTTATACACACCAGGGATGGGAGACCGGCGATACGCAACTGATGGCTCCCGAATCGACCCTTGAACAAGGTCTGGAGGCGGAGTTTCAGAAGTCGCAGGAGGTCGAGGTTAGTATAAGAGTGCTACACTCGTTAACAGCAGGGGAACCTGTATACCTGGGCGGCTATCCCATCAGAATGTCAATTGATTATCGACTGGAAGTGTTGCAACCTGCTCGTTACCAGATATCACTTGCAGAAGGTGAAGAGGGCGTGGATGCGGAGACAGAAAGCCTTCCACTTGATCTAAGAGAGGCAGTGTGGCGGATACGTGAACTGAGCCACGCCTCTGGCGAACCCCTAACGGAATCAGACATCAGTTCAGCACTGCCCGATGATGTGTGGGTGGTTTCTTGGGAATATGGCGTGGAAAAAGTTGAAATGCTTATCGTAGAGCGGCATATCCCAATGCCGCCGGATACGCTTTCCGTGTGCACCACTGGTCCAGTTACCGCTGGGAGCTCATACCATGCTACTATGAGTGTATCGACGGCAACAGATGGCGAATTGAAGGCAGCAGATATCGGGTACCCTGGCTGGGTCATGGACAGATACCTGCAACTTCCAGACACTGTGCCATCGCGCGTCATAGACCTTGCGCAAGAACTGACCAAGGATGCTGAAACCCCATACGAGAAAGCTGTAGCTATTTGCGATTATCTTCGCACCCTAGATTATGCGCTTGATATAGATACACCTCCCGACGGCGTTGATGGTGTTGATTACTTCCTTTTTGAACTGGAAAAAGGATACTGCCAATACTTTGCCTCTGCTATGACAGTGCTATTACGCGCCTCAGGAGTACCATCTCGCATGGTAACGGGGTATGGCCCAGGCGAACTGATGGAGCAGTATGGGCCCGGGGATATGGTAGGTTACCCACCCGGCGCATGGCAAGACTTGCAACATAGGTTCGTTGTACGGAACAGCCACAGCTGGAGCGAGTTATTTTTCCCAAGATATGGCTGGATACCTTTTGAGCCAACCCCTATTTACCCACTCATTATTCATGGAGTACTTAGTTTTCCGTCCACCCAAGATGTAGAAGAGGGTATTGACGACTCTAGTGCCAAAGTAGATGGTACAAAAACAGGCACTCCATGGAATATTCGGATAGTAGTAATATCGCTGGGATTGGCACTGCTTGGCACAATCATTTGGCTGGGGTGGAGACGCCTGCTGGGAAGAGTATCAGAGCCGCGAGTAGCATATGCCAGAATAGGCTACCTTGCCGCATTAAGTGGGGTGGGTCCGAGAGAGAACATGACACCTCATGAATACGGACGTAGCCTGGCGAAAGTGGTNCCTNATATGTCAATAGACCTGAAAAAAATAGTGGACACCTATGTTCACGTACTCTATGGTCAGCATAATCTTAGTAATGAGGATAGAACCACCGTTGAACGAGCATGGCCACAGGTGCGCACGCAATTGCTGCGCCGCGCCCTCTATAGTGTCTTACCGTTCAAATTTAACCCAAAACGTTATAAATTATGAACGGCTTGTTATATGAGTTGTATTTATCTGAGACCATTGATCTATCCCCTTGAATTCCCTCTTGATAAAATAGATGCCTATTACAGGTGACGTGAAGTAAAACATTTTCTACTTTGTCATACAGGATGTGAAAACACTTTTTCACAAGAAAAATGTAAATCCAATATTATATTCACCACGTTGTATTAGTCTTATTCGCGGGCAATCCAACCGCTGGCTCTAGCACCAGGTACTGCTACCTGCTCCACCACGTCTTCAACAATTCGGCGTCCATCAACACCTTTCATACGAACTGCTGGCGCCACAATCACTCGATGTCCCATCACCACCGCCGCCAGTTCCTTCACATCGTCTGGTGTTACATAGTCACGCCTTCGTAACAGCGCCAGCGCCTGAGAGGAGCGGAACAAATCTAAGGATGCCCGAGGTGAGGCACCTAGAACAGCCTGGTCATGTTTTCGTGTGGCATGAACCAGTGCAACTATATACCGCTGAACTTGGTCATGCACGAAGATCCCTTTAACCACTTCTTGTGCTTCCTTCACCTCATCTGCACTAGCAACAACACCAAGGCTCTCGATGGGATGTTGCATGCGCTGGCTATCTATGATGGATATCTCATCATCAAAGGATGGATAGCCCAGCTGTATTCGCATCATAAACCGGTCTAGTTGTGCCTCCGGCAGAGGGAAAACGCCTTCATGCTCGATAGGATTTTCAGTAGCAATAAGCATGAAGGGACAATCAATATTATGTGTTATCCCGTCTACTGTAACCTGTCGCTCCGCCAATGCTTCCAGAAGAGCTGATTGGGTCTTGGGCGTAGCACGGTTGATCTCGTCTGCCAGTACGATCTGCCCTAGGATAGGACCTGGGCGGAACATGAACTCACGGGTTTGCTGGTTGAACACCGAAACTCCGGTGATATCGCTGGGAAGCATGTCTGGTGTGAGCTGTATCCGCTTGAAAACGCAGTCTATGGACTGCGCCAGGCTTTTGGCCAGCATGGTCTTACCCACTCCAGGCGCGTCCTTTATGAGGATGTGCCCTTGACTTAGAAGTGCCATGACGGCCAACTCGACTGCCCAGCCTTTGCCAATGATAACTTTCTCTATATTATCAATGATTCTCTTGGCGATATCCTGTACCTGACTTTGCTCCACGGGGGATCTCCTTTGTTCCTATTATGAATTGATATTCTCCGTCGCTCCAGACATTGCATCTGTGTCGCGATGCCTGCGTTTCTATATTATGCCATAGCCTATTCAGGCTTTCCAAACGAGATACTTAAAGTCGAAACCTGATAGCGGTATTCATAGTAAACACAGTTCCTTCTTCTATCTCTTCAATTGGGGGAATGTGTTTTTAATAGTCAGTTTGGTTGAAGTGTACAAGCTTAGTGATGTAGCGTCCAGAGGTACTCAGTCGCCTTTTCCTGCCTTGTTCTTGTCAGCGATAATTTTCTGACTAAGCTGAACTGGCACCTCTTCATAGTGGTCAAATCCCATCATGAAGTCGCCGCGCCCTTGCGTCATTGATCTCAAATCTATAGCATAACGAAGCAGTTCTGCATAGGGTGCTTGAGCCTGAATGACATTGATGCCATCGCCAGGATTCATCCCAAGCACACGTCCTCTTCTAGTATTGAGGTCACTAGTAATATCCCCGGTATACATCTCAGGCACGGTTATAGTAAGATTCATTATAGGCTCAATCAATACTGGCTGTCCCTGAGATAACCCCTTCTTTAAAGCCTGTGCTCCCGAAATCTTAAAAGCAATATCTGAAGAATCTACTGCATGGAAACTGCCATCATAAAGGGTTGTTTTCATGTCCACTACAGGATAACCAGCCAAAACCCCTTCTTGTTTCGCCTCATTTACTCCCTTTTCTACAGAAGGAATATAATTATGGGGTATTGCGCCTCCAAAGATTTTCTCAATAAATTCAAATCCCCCGCCCCGAGGCAAAGGTTCCAACTCTAAAAAGACATGGCCATATTGACCATGCCCTCCCGTTTGCTTCTTATGTTTATATTCTGCCTTGGTTGATACAGTGATAGTTTCTTTGTAAGGAATCTTTGGTAGACTTAATTTCAGTTCTACTCCAAATTTGCGACGTATTTTCTCCCTGGTTATTTCCAGGTGGTTATCACCAATTCCGGAAATAATAAACTCGTTAGTATCAGGTTCACGATGTGTTTGGAGAGAAGGGTCCTCTTCACAAATCTTGGGCAAAACGGTGCTCATCTTATCTAAATCGGTTTTCGTCTGAGGCTGGATTGCCATGCTGAAATTTGCTTTGGGGAATTCAATACCAGGGAATAGAAGAGAATGTTCGCGACTACAGAGGGTATCTCCTGTAGTGGTTAAATTTAACCTCGCCACTGCTCCAATATCCCCAGCAGCGATCTGCGGCATTGGTTGTTGATTTTTACCTAGCATAGTAAATAGTTGGCCGATTCGTTCCATGCTATTCTTGTTGGAATTCCAAACCTGGAAATTACTGGAAATAGCACCAGAATAAACTCGAAAATAGCTGAGCTTGCCAACATAGGGGTCTGCACTTGTTTTAAAAACAAGACAGGATAGTGGAGCCTCCGAATTAGGTTTGATCTCCTCTTGATTTCCAGTGGTCACGTTCTTAGCTATAAAGGAATCCTTTTCTTCTGGTGAAGGTAGGCTATAGCATATACCATTGAGAACTTGTTGGATACCGATACCCTTCAAGGCAGAGCCAACAAAAACAGGCACTAGCTTGCCAGACATGGTAGATTTTTTTATGGCAGTGAGAATTTCCTCATTGTTTAAGGACTCACCTTCTAAATATTTATTAATAAGTTCATCATCAGCTTCCACAGCGGCCTCAACTAATTTCTCACGGCTATTTTCTGCTTGTTCTCGAAGTGCCGCAGGTATTTCTGATTCCTGCGAGGCAGAGCCAATATAAGCTTTCATGGTTACTAAATCTATAATGCCTTGAAAATCACTTTGCGAACCTATGGGTAATTGAATGGGCAGGCATCTTGGTGATAACTTAGCCTGAATTCCTCCTAAAGTAGATAAGAAATCAGCATTATCGCGATCCATCTTATTAACAAATATTAACCGGGGCAAATTTACTTTTTCTGCATCGCTCCACATCTGTTCTGTGCCTACCTCCACACCAGAAGCAGCGCATACTACAATTATTGCTCCTTCAGTTACCCTTAATCCTGATCTCACTTCACCAATAAAATCTGCATATCCCGGGGTATCAATGAGATTCAGTTTCATCCCTTGCCACTCAAATGGAAGTAGGGACAGGTTGATGCCCATATGACGGTCTACTTCAAGCGGATCATAATCTGAGGTAGTAGTGCCATCTTCAACTTTTCCCAAACGCTGAATAGTGCCTGAGGTAAAGAGCATAAACTCGGCAAGCGAGGTTTTCCCCGCTCCTTGATGAGATAATAAGCTAATGTTTCGGATTTGCACAGCCTCCCATTATAACTCTGTCCCCGATGATAAGCAACTATTGTTACATTACGAAACGTAATGCTATAATGCAAAAGTCACATCGAGATGAAACTGAGTTATAAACAGGTGAGGCATATCGCTTGGCTTGCTCGCTTGGGCTTAAGTGAAGATGAGGTGGAGAAATTTAGCGTCCAGCTATCTAACATTCTGGAAAACTTCGAAATACTTAAGCAAGTAGATACAAGTAATGTGCCACCAGAGACTCATATTAATCCGCTACAAAATGTCTTTAGGAAAGATGCCGTAGCTGAGCGATATTCCCAAGCTGAAATTTTGTCAAATGCGACAAAACAATCAGAAAATTGTTTTAAAGTGCAGGCAATACTAGAGTGAACCCATCAGGCGGATGATTCTTTACACAGTTATTGCCATTATAATTGGCTACATCTTTGGTTCCATCCCTTCAGCATATCTTGCTGGTCGCCTGAAAAAAGGTATAGACATCCGAGAGGTTGGAAGCAAAAACATGGGCGCCATGAATGTCTACTACGAAGTCGGGCGAGTAGAGAGCGTGCTGGTGAGCTTGGTTGACCTTGGCAAAGGCATTGCGGCAATTCTTCTGGTGAGGTGGATAACAGGACATCCGTTGATTTCACCATTTGATTTTCTTACTGGGATTACCAGCGTAGCTGCAATAGCAGGTCATATCTTTCCCTGCTTTCTAAAATTTCGTGGCGGAAAAGGAGGAGCTACTGCCATCGGAATTCTCCTCTTCCTAATGCCCTGGGCATTTCCAATTCTCCTTATTATTTTTTTAATAGCTGTGTTTATTACTCATAATATCACCTTTAGTTATAGCCTGCTTCTTATTGTTTTCCCGTTTATAGCCTGGCTTATCTATTTTAATATACACGGTGAGGATTTAATATTCTTTTCTATAGGCGTAGGGGTATTCCTGGGCATCCAATACATACCCAGNCTTAAAGAGATGCGCAGTAAAACTGGTGGCAACTGGCGCAAAGTTATCAGGCGTCGCAGCCTGAGGGATAGGTTCTAAATATGCAAGAGAATGAACTATACCGGCTAACTATCCATGAAGCACACAAGCTTCTTAAACAAAGGAAAATCTCCTCACTCGAACTGACAAAATCGGTACTTAAACGCATCGCTGAGGTGGAGAGCAAAATTCACGCCTGTGTTACTATTGTCGAGGATATGGCGCTGAAAGAGGCAAAAGACGTCGATAATTACATCAAAACTGGTCGTGAAATTACCCCTTTAACTGGCATCCCTACCTTAATCAAAGATGTCCTATGCACCAAGGGGATAAGAACTACCTGTAGTTCAAAGATGTTGGAAAATTTTGTCCCTCCCTATGACGCTACGGTAATAGAGAAATTAAAGGAACAGAAAGCGGTGATAGTAGGGAAAACGAATATGGATGAGTTCGCCATGGGCTCTTCTACAGAACACTCTGCTTTTTACCCCACCTGCAATCCCTGGGATTTAGGTCGTGTCCCTGGAGGTAGCAGCGGTGGTTCAGCAGCTGCTGTAGCTGCTGATGAAACTATTTATGCGCTGGGCTCTGACACAGGAGGTAGTATTCGTCAACCGGCCGCACTTTGCAGCGTAGTGGGACTGAAACCAAGCTACGGTCGGGTCAGCCGCTTCGGCTTGGTTGCTTTCGCCAGTTCTCTTGACCAAATTGGGCCAATAACTAAGGACGTGACTGACTGTGCCTTAGTAATGAATGTAATTGCCGGGTATGATTCCATAGACTCAACCTCAGTGCCTTGCCCTGTCCCAGATTACACCAAGCAACTAATTCCAGACATCAAAGGGCTAAAGATAGGCATTCCCAGGGAGTATCTTGTAGAGGGCGTGCAGAACCAGGTACGATCAGCTTTGCAAGCAGCTATAGATAAACTTCAGGAACTGGGTGCGGAGATAGATTGGGAAGTTTCTCTACCTCATACTCAATACGCCCTTGCTGCTTACTATATACTTGCTCCATCCGAAGCTTCAGCGAATCTGGCTCGCTACGATGGAGTAAAATACGGCTTTTCTGAACGAGATGCCAGTAATGTAATCGAGACAACCGAGAAGACTAGACAATTTGGCTTCGGGCCTGAGGTTAAAAGGCGTATAATGCTAGGCACTTATGCTTTATCCGCAGGTTATTACGATGCTTACTATCTTAAGGCACAGAAGGTACGTACACTGATAAAACAAGAATTTGACCATGCGTTTGAAAAATGTGATGCTCTGGTCACTCCAACTTCGCCAATTGTGCCTTTTAAGCTGGGTGAAAAGTTGGAAGACCCGATGCAGATGTATCTAAGCGATGTTTGTACCTTACCTATAAACATAGCTGGAACCCCGGCTATCTCAATACCTGCCGGCTTCGCTGGCAACCTACCTATAGGTATGCAAATTATAGGCAAGCCCTTCAATGAGGGAATACTACTACGTATCGCATTCGCCTACGAACAAGCAACCGCTTGGCATAAGAAAAAACCCTCGTTATCATGAAAAAATATATAAGGTAATCTGAACGCTGGCTAGACAAGGTTAGCAGACAAAGTAACGCGGGATTACCCCCATTTTTCTACGTTTTTACATCGTTGCCAAGCTAGCTAATTCAGTGGAAGCAATCTTGTGGGGAAAATAGAGTCGCTCCCCTTTTACTAGGAAATATAGCCATCTCTGATAAGGAGTTCAGCGACAAGGACTGCGCCTTTAGCTGCTCCCATCTTGGTGTTGTGGGATACCAGAACGTACTTTACGCCGTTCTTCAAGACGTCGTCTTTCCTGATTCTGCCGACCACGGTGGCCATGCCATCCTCAGCATCACGGTCGAGCCGTGGTTGAGGTCTGAATGGGTCTTCGTGGACTATTATCATGTGCTTGGGAGCTGAAGGCAACTCGGTGTCACCGGGTAAACCAACGTATTCCTTCATAGCCTTGGCAACCTTGTCCACCTCAGAAGCTTTCTGAGTGGAGACAAAGACCGACTCAGTATGTCCTTCACGTACGTTAACGCGGGTACAGGTACAGCTTACATTGAATCTGGCTGGATTTATGGAATTATTCGAGAATTTGCCCAGGATTTTTTGCGTTTCACGCTGCACCTTTTCTTCTTCCCCGACAATAAGGGGAATAACATTGTCTAGGATGTCAAGGCCCATTACTCCCGAACTTCGGCCTGCTCCTGACAGGGCTTGCATGGAGGTCATNATAACGGCGTTTATACCAAACGATTCACAAATTGGCTTCAGGGTTATCGCCAGCCCGGCAGTGGTGCAATTGGGAATAGGTGTAATAAAGCCTTTCCATCCTCGGGCTTGTCTCTGAACATCAATTAATTTGGCATGCTGTGAGTTGATGCCTGGGATTAGAATGGGTACATCCTCATCATAGCGAAAAGCTGAGGCCGTGCTAATAACCGCTTTATCTATGGCAAATTTCGGTTCGAGAATCTTTGCCTGGTCGGACTCTATGGCGGAAAAGATGATATCTAGAGCGGAGACATCCATATCGATAGCATTCTGGACGGGCATATCCATAACCTCCTCCACCGGAGGTTCTTGGCAGAACCAGCGCAAGGCTCCAGACTGGGCATCGGTTATGGCGTTCTTATAGCTGCGTCCTGCTGACCTCTCGGAAGCAGCAAGGGCAGCAATTTCAATCCAGGGGTGATCTTTCAAGGCAATAAGGAATTGCTGACCAACTATGCCAGTCGCACCAATAATTACAGCTTTTAGCATGATTTTCCTCTACTCTGTCTTTAATTTAAGGATAAGCGGGCACTATAAATCAAATACTTATTTCTTGTCAAGTTCTGTGCAGCTGTTGACATTCTATTAAGTGTCGCCTTGGAAGCTCCACACCTTTGATCAAGACACTTATGTCCCTCTCCCTTAGGATTAGGCACAAGTAGTTTACACTCCCTCTTACTAAGTTAATCGGGGCGAGAGGACTTGAACCTCCGACCTCAGCGTCCCGAACGCTGCGCGCTACCCACTGCGCTACGCCCCGCCTTCTATGCTATTATATGATGTTTAACTATAGAGGACAAGGATGAAATATTGCATTTTAATAATTGATGGTGCATCAGGTTGGCCACTGGCTTCCTATGGAGGGAGGACTTGCCTGGAGTTGGCACATACTCCGAACATGGATGCTATAGCTAAAATGGGTACTGTCGGTCTGCTTTGTACCGTGCCACCGGGGATGGAACCCAGCAGCGCTTGCGCCTGCATGTCTGTGCTGGGTTATGATCCTCAGGTATATTATCGGGGACGAAGTGCCATTGAGGCTCGTGGCATGGGCGTTCCCATTAACGAAGGAGAGGTTGTGTTTCGCTGCAATTTGGTAGCCGTTCGTAACGGAAAGATGTGGAGCTATAGTTGCGGGCATATCAGTACTGGCGAAGGCCGAGCTCTTATCTCTAGTTTGAATGAAAAGCTTGGCAGCGGTGAAGTGCATTTTTGTCCTGGTGTGAGTTACAGACACATATGTAAGATAAAGGGGAGGGAAGATACTCTCTTGGCTAGCTGTACGCCACCACATGATATTCCCAACAAAGCTATTGATGAATTTATTCCCAAGGGACCCGGGAGTGCTCTGTTAAGAGAGCTTATGGCACGCTCTGAGCCTGTGCTTCGTGACCATCCCGTCAATATAGAACGAAGAGCACGCGGCGATATTCCAGCTACCATGGTCTGGCTTTTCTGGGGTAGTGGTAAAATACCTGATATGCCAGCATTCAAAGAGGTCTATGGACTTGATGCTGCCATGATATCCGGAGTGGATATTATGCGGGGCTTAGCCCAAATGATAGGTATGCAGGTGCTGTATATTCATGGTGTGACCGGCGATTTGAACAACGATTATTTGGCTCAGGCCATTGGTGCCTTGGAAGCACTAGAGAAATATGATATGGTGGTTATTCATGTGGAAGCAACCGACGAGGCAGCCCATGCCGGCCTGGCTAAGGACAAAATAGAGGCTATTCAGAGCGTGGATAAAAAAATTGTGGCTAGACTTCGTTCATGGGATAGGGAGGCCCTTCGTGTGCTAATTCTGCCTGACCATCCAACGCCGATCGAAGTTCAAACCCATGTCGCTGAACCAGTCCCATTTATACTGTCGGGGCCAGGATTTACAGCCAATGGGGCGAAGAGATTTACCGAAGCAGAAGCTAAAGGCACAGGCGTCTTTATCGAGGAAGGCTATAATATTATGGGCAAGCTGATAGAATAAATAAGTGTAAAGGAATGGCACTGATAGTTCAAAAGTATGGTGGTAGCTCGGTGGCTGATGCTGAAAAGATTAAGAACGTAGCTAGCCGTGTTGCTAAAGCAAAAAGCACAGGAAATCAAGTGGTGGTTGTTGTTTCGGCTATGGGACACACCACCGATGACTTGATTAAATTGGCTTACCAGGTTAATGAACAGCCTGGTGACAGGGAACTAGACGTTCTTTTGTCCACTGGAGAGATAGTTTCCAGTACCCTTTTGGCTCTGGCTTTGGAGAGTTTGGGATACAAGGCAGTTAGTCTTACTGGCGCTCAGGCAGGCATCCAGACTGATTCTAGTTACAATAGAGCTCGAATTCTCCGTGTAGATTCGAAAAGAGTGGTCAGCGAGTTAGAAAAGGGAAATATCGTCATTGTGGCCGGATTTCAGGGTGTGACACAAGAAATGGATATTACCACTTTAGGTCGTGGTGGTTCCGATACGACGGCAGTTGCTCTCGCTGCTAGCTTGAATGCTGAAAT
>JGI24422J19971_10001470_pt1 | contig 14349 bp, 9 predicted proteins | sample DeeMarSWOR152_54_FD_19971 | JGI IMG/M metagenome (IMG submission 19971) | reverse complement strand
CCCCTCGAAACCCGTTAAATCTAAAAATTCAATGCTCTCGGCATAATCATTGATTTCAATTTCTCCTGCATATTGCCAATTCCAATTTTTAATCGTACCTAATGTATGTTTGAGTTCAATCTGATTAACGACCAGCTTAAATCTGCCTGGCGCATTCCAATCTCCGGGAACCCAATTTTTCGTACGTACCCATACATGATATTTTCCTTTTGAAGGGGATTGAATCTCTGTTTGTGCATTTTCGACTGGAGTACCTAAAACATGGGCTAAAAGATAAGGTGCCCCCATTTGTTCAACAAATTGCGGATCAACAATCCAACCACCTTTATTTTCAAAGCTTTCTCCTTCAATTAAAATCCCATAATATTTACCCTGAAATGAAACCAAGGTGAAACATGTTATTAATAGGCTTCATAAGGTAGTCTTGGATATTAAAAGACTAAGATCTTTTGATTTAATAATAGAATACTTTCTCTATATTGACTGTATAACGTTGCTTTTCACTGGCGCCTTTTTCACTCGTACTTCAATGCCTTCACAGGATCGGCCAGAGCTGCTTTGACGGCCTGGAAGCCCACAGTCAGCAGGGCAATACCTAAAGCCGATGCTCCCGCCAGTACGAAGAAAACCAATTGATGATTAAGGCTGATGTGATAAGCAAAGCCCTTCAGCCAGGAATGCATAGCCAGATAAGCCGCTGGCCATGCTATCAAGTTGGCGGCCAGCACCCAAAGGGAAAATTCCTTGGATAAAAGCGTTACGATCTGTGATGGCGAAGCACCCAGGACTTTCCGAATACCTATCTCTTTTGTGCGCTTTTCGGCCGAATAAGCGGCCAATCCCAATAATCCCAAACAGCCGATAAACACCGCCAAACCGCTGAAATACTCGAAAAGCCGCTTGAGGCTAGCCTCGGACTGATACCTTCGCTCGAAAACTTGGTCAAAGAAAAAATAGTCAAAGGGTGTGTTCGGGAATATCCGGGTCCAGGTGTCTTTGATAAATTTGATATGTTCGGTCATGTCCTCCGATTTGATCTTGACAGATATATACCTGTTGTTTCGCGTGTCGAGAAAGAGCTTCAAGGGTTGGATGGATTCCCGAAGGGAGTTGAAATGAAAGTCCTTGATGACTCCGATCACGGTGAAGTAAATCCTTTGAGCCCCAAACGTCTGGATCACGTTTTTTCCGATGGGCTCCTTCCATCCGAAACGCCGCACAGCCTCTTGATTGAGAATGATCGAACGGGAAGCATCCGGACTTTGTCTACTGGACCTGGTATCGGAGGGAAATTCTGGGGAAAAGTTACGGCCGGCAATCAATTCTATTTCATAAGTATCCAAAAAATCGTAATCCACCCTGTTATGCATGATAGCGATGATTTCCTCATTGATCGCCCCTTCATAGGTCACTTCGTTATACATCCCGATCGAACTGGGAAGCATGAGCGATCCGCACACGCCTCCGATATTGGGATTGCTCAGGAGCGCGGATTTGAGCGGCTGTAGATCCCTGGAAAGCGAGTTTCTGTCGTTGCGGATGACCACCACCCGGTCTTTTTCAAAGCCTAAAGGTCTGTTTAAAAGATAATACAGTTGTTTTCCGAAAATTATGGTGGATATAATCAGAATTATCGAAATCGCAAACTGGGCAACCACCAGGACCTTCCGGAACAAAACCCCCCGCGTTCCTCTTGTAAGTACGCCTTTTAAGACTCCCGCGGGTTGAAAAGCTGAAAGAAATAGGGCAGGATAACTTCCTGAGAGGAATCCGACCAGGAGAGAAATCCCCGCCAATCCGGCCAGAATTTCCACTTTAAACAGATTGCCGGTTTCCACGAACTGACCGGTCAAATTGTTTAAAACAGGCAGGAATGTCAGGCTCAAGACAAACGCCAGAACCGTAGACGCCGTAGTAAAGATCACGCTTTCGCCGATAAATTGCCGGATTAACTGCTCGCGGGCCGCCCCCACAACCTTACGCAGGCCCACTTCTTTGGCCCGGTTGGAAGAGCGGGCCGTGGACAGGTTCATAAAATTAATGCAGGCAACCAACAGAATCAATCCTCCGACCCCAAGAAGGATGTACAGCGAGTTGACGTTTCCGGTGGGTTCGGCGTTGGAAAAAAGGTGCATCCGCTTCAATTGGTCAAGGTGGAGCACACGATTATCATCTTCACGAACATGGCGGCGAAAAACCTCCTGGATCTTGGCCTCAGTTTCCTTCATCGAATGCTCCTCGGGCAGCATGATGTAGGAACTAACTTGCTGGCTCAGCCAGTTCTGGAAGTATGAGTCGGGAGCCAATTTTCTCACGGTTTCGAACGAAACAAGAAAATCAGGGCGTATATTGCTGTAGCGGGGATGATCTCTCATTATTCCTGTGACCTTAAGGGAAAGAGAATTGTTCAGGACCAGGGTTTTTTCCAAGGGATCTTCATTTCCGAAGTATTTTTTCGCCATTTCCTCAGTCATCACAACTGAAAACGCGTCGTTCAAGGCCGTAGCTTTGTTTCCGGCCAACAGGGGGATGTTGAACATCTCCAGGATCCCTGGATCGACAAAGGTCAATTCATTTTCGTAGAATTTTCGATCCTCATGCGCCACAAGACTCTGAGAAAAAGAGACAAAACGGGTAAAATAAGTGACCTCCGGGAGCTCTTTGTTTAGGGTTTCTGCCAAGGGAACTGGCGAAGAGGTGACGCGGTAGGTTTGATTGGCACGTTTATGCTCGACATTGATCCTGTAGATCCTGTGAGCATTTTTATGATGGCTTTCATAATCAAATTCATACTGTACGACCAGAATAATCAGAACCACGCAGGCAATTCCAACCGACAGGCCGGCCAGGTTGATCAAGGTATATCCCTTTTGCCGTTTCATGTTACGTAAGGTGACTTTTAAATAATTTTTAAACATGATATGACTCCCTAGTGCAAAGTGGCCAAGGCCTCACTTCCTTTGCAGATTAAGTCATTTGTGTTTGTAAAAATAACCTATGATTTCTTTTATGCCATAAACTTTAATCTATTAATATATACGAGAACGAAAGAAATAGAGTTACAAAAAAAATTTTGTAGGGATTTGATTGATAAGAATTTCATTTTAGTGCTTGCCACAAATTCCTCATATTTCTTTTCAATTTTCACCTGCTGACATCCCAGGATGACAATATCACACTCAAAACGACAAAGGTCAACGCAAGGACGTCTTGAGAATGCCGGAATATCGTCCTGATTCCGTTCGAGACGTCAAAAACACCACAAATCACGGGGACCTCTCCTTGCGAACCAGAAGAAGATCATGAGAAATATTTGGCTGGGGACTCTGCGGCCATCAGAAGTTCCTGATAGGCGAGATGAGGCGGGGGAGGTTTGTCTGCGGCAAAGGTCAGCTTGAGGTGATTGATGATGCGATCGACTACCGCATGGTTTGAGATGAAGGCGATGATGCGCATTTTCCCCTGGCATTTGGGGCAGCTCAAGGGATTAACCTCATAGACTTTCATCTCGGCCCAGCCCCGCCGGGGATTGTCGGACATTCCTCCTCAACGATGATGAACGGATGCTTGTCCGGCTGTCTCTTGCCCATTTTGCCCCGATGAGCATTGGCGTAGAGGCCAAAGTAGCGGACGGTGACCTGACCCTTTTCGGGAATATGGGAGGTCACCATCGCTATAAACTCCAGGCATGCCCCTTATTAAATCAGGGGGAATCCATCTGCTCCACCTCTAAGGATGTCGCGGAGATTAAGGAAGCAGCTGGAGAGAATGTTGGGATTTTCGTGGCCAGAGGCGACGGTCCGAGCCAGGGAGTTATGATGGAGGTAATGAAAAGGGAAGGTTGGTTTTTAGGAGAAAGGAAAGATTTAGAATAATTCTCGATAAAAGGTATGTGACTATTTCGGTTTGAGTTTCTATTTTATCCGGATCCTTTTCTCATACAGAGATTGATTTGCTTTTTAATTATTAGTATAAAATCAAAAAAAGGGAGAAGGTTGAAAATGAATTCTTTAAGTGAAGAGATTCGTACTAATTTAATAACCCAGACGGAAACCTTTTCAAATCTTTTTTCGTATTTAGTAAAAAAGCTGGTTTAATCTTGTATCTTGTTTTAGATTGTAAACATCCGGGATACTAAGGAGGCTAAAGATATGAGATTTAAGGCCCTCGTTATATTCTTTATTATCTGTTTTACAAATATTCTGACAGCTTCAGAAAACATTCCAGATCCCTTTAAAGTGATAAAAGAAGCTGAGAGACTTTCCGCAAAGCAGCTGTGGCCTGGATATAATCCGTCAGTCATACCCGCTGCACTTTACGACGGAAAAAAAACTTATCTATTTAATCATCCTAAGCCACCTGAAGGTTTTAATAAACTGGATCAGCCGGAAAACGTGTGGGCCTACGAGGGACGGTACCCGGTTATTGTAGGCCACTCAATGTTTGATATAGGAGGTGTTTTGACTGCCGGGGTTCTTCTCGACCTTCTAAAAAGTAACGCGCCCACAGAAGCTGCGGCTATACTCCTGCACGAGAAGTTTCACGTGTTTCAAATGACAAATCACCCAAACTGGATGCCTAATGCAGTGGATCAGTTCACTTATCCGCTCCACGATGTCGACCAATATGTCTTCGTCCGTCTGGAGGTAGAGGCACTTCGGCGCGCACTCAAATCGAAGACAAAGGAGAAAACAGCATGTTGGGCTTTGACGGCTGTCAAACTGCGAGAATTGAGATTTGCAAAGCTGGGAGACAGGTTCGTGGCTTACGAGAGAGCGAACGAACTTCTGGAAGGATTGGCGATGAATATAGAATTCACTGCCGCGGGGAAAACTCCGCTCGACTACTTGCCTGAGAAAGGCTTTGGACCTGAGGACCTAAGGTTACGCACATATTTTACAGGCCAGATAATGGCCGCACTTTTGAGCCAATTCTATCCTGGTTGGGAAAATGACATCGAAACTGAAAGATACAAGTACCTTGACCAATTGTTCAAAGATAAGTTCGAAGGAGCGACAGATATCTGCGGTTTTTCAGACAGAGAAAAAACTGCCGCTCTTGAAGAAGCAGAGGCAGCGGTTGAAAATTTCCTGAAGAAAAGGTCTGAAATGAAAAAGAATTTCTTATCTCAGGAAGGCTATACTGTTGTCATAGCCTCGGATAAGGCACCGCTTCAACCGGCTGGCTTCGATCCGATGAATGTCACAAGCCTCTCNGAAAAAGAGATTCTGCATCATCGTTTTTTAAGGCTTAAGAATTCATTAGGCTCGCTTGAGGTAATGGATCGCAAATCTCTGTCCGAGGGCTGTGGAGAGCACCCATTATTCAATGGTGTGTGCAAGCTTACAATTACGGGATTCTCTTCAAAGCCGTCTATATCTGAATCTGAAGGAAAAGTGATCATAAAGTCCGAAGGTTTCACTGCCGAATTCAAGAATGCAAAATTGGAGATCATCGACAAGGTATTGAAGCTGATATGGACCGATTAAAAATATTGAACTTACTCCGAGCATGCTTCCCGGACAGCGTCGCCTGTCAACTGACGCCTGCCGGCCTCAAGAAAGGGTTTGCTCCACTTGTAGTACATCGTTGGGTGGATGCCTTCTCTCTGGCAGAGATCCGTTATGCTCTCCTCGCCTCTGAGACCTTCCAGGACTATTCGGATCTTCTCCTCGGCCGTGAATTTGCGGCGGGTTTTGCGTTTAATGTCCCTGATGATAGATTCAGGTGAGTGTCTTTTTTTGTTACTTTGCCATGCAAGTATAAATAATGGTGTAACGTAGTATATTCTCGATTAATATTATTGCGTTGTGTTGGATAACTCCTCTGATTAGCAACAAGAACAGTTAAGTATTATTTTTGCTTCCAGTGGGAAGTAATTTGGCGAGTTTTTTAATGTCTTTTACTGATAGCCATTAAAAGTACAAAATTAACGCCGCCACCTGGCATCCCGGAAATCGTCGTTAGTGATATTGCAATATCGGATGCATTTACTGATGGCGAAGCTAATGCATCTCTTATTGGTCGGGTTCTGGAGGGCGGCGGCCGGATGAAAATTATCTCTTTTTTCAATGAACTGAAGACCATCAACAGAATCATCCGTCATCTCGAACTGAGCTTTGAGGCCGAACGCCCGCCTCCGCCTCATTATGTCCAGCAGGAGCTCCTGATCGCAGCCGAGAAGAGGAGAGAATATTTCTGAGGGCCTCTGTCGCTGTTCTCTGTCTATTCGAGGGATGAGTTTATCTTGAACTCGATGGTTTGGAAGTTTTGGCAAAATTGCGATGATTTTTGAGTCGTTGATCTCGTTGTTTTACGTGTGATAATCTTATTTCAGTTGATAAGTGGGTGGAAAATGGGGAAAATTGTGAAAGATTTGCACCAAGCGCAAAAAAGAAATTCCTACCTTAAAAAGATTTTTTTTCACGATTATAACAAAAGGAGAATCAGGCGATGAGGCACCCTCAACTCGAAATCAATCTGCGTAAGCTGGAACACAACGCTTGCCTAGAAGTGAACGCACTCGCTAAATCGGGAATAACCGTTATGGGAGTGAACAAGGTCTTCAACGGCCTATTTGAAACGGCTGAAGCCATTGTGAAGGCGGGAATTGATGTTGTGGCTGAATCCCGGATATACAACCTGAGAAAACTACAAGGGCTGAGTTGCCAAAAATGTTTGCTCCGCACTCCCTGTCCCAGCGAGATCGAAGATGTTGTGCGTTATGCCGATATTTCTTTGAATTCCGAAATAACAGTGATCCGGTTGTTGTCAAGGGAGGCGGTTAAACAAAAAAAGGTACATCACGTTCTGCTCATGGTCGATATGGGAGACATAAGAGAAGGCATCTGGTATAAAAATCGAGAATATCTGGCCTGTGGATCCAAAAATCGAAATTCTTGGGCAAACGTTCGATCATACGATTATCGACATCGAAGGCTCTGATAAAGATTATCGGGTCGGAGATCTCATCGCTTTTGAAGTCGATTACACCGGATTACTCGCGGCCTGCACTTCTGAGAGTGTAAAAACTGTATTCGTGGCGGATTGAAAAATTCCCAGCACTAACGATTTTCCGTCAAAAGCAGAAGCTTCCCGTTACGAGACCCTGTATATTCTCCGTTTTCAACACTGATTTCACCGTTAACTAGGATGAAATCCGTCCCAGTGCTGTACTGCTTAGGATCCGCGTATGTGGCGTTATCTCTAATGGTTTGGGGATCGAACACAACCACATCGGCTTTGTATCCCTCCATGAGCAAACCTCTGTCCTTCAACAGGAGGAATTGGGCTGGCAGAGATGTCATTTTCCGGACGGCTTCTTCCAAGCTCAGGACCTTTTCCTCTCGCACATACTTGCGAAGAACCCGTGCCTGGCTGCCGAAACTGCGGGGATGGCCTGGTCTGGGACTTTTAGTTTTGTCCGGGACCGGGTGAGCGCTTCCATCGCTCGAAAACATCAGCCATTCATATGTCATCAATTTCTTGATGTCTTCCTCGGACAGAGCGCCGCAAGAGAGATACAGATCGGGTTCTTCTACGACCAATTCGGCTACAATATCGAAGGCATCCCGCTGCTGCTTGAGCGCTAGGTCGGAAAGGATTTTGTCGATCAAGTGGGTGTTTCTTTTGGCTGCGACCACTGCATAGCTGTCCCAACCCGATACGGCAATAGGGCTAGGATTGTGGGGAACACCGAACAGCACAGATCTCCTGATCTCCTCCCGTTTAGCTTTATCTTTAAGGGCATTATCTAGTTCTTCGATATATTTTCGTTTCAAATCAGCTCTTTCTTCTTCCGTCAGATTTTCATTTTTCATCTGGACTCTCAGTTCCGCAAACGGTTGCATGCTTTCGGGAAGCCGGAAGCACGACCAATCGGAGTTTGTCGTGATCTCGATGAGCGGCCCTGTGGCAGCCTTATCATAAGGATACATGTCCGCTGTGATGGGTATCCCGCTGTTTCTTGCGTCATTGATCACCTGGATGACTTCGTCCATCATTCCCCAATTATTTTTTCCGCAAATTTTGAGATGTGATATATTGGCCCGAACTCCTGTTTCTTCGGCAATTCTGATGGTCTCCCGGGTTGCCTCTGGCACCCGGGCAACTTCGTTCCTCTGGTGACTTGCATAAACTCCGCCAAATTCGGCGACCACATGTGTAACAGCGATAATTTCCTCTGTTGACGCATACATGTCGGGAATGTACTCAAGGCCTGTGCTTATGCCCCAGGCGCCTTCCTTCATCGCCTGGCGTACAATGGCCTTCATTTCCTCGAGTTCTTGAGGCGAGGGATCGCGAGGCTCATTTTCCATAACGGCCTGGCGCACGTCGCCGAATCCAATAAGATGGACCGCATTTGTTCCTATGCCCTGACGTTCCCAATCCGCTTTAGTCTCTGCAATTTTGTAAGTTCCTCCTCCGCAATTGCCCGTCACAACGGTTGTTGTTCCCTGAATCAGGTAATTCAAATTCGCACATGACTCCTGATCACCTAAACTCCCATCGCAGTGCGTATGCACATCTATAAATCCTGGAGAAACAACCCGGTTCTTAACATCAATTGTGCGTTGAGCCTTTTTTCCCGAAAGGTCACCTATGGCAACAATCGTATCTCCGGATATGCCGATATCTCCTTGAAAACCCGGCTTTCCGGATCCGTCGACTATTGTCCCGTTCACTATCAGAATGTCAAAATCTTTTTTTTCAGGACCACAACACAAAAAAATGAAACTCAATACTAAAAGACACCCAAAGACAAAAAGACGTTTTCGCATAACTGCTCCTTTTTCTGCCCCGAGGCCAAAAAAGGCAGAGATCTTATCTGAAGACATGAACACCATCACTCTACAGAATCAGTCCTCTACTTTGTGCTTGTGACAAATCTCTCATAATTTTTCCCAATTTCCACCTGCTGATATCCTAGAATGAGGATATCACACCGAAAACAACAAGGTCAATGACTCAAAAAGAGATACAAATCCCACGAAATCTACAAATCATCAAGTCTTAGTTAAAATCCTCCCTTGAATCGGCAGAAAACAGCCCCAGAGGTCCTCAGAAATAACCCTCCCTTTCCTCGGCTGCTATCAGGAGTTCCTGCTGGACATTGTGAGGCGGGGGCGGCCGTTCAGCTTCGAAGGTCAGTTTGAGATGGCCGATGATTCTGTCGATAACTTTATGACCATCTATGAAAGAGATAATGGACATCCGGCCGCCACAGGAAGGACAGAACCCGCGTGTCTTGCAGGAAAACATCAGCAGCCGCTCTTCCCCACAGTCGGAACACCGGATGCATGCAAACCCGCACATCGGATTGCCATAATCGAGAAATCGACTTCTCAACCACATCCTGGATCACGGGACGGAAGAAACCATGCTCTCGCTCAAAGCGGTTTTGGTATTCTCTGAGAAACTCCTCGAAGTAATGAAAGACCACTTGATAAAAAACCGTAAGTTCCAGATGACGCTGACGGTAAATCCCTGCCATGGCAACAGGGATGATTCAAAAAACGGGCCAGGATGGAGGCTTGCAGACATACACCCCCTTATAAAAGGCTATCTTTGATCCAGGTGCTCTTTGGAAAAATATCAACAGAAGTTGACGTTGGAAGTATTGTCGAGTCAACAAATGTTCACTATAAACTCAAAGTCCTAATGAAGAAGAGAATCAAAACATGAGCTACAACGGGTGCAGATCAAAGTCCAATGTGGCGAAATACATTGAGGATGTGAACAAGCTTTAGTTCCCCGGTGAATAATGTATGTCTTAAAATATGTTCAGTAAAATAAAAAACCCTGATAGAAATTCGTTTTCTCCTTTTTGAAACCATATATTAGATAAAAATAGTAGACTTTTTTTCTCAGGGTATTATAATAGAATAGGAGGCACTTCGTATCATCTTTTTTGAACCGCACGGAGGGCAAATAATGAAGAAGCATAATCGCGGAATGACACTTTTTATCTGCACGTCCGTCTGGCTCGGAGTGCTGTGCCTTCTCTTTGCGCCTCTTGAAGGAAACGTCGAGAGAGGGCGAACCATCCAGGAGAATAAAATGGGATCTTCGTCAGATTTTCTAATCGATGATTTTTCTCGTGATAATGGCCTGTCAGCCATAGGCACCCAATGGAGACAGTATACCGACCAGGTTATGGGAGGAGAATCCACAGCCTCCTATTCGTTCGAAGTCATTGAGGGGAAACGCTGCATCCACCTTCAAGGCAATGTCTCGCTGGAGAATAGAGGCGGGTTCGTCCAGGTCGCGCTGTCGCTTCGAGAGAACGGCCGGTCTTTTGATGCGAGTCCGTTCACCGGTGTCCGCCTTTGGGTCAAGGGCAACGGCGAGAACTATTATGTCCATCTCCGCTCGAGCAAGACCTGGCTGCCCTGGCAGTACTACGAGGCGCCATTCTTTGCGGATAACCAGTGGCAAAAAGTCGAAATCCCTTTTGAGCGATTCATTCCCCAGAGCCTGAAGGCCGTTTTGAACCCGAAAAAGTTGAAACGTCTGGCTGTTGTCGGGGCCAAAAAAGCCTTCAAGGCAGATATTGCCGTATCACGCATCGAGTTTTACAATTAAAAGGGAAAGCACTCCTCAAAGAGGATTGGGGATACAGGTTTCTTTTTAGGGGAGAGTCTTATATACAGCATTTTTTCTTTGGCGATTGCCATTCTTCTTGTTCGGCTGGCCGTGCCGTTTGCCGAATCATTATCTGGCCTCAGCATGAGCTTAAGCATTGCAGAGATGCCCTGGCTCATTCCCGGCTTGATCGCACTTGTGCTTTTGGTCGCTTTTGTCGCAGGGAGCTATCCTGCGCTGTTTTTGTCCGCGTTCCGTCCGGCCCAGGTCTTGAAAGGGAGCCTCAAAGCGGGTTCGGCCCAATCCAGACTGCGCAGTTTTCTTGTTGTCGCCCAGTTCATCATCTCCATCTGCCTCATCATCGGAACGGGGATCATTCTCAACCAGCTCAGATTCATGAAAAATAAAAACCTGGGATTCGAGAAAGAAAATGTCCTTGTTATCGAGGTCAGGGAAAGCAGCATCCGGCAGTCTTTTGAGTCCATAAAAGCCGCGCTCTTGAATCCTGTGGATGCGATCAAATACGAGTAGAAGATAGTTAACTCCGGCTATTCTTCTTACAGGGAGATTTTCAGTAAAGAGGCGCAATTTGTCCACATTGTGCCCATACGGAGAGCTTAACCTGAATTTACCGTATGGTTGCAGGATTCTTCGTTGTTGCCGGTTGGTAGGTTACTCTATTATTTATATACTTGCTATACAGCGGGCTGATTCATTGTTTTACTGCTTTTTAATCATCTTCTCTTGTATCTACTGTTCTCTTCTCCTAAGTATCGGTCAAGAAAAGCTTCAATGGCACGCCAAAGCTCCATCCGGTTTTGTTCGTCTCTAAAATACCCGTGACCTTCGTTTTCTTTCAAGATGTATTCCACGTGTATTCCTCGTTTTTTTAAAGCTTCAACTATTTGATCCGATTCTGTTCTATTGACAATAGGATCTTTTCCCCCCTGTGCGATCAATATAGGGGCCTTAATTCTATCCGCATGAAAAACAGGTGAGGTTCGCTCGAGTAAATCACGATCCCGATCAGGATGTCCGATAGTTTGGTATAATGGCTCTTTATTCAACCACGGAGGCATAGCATTAAAAAAGGTAAAAAAGTTTGAAACACCGAAGAGGTCAACGCCACAAGCATAAATTTCCGGCGTAAATGCAAGACCGGCTAGCACGGCATATCCACCATAACTGCCGCCCATAATAGCGACACGATCTTTATCTGCAATAGTTTGACCTATAAGATAATTTATACCATCTGTGATATCATTTTGAACATTCAGACCGTTTTCTTTGAATCCGGCGGTCATGAATTTCTTGCCATAGCCAGTCGACCCCCGAAAATTCACGTTTAGCACCGCATATCCCCGATTGGCTAAAAATTGTATTTCGGTGAATCGTCCCATCTCCCAGCAATCTCTCCAATGTGGTCCGCCATGTGGATAGGCAACAAGTGGAAGTGACTTTGACTCAGCACGTTGGGGAAGAGTGAGATAACCATGGACGCTAAAGCCGTCTCTGGATTTATAGCTGATGGGTTTTTTAACTGCCAATTCTTCTTCTTCCAACCAGGGATATGTATCTTCTATGAATAGAAGTGAATCGTCAGTACTATCGAACAAATAATATTTCCCTCTGAGTCTATCGCTACTGATTTTAATAATATGCCTTTCCTCGTTTCTATCTGACGATATTATCCGTATCACATAATCAGGAAACCTACTTTGCAATCCGGAAATCATATTCTCATAATGATCATCAAGAAAGTGGTATGTACGCCTCCAGGTTGTGTAGAAAATATAAATTAATTTATTTCTATGTTCAGAATACTTGACAAAATCCGTCTCATCATCACCAAAAAGATCATATTCAGAATCCTCATAAATAACTTTTACTTCAGTATTTAGATAAGGATCATACTCGACGAGAGCCACTTTATCCCTTTTTAAATTTGAGTATCCATATATGTTTTTGTTGTCCGGGTCAAAAAATTGAGGACGGAACATTTCCCGTACGTTATCAAAATAGAATAAGCGACGGAATGTATCTGTTTCATTGTCTCTAAAGAGAATATGAGTTTTCGTCCCTTCCTCTTGTGTCGCCAGGCGGTACTCACCATTATGGTCTATAATTCTCTCTTCGATATTTTCCATGTTTTCATACACAGGTATTATTTCTCCGCTTTTGAGGTCAAGTCGATGGAGTTTCCATGCCGCCTGAGTTTCACTTTTTGCGTAGATCAATATTTTATCATCTGGATTTGTTGAATTATCTGCCAGTCTAAATTCATTGTTTTTTTCATTTTTTATCCTGCGTGCTTTTTTTGACTCAAGATCGATACGGAATATTTTCACTTTACTGTTCGTATCGACTTTTTGATATATGAGGGTTTGTGAGTCTGCCCATAGGTATTTTTCAATATCTCCATTAATTACACTGGATAAATTGGATGTTTTGTTATTGATAATATCCACAATGAAGATAGTTTCTTGATCTTCAAAGGGAGCCAGATAAGCATACCTCTTCCCATCTGGAGAAAGCTGAAAGGAACTTTTTATTGGTTCTTTGAAGAAGTTTTCCAGGGGAATATATTTTTTCGTTTTATGACTGCATGAACCGCATCCCAAAATAGAAAGAATAATAATCATGTTGATAAAACCTTTTACTAACTTATTCGTTATTACTTCCTCCACAAATGTCTTGGATTTTAAGCAATATAACATAGTTATTATCCTGCTGCCAGCCGTGTTACAACACGGCTTGTAACGGCCATCATAAGTTCCTTATTTGAGTTTTTGATTCTCACAGGACCTATAATCCGGAGGTCGCTGGTTCAAATCCAAGCCGCCTGCTGTCAACCTTTTTCAGCCACTCTCACCAAAACTCCTAAAATGTTAAGAGCCGCGTATGATTTTGGGCGATTCATGGTAAAAGAGATTTTGGGTTCTAACAAATAAATCTGAAGAAGAAGGCCTTGTCATTTATTCTGATAGAGGCACAGGCCTCTTTCCATTCACATCCTATCCTTCATGTTCTTCAGCCAGTTTTGCATCAGCTCTATGTACCCAGGTACATAACCGGGATTGTTTCTCAGGCGATACCTTTCCCTCTGTTCCTTCATACACCCGGTTTTCGAGAGGATGATGTTGTGGTCGGCGTTCGGGAAGAGCTTGACTTGAGAAAACTGATTTCCGGCTTTTTTGAGAGCTTTTTCATAAGCCTCTGCACCTTGGAATGGGTCTACTTGTGTATCTTTTTCCCCAAAAATGGCCAGTATGGGAATGGTTGTTTTTTCGATGAGCGTGATCGGATTGAAAAATCCTTCAGAGGATGGAGAACGGGGCGAAAATTGATCTTCGGACAAGATTCCTCCCCATTTCATTGAACTCACGACGGGATTTTGATCCAGATACTCTGCAGCCTCCAGATATTCTTGGTAGGTTTTGGCTCGTGCCCTCTGGCGATAGTACTGGCGGGCTTTTTTCGCTTCCGCCTCGTCATAACCTTCGCACAGGACCTGTTTTTCAACAAGGTAAGCTGATTGTTCAACACCATCTATCCCTGCACACGAGATAGCGATCATGAAGGCGATGTCTTGTGTCAGGGCTATAGCCTTGGGCATCACCCAACCCGCCTGACTGATACCCCAGAGCCCAATCTGCTTAGGATTTATGGCCGGGTGTTTTTTTAGGACACTCACAGCATCCACAAGAATGGAAGCCCGTTCCCCAAACAACTTTCCTCGCGTAAATTTTCCCGTCGACCCGCCAT
>JGI24422J19971_10001468_pt1 | contig 14355 bp, 7 predicted proteins | sample DeeMarSWOR152_54_FD_19971 | JGI IMG/M metagenome (IMG submission 19971) | reverse complement strand
GGTCACTCGAGTCGAAAGGGATCACTGTGGCGGGAGTCGTCATCGGGACTCCGGAATACATGTCGCCCGAACAGGCCGAAGCTAAAGAAGTGGATCATCGATCCGATATTTATTCTCTCGGCGTAATCCTGTATGAGACGGTGACCGGGCAACTGCCGTTTGAAGGAGATACACCCTTAAGCATTGCCCTGAAACACAAGAGTGAGGAATTCAGAGCCCCAAAAGCTATCAATCCTCTCATTTCAGAAGAATTGAACGAATTGATAATCAAGTGTCTGAGGAAAGAAAAGGATAAAAGATATCAGTCTATCGAGGACCTTCTTAAAGATTTGAACAGAATCGAGGAGAAAATTCCGCTGGCCCAAAGAGTGGTACCGAAGAGAAAACCGCTGACATCAAAGGAGATCACTCTAAAATTCAATTTGAAAAAGGCATTTATATCAGCCTTCATCGCAATTATCCTGATCGCAGTCGTGGCCTATTTTCTGCTTCGTCCGGACCGCGTCCAGACAGGCATCAGAATAGGGACCACAAAGCAGATCAGTTATGAAACAGGTCTGGAATTTGACGCGAATGTCTCTCCAGACGGACACATGGTGGCTCTGGCCGCCGGTCCTCTAGGAAGAACCAGCCTTGTCATCCGCCAGGTCGTCGGCGGCCGTACGCTCGATATTGCCCAGGATTTTACGGGAAATCAGCGCTGGCCCCAATGGTCTCCTGACGGCACGCAAATCGCTTTTTATTCTGAAGGATCGATCTACGTCGTCCCTGCCCTGGGCGGCATCCCTAAGCGGGTTATTGAAAAAAAATCAGACAGTTCAGCGTACTGCCCGGCCTGGTCGCCTGACGGGGAAAAAATAGCCTATGTGCAGGATGATTCAATCAACGTCTTCTCTTTGGATTCCGGAAACTCTGAAAAAATCACAGACGCCAAGGAAGCTCACTGCTTGAGTTGGTCACCGGACGGTTCTAAAATCGCCTATGTATTGGGGAATCTGGCTTTTGTTTTCAGTGAGTTTGATATCCCGGAAGCTCTCTATCCTGTAATCGGCAATAAAGCTCCCAGCTCGATTCACATTGTATCCCTGACAGGCGGCGATTCTGTCCAGGTAACGACTGATGAACACTTAAACGTGAGTCCTGTCTGGACTCCGGACGGGAGACATCTATTATTTGTTTCAGACCGAGGAGGAGCCAGAGATATCTACGCCATTCCTTTGAGTTCCTCAGGACGGCCTAAAGCTTCTCCATTACGGCTCACCACAGGACTGGATGCTCATACCATCAGCATTTCCAGAAATGGCAGAGAGCTGGCTTACTCAGTTTTCGACTACACTTCCAATGTCTGGTCAATAGATATTCCGGAAAGGGGTTCGGTCTCGGTTTCAGAGGCGAAGCCCGTCACGGTGGGAAACCAGATAGTCGAAGCCATGGATATTTCCCACGACAGACGGTGGCTGGCTTATGATTCCAACCTCAGCGGAAATATGGATATCTATAAAATGCCGATAGCGGGAGGAGAACCTATTCGGCTCACCTCTCATCCCAGGGATGACTTTATTCCAAGCTGGTCTCCTGATGGGGAGAACATAGTGTTTCATTCTTTCAGGCAGGGGAACAGGGATATCTACTGCATGACAAAAAATGGCGAGTCAGTCCAGACTCTGACAGATTATCCGTCTCACGAAAGAAGTCCGGATTGGTCATCAGACGGGCTGAAGGTCGTTTTTTTCTCGGACAGAACAGGCCGCAATGAGGTCTATGTGATATCCAGAGATAAGGAAGGATGGGGAGAGCCGCAGCAGCTCACATTCGATGGAGGGACATTCCCTAAATGGTCCCCGGTAGGAAACTCTATTGCCTACATCACCGAAGACAGTTTGAAAATCTTTTCTTATGGGGACGGGAAGATAAGGGCCCTTGTCCAGGCTCAAGATGATCCCGAAAATTTCACGAGTCCAAAGTTTTGTGCCTGGTCTCTGGACGGGAAAACCATCTATTATATCGCCCAGGACAGGCTCAGCAATGTCAGCATATGGGCCATTCCCGCTGCAGGAGGAAAGCCGGAGCTCAAGATCGTCTTCGATGACCCTTTTCAAAGACTCGGACTGTTTAACTTTTCCACGGACGGGCAACGGATCTTCTTCTCCTTGCGCATGAATGAAAGCAATGTCTGGATAGTGGATCTGTTTTATTGATCGAGTCCCCTGTTCCTGCCAATCTTTAAAAAGCGGTTTTAAAGATCATCCGCCCCAGGTACTCATCTCATGCTATTTTTATCGAAAGATTAAAGAAACACTCACCGCCCGCTCCATCTCGCATGATAATGTGATCCGCAAATAATTGGGGACTGTCCCCAATTATTGAAATAATATCCTATCGCCTCTGTCTATTTTGATCTCAATTTTTCTTCCGTCGATGTAAAACATATAAAACATTGACTTTAGATTTCATTCTTCATATTATTTCAGCATGGGGAAAGAGGATAAAACCGCTCAATGTCCTAAATGTTACACGCTCAATCCTGAAGACAGCCAGTTTTGCAGCAAGTGCGGATCGGCGTTAGAAACATTCCAGGAGACTCTCTCCTACACTCCTGACGAAGAAGCCCAAGCCGATGAAGCCATCCAGTTTAAGCCCGGTGATATTTTCGACAAGCGCTACCGCATCATCGAGGAAATCGGCCGGGGAGGCATGGGCCGGGTCTACAAGGCCGAAGATACTGAGCTGAATATCACGGTCGCCTTAAAAATGATCCGCCCCAAATACTCATCCCACCCTGTGTTCATCGAACGATTCAAAAAAGAAACACTCACCGCCCGCTCCATCTCGCATGATAACGTGATCCGGATTCACGACCTGGGCGAAGCCGAGAACATCAAATACATATCGATGGAATATATCAAGGGGCAGAACTTAAGAGATTTCATCCAGGCATCCGGTTCCCTATCCATTGAAACCATAGTCAACATATCCCGGCAGATATGCGAGGCACTCGTGGCCGCCCACAAAAAGGGAATTCTCCACCAGGACCTGAAGCCTTCAAACATCATGTTAGATAACAGCGGCCAGGCCTACATTATGGATTTCGGGCTGGCAAGATCTCTGTTCACCGAAGACGCGAGCATAAAAGGCACGATTACCGGAACACCCCAGTACATGTCACCCGAACAGGTAGAAGGAAAAAAGCTGGACAAGAGGTCGGACGTCTATGCCCTTGGAGTCATCATGTACGAGATGGTGACAGGAAAGCTGTTGTTCGATGCAGACACCAAAGAAGAGATATTTCAAAAGCAAGTCACAGAAACTCCCAAACCTCCATCTAAAATCAATCCCAACGTTCCTCCTCTCCTTCAGCACATCATTCTCAAGTCTCTGGAGAAAGACCGGGAAAAGCGCTATCAGAGCGCAGATGAAATCATCGCCGAACTAGATAAATTGAAGTTGCAACCTGTCCAGCTATCGCTCACCAGCTGGCTGAAAAGATTTTGGTACGTTCCGCTGGCAGCGATTGCCGCTCTTTTTATCATCATCAGCATCAATCTCTGGAAAAAAACTCCCCCATCCCCCTTCCTGGAAGGGAAAAGAATTTCTCTGGCCATTATGTATTTTATGAATAACACCGGCGATAAAAATCTGGACTATATGGGGAAAACTTTTTGTGAGCTGTTGATAGCAGACCTGCTCCAATCAAAGCACATCAGAGTAATAACCGGAGATAAGCTCTTTGACATCCTCCAGAAACTGAACCTGCTTGAGGTCTCCGCCTACTCTTCAGAAGACTTGATGCAGGTGGCTTCCCTGCTCGGGGTCGACTTTATCCTCCAGGGACATATAACCAAAGGCGGAGAACTGTTCAGGATCAACGCTTCTATTCATAACGCCAAGACCATGGAACCCATCGGCGCGGATAGTGTGCAGGGGGAAAAGGAAGAAAGCGTTTTTTCCATGGTGGATGGAATGACCCGGAAGATCAAAGAAAATTTCAACCTCTCTCCTGAAACCATAGCCCGGGACATAGACAAGGACGTGACCACGATCACCACCAATTCCCCTGAAGCCATGAAGCTCTATATCGATGGGAAAATGCTGTACAGAACGGGAAAATTTCAAGAAAGCATCCGAATCCTGGAAAAGGCAGTGGCCCTGGATCCAGAATTCGCCCTGGCCCATGTCAAAATTTCCGAAGATTATAACTATCTGGGAAACGTTGAACAGGCTGACAAATACCTCACCAAGGCTTTGTCTCTGCTCAACAAAGTCTCAGAGAGAGAGTACTACTTGATTCAGGCCTACGCTGCCTATACGCCTGAAATGGAGATGGAAAACTATCAAAAGCTGTTGGAACTTTACCCGGATGACCTGGAAGCGATAGGCTACCTGGCGTCCAGGTACAGAAACACGGAGGAATGGGACCTGGCCCTGGAAAATTTTGAAAAAATTATTGCCATTGATCCTCAAGAAGAACTGGCCTATGAAAACGTTGCCTATGTTTACACGGCCAAGGGGCAATATGAGAAGGCCAGAAATATTTTAACATCCAATCAGCAGGTGTTCACCAACCCCTTATACTTTCATATACGCCTTGCTACTTGCTATCTCCTGGAAGGAAAGTACGACCTTGCGCTCGAAGAAACGCATAAAGCCAGGTCATTAGACCCGGATTATTTTGAGATCAATGAACTCCTGGGCCACATCCACCTGATCAGAGGAGATATCGAGTCTGCCGAAAAAGCTTTCCGTCAAATGATTGAAGCCAAGCATCCTCTTTCTCAATACCTGGGGAATCTATGGCTGGCTCATTTGCATCTGATGCGAGGCGAGTACGACCGGCTAACAAATGAAATTGCCAGACTGCTGGAGATTTATAAAAAATCCGATTTTCTTCCAGGTATGTTTAACTTTCAGATTCTGGATGTCTATATTAAACTCCAGAAAGGACTTTTCCCCGAAGCCCTGGTTCTCACTGTCCAGGCCATGGAGGCCGCGAATAAAGCAGCTTACATAGACTACAGAAACAGTGCCCTTTATTTTCGCGGCCTTGCTTATGCCAGAATGAAGAGAATCAAGGANGCCAGNGATACGGCTGATGAGCTCAAAAAACAGATACAAGAAATCGACAGGAAAAAACTCATGCGGCATTATCATCATCTCAGGGGAGAGATTGCCCTGGCCGAGGGAGAAATCTCGAGGGCCATCGACGATTTTGAGATAGCCGTATCATTACTGCCCGAGGAATATTTTAAACATGACATCCATATTCTTTTCCTGGATTCTCTCGCTTCAGCCTACTATGAGAATGAAGATTGGGAAAAGGCGCAAAAGGAATACGAGAAAATAACTTCCTTAAAAACGGGAAGACTGAGATGGGGGGATAAATATTCTCTCGCTTTCTTTTGGTTGGGCAAAATACATCAGATGCAGGACAATGCCGATAAAGCCGTGGAGTGTTATAAAAAGTTCCTTGAAATCTGGAGCAATGCCGACGCTGGGCTCCCTGAAATTGAGGAAGCCAGAAAACAGCTTGAGGCACTGGGCGAGACGATTCAAGAATAATAGCGGCTCGGGGCTTTCCTTTTATCGCGGGGATTGATGCTTTTCAGATCTTCGTGAAAACAATTCCTTTCTTCCCTGGATATCCTCCTGATGCGGCAGACCCATTCAGGTATTTTGCCGATGAATGAGCTTCCCAGAGCCGCATCGACCGGACACACCGCACAATCCATCATTTCATCGCATTGCGCACAGAGGTGATGGGGCGTGAAAAAAAATTCCATGCGTAAATCAGAATAATTCTCAAGGATTTCCAGATACACCTGTTCATGATTTTCGATGAACGATTCCAGGCTCCCGAAACTGTATTTGAGATGGGCCCTCGAATCTTTTGTGTCTTTGAAATAATCGAAGAACAGACAGCACCCCCAGAGTTCTCCATCCGGAGAGAGATCCATACGGTCTTTGCCGGCATAACAGCCAAAGACTCTTTGACTTGAACTCTTCCTGAAATTGGCCACGGGAATGGTTCCTGTCTCCCTGTAGAATGAGAGGCAAAGCTTTCGCAGCGATGTCAATTCCTCTCTCAATCGAAGCAGGGCAGATTTATCCCACGGCAGAACGCTGGAAAAAGAAAGATTGACAGTCGGCACTCCTCTTTCCATGATAAATCCGGCAGACCGGGAAAGGTACCCGACTGTTTCCGCTGTAAAAACACTGTTCGTCTCCGGCACAATATCAGGAGACGCAATGAGCTTTTCCATAACAGAAACAGAATGAGCAAAGCTACCTTTTTTCTTTGATATCTCCTGAGCGAAGCCATCAAAGCTCAACAAAACCGAAAATTTATTCCTGTTCAGGAACTGCAGCACTTCATCATCTAGCAGGCTTCCGTTGGTAGAAATGGAGTAATGAATAGTCTTTTTTCCGTTCCTGTTTTTCGCCTGAATGTGATTGACAATGTCCTTGATCCCGGTAAAAGCAAGCAGGGGCTCTCCCCCGTAAAAATTGATGGAAATCTCGCGGGCTAAAAAGGGAAAGAAAAAATCGATGGCTTTTTTGGCAGTGTTGACATCCAGGTATTTTTTCCCTTTCTTCTGATAACAGTAGGTACAATTGAAGTTGCAGTCATCTGTCATGACGAACGTGAAATGGGATAATTTCATTTTAAAATATCTCAGATTTTACAGAGAACTTCTCTCGGTCCGAACGGTTTGTGAACCAGAGAGAATTCCTGTCTAACTGTATGTCCGAAGATTTCTTCTGGGAAAGATGGTCGAATTATTCTTTTATGAACGGATACTTATCAGCTATTATTTGCCTGATAAGGCCTTTGCAGGGATCAACCCCTGGAACAGGTTTGGCCAACATCACGTTAACACATTCCATCGCCAGGCGAGCATCATTCAAATGCTCTTCCCATTTCGGGTCTACCTGCACTTCATCCAGAAATCTCTCCACAATTTTGAGAAAAATGTGGACACTCGGAAGATCTTGGGGGTTTATATCCATTTTCCCTCCATATTGATAATTTTGCGTCCCATAATATTAGAAAATTGTATAAAATTCAACACTGAGATAAATTGGGGACAGTCCCCAATTTCTGTAAACTAAACCTTCATGATTTGCGTACATCATAATAAACAACCTTTATGTCTTAATGAGGAGTCTGCATATGAAAAAAACACTCATTTTTAGCCTTACTCTATTCTTTCTTATTCAATTTTCATTGGCGGAGATAAATTGGGGACTGTCCCCAATTCCTGTAAACTAAACCTTCATGATTTGCGTACATCATAATAAACAACCTTTATGTCTTAATGAGGAGACTGCATATGAAAAAAACACTCATTTTTGGCTTTACTCTATTCTTTCTTATTCAATTTTCATTGGCGGCAGAGAAAAATATCGCCTCTGAAGAGGCCTCTCCCCTCCTCCTGAAGAAAAATCTCAAAGCCGTCATTAGCGATTTAGAAGCCGGGATCCCTGGCTTGATGGAAAAAGCGAGAATCCCCGGGCTGCAGGTCGCTCTGGTCCGTGAAGGAAAGGTCGTCTGGCAGAAGAGTTTCGGCATCAAGAACGCCACGACCGGCGCTCCAGTGACAGAAGAAACCATGTTCGAAGCGGCCTCATTGACCAAGCCTTTCTTCGCTTACGCTGTGATGAAGATGAAAGAAGAGGGACTCATCGACCTGGACAAGCCCCTCCACACCTTTTTCACACGCGAGGAGCTCGAGAAGGGATTGGGCCATTCCCTGGATGCGGAAGGATTCAAAAGGGACTGGTTCGAAAAGGCCACCGGCCGCCACATCCTCAGCCACTCCGGAGGTTTTCCCCACGGAGAACGGGGCGAGGTCTTCCCCATCTTCTTCGAACCGGGAACAAAGTGGAAATATTCCGCCGACGGCTATCAGACGCTGCAGATGGCGATAGAGAAGCTGAAGGGTGAAAAGCTGGATACGATCATGCAGAAATACGTCCTCGACCCTTTGGGCATGGAAAAAAGCTGCATGGTCTGGCGGGAAGCGTATGAAGACACCATGGCCAACGGTCATAATGTCTTCAGCACCCCCCAGGATTTTCGAAAACGGACCGAAGCCACCGCTGCGGCCAGCCTCTACACCACAGCCGGCGAGTACGCCCGCTTCGTCTGCGCGGTCATGAACGGAGAAGGGCTGAAGAGCGAAACATCGAAAGANATGCTCACTTCCTTCATCGACATGAAAGAGGATAAGAGCCTGGGATGGAGCCTGGGCTTCGGCCTCCAGCACGATTCCAACGGCACCGCCTTCTGGCAGTGGGGAGACTACGGCATATTCCGCAACTACATCATCGCCTATCCCGAGCAAAAGACAGCGGTCGTCTACCTGACCAACAGCTTCAACGGCCTGAGCATTTGCTCCGATATGGTGGGCCGCAGCATCGGCGGTCAAGCATTAGGGAACGCCCATCTCAATTACAGGACTTATGATTCGCCATTCTACACTCTTCTTTGGGGAGTGAAGGACGGCGGCCCTGAAGCGGCGCAAAGCCTTCTCCCGGAGCTGAGGGAGAAATATCCTGAAGACCTGCCCCGGGAGACCATAGGGTGGGTGGCGAGTCTTTTCCGGGATGAAAGCATGTATCCTGAGGCTGCGGCAATCTTCGAGTCCGTTTTCAAGGAAAATTCTAAGTCGGCCCGGGCAGCTTACGAGCTGGCACGGACCTACCTGCTCAATGGTGACCTGAAAAAAGCCAGGACGCACTATATGAAAGCCAAGGAGGCTAAGGAAGATAAGGTCGACCTCAAAAACATCGAATGGGACCTGAACTATCTCCAGGCTGCACAAAAACCGTTCCCGCTTGATGAAGCCTATATGCAAAAACTGGCCGGAGACTACGGGCCCCGCCAAATCACAATCAAGGACGGCAGGCTTTTCTATTTCCGTGTGGGAGGCACGGCAGCCGAGCCCCGGCCCCTGCTTGCCCTTTCCAAAGACACGTTCTTCATCAAAGACATTGTCTGGTTTTACTTCAAAGTGGAGTTCGACGACCAGGGCAATCCGGTCAAGCTCGTTGGAAACTACGATGACGGAAGGACCGACGAAACCATACGGACTAAATAGCCTGTACTTAAAGATCATGTAACAATTTCTGACATCGAAATCACTAAAGGTATCGTTGCGAGGAGCAGAATGACGTGGCAATCGCTGAGGATAAATCGATACGTTTTCTTTAGGTTACGAGATTGTTATGCTTCGCTCGAAAAGACATAAAAAGTGAAACATTCTCTTTTGTGGCATACATTAGGAGCACTTTCTGAGTAACGGTTAAGGAGGTTTTTCGATGAAGTACATATGGAAACGGATGGGGCGAATAGCTGTCTTGAGCATGCTGCTGATTGCGCCACATATCTTGGCGCAGGAACGCCCGTTTCAAATCGAAGAGTGGGAAAAGAGGCTAAATAGACAACAGCCCCCAGTAAAGATTATGGACACTATTGGAATGAAGCCGGGGATGGTTATCGGCGAGGTTGGGGCTGGCAGGGGCCGGATGACAATGTGGATCGCTGATCGAGTCGGAGATTCTGGCAAAGTTTACGCCAACGACATCGACAAAGGAGCTCTGGAGCACCTGATGGAACGGTGCAAACGAGATGGATTTGAAAATGTAGAGATCATTGTCAGCGAAGTAGAAGACCCGAAGCTACCGGCCAGTGCTCTGGACATCGCATTCATGATCAACGTCTACCACCATCTGGACAATCCTGTCCCCCTTATCCGGAACATCCTCCCCAGCTTGAAGCCTGATGGCATCCTGGCCATTGTGGAATGCGACCCGGACAAAGTGGATTGGGGAAAAGATGAAGGCTGCACACGGAAAAAAGATATGATCAGAGAGCTGAAAGAGGCAGGATTCGAAGTCGTCCGAATCGAGACGTTTTTAAATTGGGATAATATTTACATCGCTAAACCAAGCACGAAATGAGAATGAGCAGGGTGTTTTTGTTAAGAGCTTAGGACATTCTTTCGAAAAAAGGGGCCAGGCCCCTTTTCTTGTGTTTTCTTGTGTCATTGAGGGTTAAACGCAGCAATCTCAAAAAAAAATGGGGACAGTCCCCAATTTTGGACAGTCCCCAATTTCCGGAATCTGTTAATGCGTCACAACGATGGAATCACTGCCTTCGAAGCTCCTGCCATCATAAAGCAATCCTGTTATGGTCGCTATTCCTTCACCCGGCTCAAAAACTCCATCTTCGTCTTGAATCTGGACAACGAGATCTTCGAACCCATCTCCATTGACATCTTCGTAATGGTACAAGGCCCTGTCAGCCTTTCCGACCGTCTTAAGGCCCAATCCCTCCATGGTAACGCTGGTGGGAATAATTAGGTTCACATCAAAGGTCTCGCTACCCAGGATAGCCACCGGAATAACGCCATTTCCGTCATTGTTAATAGCATTGGGATAGCTTCCCGGCTTGATATCGATACCGACATTGACAACGGTCACTATATAACCTTCGTATTTGACGCTCGCTTGCGAAAAGTTGTAGAAAGCAATCCTTCCATTACTGAAGGTCCCATCAATATCAATCTCGAGCTCTCCGTCGACATATACTTTAAGATTCGTTTCGCTGAATTCAAACCTAAACGTATAAGGCGTATTATCCGACCATCCTACACTTCCTAAATTAGCTCCTCGTGCCAATTCCTGAAGGCCGTTATCCAGGTCAGAGCAGGGCGAATCGAAATTGACGTGACCCCAGAATTCATCGGCAGTCGGAACGCCTGTCACTCTGGAAACAGCCAGACCCCTGTACGCCACACTCCCAGGTGTGCACGAAGGGCTCGCAAAATCAAACCATTGATCACCCTGCTTCCAGTCAATCAGAAGATAGTCGGCACCAGAATTTGCCGTATCCCCAGGCTGGAAACCCAAGGCGAAGCCAATGTAGTCATTATCCCCGCCTACTTCAGCAACCGTGATCGTTCCTTCGACCTCTGTATTGAAAACATCAAAGTCACTGTAAAACAAGGTGGGTTGACCGTTGTTACTCTGGAAGACACTCAAACCATCTGGAGAAACCTCCCACGATCCAGCAGGAAATCCAGCAACTGAAGGATACGATTCCGCTAGCCAATTCACTAGACTCAAGGGAGTGAATTGGGCCTGACCGTCAGACACCAATCCCATGATCATGAATCCTGTTAAAGCCACCACCCCAAATACCACAAATACTTTTAATTTCTTCAATCAAGCCTCCTTTTCATAAAATAATGCTATCGGTTTGTGAGTCATATTTTTATTTCTTTCCACCTCCTTATTAATACACAGATATGCATTATCTAACGAAAAGACTAATGCATTAGACAAAATAAGATAGAATAGAGGTAATCTTTATTGGAGAGGAATGAATTTTTCCTCCTTTTCCCTCGGAAAAATTTTGAGCGGTTTCAATATATAGATGAGAAAAAGGTGTGTCAAGTATTTTTATGCTCTGCAATCGGATATGAATAGAAATGCTTTATCCGGAAGAATTTGGCGCGCCTCGCTTGCTATCACAAAGCAACAAGTACCTTTACTCAATATTTTCATTGCGCGAAACAGAGTGATAGTCCAATCTCTTACAGAAAAATGATATCTATCCTATTTTCAGAAATGCCAAATATTTTAGAAAAGGGGCCAGGTCCCCTTTTTGTGGAATTGCGAACAAAGTGTGGTAATCTCGCAAGCTAAAGAATGCGTGTCAACTTATTCAAAGGGATTGCCACGTCGCTTTACTCTTCGCAATGACATAAAAGTAACACAAAAAAAGATTATTCCTTGGGACAGGAAATTGGGGACTGTCCCCAATTTCTTAATTTTTGAAATGTCGAATGCTGAGATGCGACCCCAATACCCCTGCCTCTTTTACGGAATGTTAAATGTTAAGACGCGACCCCTTTAGCTACCTTTAGCTAAAAAAATCTAATTTTCCAGTAAACCTTTTAATGAAAAGAAACGTTTATACATATATAACTTTAAATATGTTAAAGAAACATGCTTAAATCAATTCAAATTTCATCGATTCTCAGCAACACCCATAAAAAGGAGAAGATATGGTGATTCTCACCAAACACGAAGAATTATTCATGCTCACCATAATCCATCTCAAAGAACCAGCTTACCTGGTCAACATACGCAATTTCTTACTTGAACACACGGGAAAAGACTGGGCATTCGGTTCTCTTTACATCACCCTGGACAAGTTGAGAAAGAAGGGATTGGTGGAGACCTACGCCGGTAAACCCAGGCATACTCAAGGAGGCAAAGCCATTCAATACTACAGGCTGACAGAAGAAGGCCTCCGGGCGTTAGCGGAAGCCAAGAGACTCCATGATGTGATGTGGAAAGGATTTTCCCTGCCGCTTTCGAAAAAAATGGCAGCAGATGAACAATAAACCGACTCCTCCCCGCCTGGCCTGGTGGCTCTTCCGGAGGTTTATTCCTCTGGCTGAGCGGAAATACCTATGGCAGGCGATGCTCGAAGTCTATGAAGAGCTCTACACCACTAAAGGCAAAGGAGCCGCCCGGCTCTGGTTCTGGTGTCAGTTTCTTCGATCCTTACCCGCTTTTTTATCAAATTTTTTGTACTGGAGTGCTGAAATGATTAAAAACTATACGAAAATCACTTTCCGAAACCTCAAAAGATACAAATTTTATTCGTTCATCAACATCTCTGGCTTGGCCATCGGCATAGCGTGCTGTCTCATCATTTTTCTCTGGGTCCAGAATGAGCTCGGCTATGACAGGTTCCACAAGAATGCAGGAGACCTCTACAGGATTGTCCAGGAATCACCTCAAGGAGGTAAGGTCTTCCATATCAATGTCACTCCTTCTGCCCTTGGACCATTACTGAAAGAACGATACCCTGAGATCGCCGATTCAGCACGATACACTCTCACCCGTTTGGATATGGGGAGGGAGGAAATTCATTTCAGGGAAAGCGTGGCCTTGGTGGATGGATCCTTCCTTCAGATGTTCTCATTTACTTTGCTTGAAGGCACTCCTCAGGCTGCCCTGGAGAATCCCTATTCCATAGTGATTTCAGAAGAAATGAAGAAGAAGTATTTTGCCGGAGAGGATGCCCTGGGCAAAGCTCTGCGTGTGAGCGATAGTTTCGATCTGAATGTGACCGGTGTCATGGAGGATATTCCGAAGGACTCTCACCTGCAATTTGACTGCCTTATCCCGTTCAAATTACTCGGCGAATCCGGTTATAACATGAACGACTGGGGAAATAATAATTACTCAACGTATATCCAGCTCAAAGAAAATGCGTCATCTCAAGAGGTGGAAACGAAAATATCCGGTATCATCCAGGAACATGTCCCGAGATCCAGCTCAACCCTTCATCTCCAGCCGGTTGTCAGGATTCATCTTTACGCCCTCGGCGGCGGTGGCCTGATAACCTACATTTACATCTTTTCGGGAATGGCCATCTTTATACTCCTCATCGCCTGCATCAATTACATGAACCTCTCCACTGCCCGTTCAGCCAACCGAGCGCGTGAAGTCGGCATCAGGAAGGTTGTGGGAGCGAACCGGGTCCAGCTCATCAAACAATTTATGGGAGAGTCCATCTTTTACGCCTTTATTGCCTTGATCATTGGCCTGGTCATACTCCATTTACTCCTCCCGACATTCACTCAACTGGCCGGAAAACCGCTCAGCATGGACTATTCACTCAGCATGATCCTGGTCCTGATAGGGCTGACTCTCTTCACAGGCATACTCGCCGGCGTCTATCCGGCACTTATCCTCTCCTCATTCCAGGCCATTCGCACCTTGAAAGGAGTCCTGAAATCCAGAGATGGGAGTGCCCTTTTCAGGAAAATTCTGGTGGTTGCTCAGTTCTCTCTCTCCATTTTTTTGATTAGCGGAACTCTGTTTGTTTTTCAACAGTTAGACTTCATGATGAACAGAGAACTGGGTTACAACAAGGAAAATATCCTCTGTATGCCGATGAGGGGTCAGCTCTTCAGAAACTATCAAGTGTTCAAGACCAGCCTTCTGGAAAATCCGAACATCATCAGCATGGCCCGGGCTAATACCACGCCTGACATCAAACAAAGTTCCATTTCCGATTACGGTATCACCTGGGACGGAAGAGAAGAAGGCGATAATTTTCCAGGCATCAACATCATGGGTGTCGATGCGGATTATCTGAAGACATGTAAAATGGAAATGGCCGAAGGCCGGTTTTTTTCCGAGGAATTCCCGACAGATTCCACAGACAGCTGGGTGATCAACGAGACAGCAGCGGCAGCCATGGGATTGGAATCGCCTCTGGGAATTGGCGTCTACTGGGCTGAGTATAAAGGAAAAATCATCGGGGTGATC
>JGI24422J19971_10001466_pt1 | contig 14359 bp, 9 predicted proteins | sample DeeMarSWOR152_54_FD_19971 | JGI IMG/M metagenome (IMG submission 19971) | reverse complement strand
CGGCATTCGGATCGAACCTCCCCCATCACTGGCATGGGCCAGGGGAACCATACGTGCAGCTACAGCCGCAGCCGAGCCACCACTGGAACCGCCTGGAGTACGGGCTAGATCCCAGGGATTGTTGGTAGGACCAAACAATTCTGGCTCAGTCACTGGCATCAGACCAAATTCTGGGGTGTTGCTCTTACCAATAATAACAACGCCAGCCGCTCTGAACCGCTTGACCATCTCACTGTCGTGGTTTGGGACGAAGTCCTTAAGAAACTGACTACCGCTCGTCAGGGGAACCCCAGCACAAGCCATTCCTATATCTTTCATCAAGAAGGGAACACCTTTGAAAGGACCATCTGGCAGGTCTCTATCAGCGGCTTTTCGAGCCAGCTCGTACATCTTACAGATTACTGCGTTCAATTGTGGATTGAGCTTTTCAATGCGACTTATTGCCTCTTCAACCAACTCGCTTGGCTTGACTTCTTGCCTTCGCACGAGTTCAGACAAGCCAAGACCATCATATTTGTCATAGTCACTGAAGCCGCTCACAGTAATCCTCCTTGCCCACTGCCATGTATGTTGTTCAGCGATTGTGCGTCATGAATGAAGCAAGTACGAGAATCTGAAAGCATCATATCACCTCGAATTCTGCCATGACAATTACTGGTTATCAAGGCTTTGCTTGCATAGTGAACACCTGATGTTTGCCTTTGCCTGAGCTTGAATATCTTCATGCCATCTTTCCCGGCTTGTGGATACATTTCCGGCAGTTAGAGGATGGTTACTGCATCAGCAACGTAGAAATAGAGGATTCACCTCCATCCTTTAAGCTTATAATAGTCAGCGAGCATCTTTTCAAAGTCGCTGCTTGAAAGTAGTTTGCTGCTGTCCTCAAGCCTGTCTTCAAAGAATCTCTTTGGTAACGCGTCATCTCCCCTCTTCATGCCCTCGCGCAGGTTAAATTCTCTAGCCTTATTTGTAATATTTGAAGCTGTCCTCTGCAACTGTTTTTTGTCTAAGTTCATTCCCGTGGTTGCATGTATAAGCGCCGAGATTGCCTGCCAGGGGTATAAATCTCTAAAAAACCGACAGATGATCAGGGAATCAAAAAGTGTATGCCTATCTTCGAAGTCAATAACCATCTCCGCCTTGCCCTCAATTTGGTCTGGAGCTATCATCCCCGAAAGCTCTGCTTTATAGAAAGTTGCTCTCAAGTGACATGCCCCTCTATCTGAGGTGGCATAGGCCAACCCCATCCCTTTCAGAACTCTCGGGTCATACCCTGGAGGCTCCATCCCCTTAACATGGATAGCCAAGTCTTCTAAGCACCATTTCTTGCTGGCGTACTTTATGCCTTCAGCCAGGATAGCTCCAATTCCCGCTTTCTGGGCAATCCTATTTAGTAATTCAGCTACACCGTCGGCATCACCATATTCAATCTTCTCATCTATTGCTTTTCGCCGGGAGGCCTCTATGGCAAAGGCGACAAGATTGCCGGCAGTTATAGTGTCCATGCCGAGCCTATCACATATGTCATTGAGGTAAGCAATCTCTCTAATATCATCAATGAGGCAAAGTCCGCCAAAGGCATTAATGGTCTCATATTCAGGCCCTTCAATTATCAAGCCTCTATGTCTTCCATCAATGATTTCCGTCAGGTTACCGCAAGCCAGAAAACATTTCGGGCATGCCCTTGGTTTAACCTTGCATTTCTCCAGCAAGACATCGGCACATATGTCTTGCCACTTATCAAATGTCCCTGCGGTCCAGTACTTGGTGGGAAAGGCGCCAGCCTTATTCGTCACGGCTACCAGCATAGGCGTACCCAATTTCCTGTAAGCGATTGCTCCCGTATCCGTTTTAGCCTTGCTCCCGGTATCTCTCCAGAACTGGTTGAGCAGCTTTGCTTTGGCTACCTTTCGTCTTACATTCCCGTGAAAAGCGACTGCCTTGATTTTCTTTGACCCCAGCACGGCTCCAGTTCCAGTCCTACCCAAAGATCTCCAGTAGTTGTTTTCAGTTGTGGCAAACCTTACCAGGTTTTCACCGGCTGGTCCTATAACCGCAATCCCGGCATCCTTTATCCCAATCTCGTGCCGAACCGCATCTTCAGTTGCATAAGTATCCTTGCCCCAGATATGAGAGGCGTCATGAAATTTCACATTTCTATTGGAAATCTCAAGATAAACAGGTTCTCTAGAAGCTCCCTTGATTATGATGGCGTCATAGCCGGTTCGGCTTATTTGTTCAGCCACGCTACCCCCAGCGTAAGACTCACCGAATATGCCGGTTAGAGGGGACTTGGTAAATGCTCCGTATCTGGATGAGCCAAAGACCCTGGTATCTGTAACTGGTCCTACGGCAAAAATAATCACACTGTCTTCAGAGAGAGGGTCAAGCTCTGCTCTGCTATTGTTAAGTAAAAGGTAAGTACCGAGTCCCTTTCCCCCCAGAAGTTCTTTATGAACTTTGTCATCAATGGGTTCTTCTTCAAATGACCTCTGGCTGAGATTAATGTGTAGCACCACATTATGGAAACCCTCCATTTCTTTTCCCCCTTTCGCGATTAACTGCTGCTCTAGTCTACCAGGCATCCCTCCAGATGCCCCGGACGTCATCCAGTGTAAGTTCTTTCGGGTTATTAGCCAGCAGACGAGTAACATCCATTGTGGCAACAGCCATCCCTTCCAGTGCTCCTTCAGGTACCCCGAGGTCTCGGAGATGTAGGGGGATACCAATATCTGCGACAAGGGCCTTAACAGCTTTCACTCCTCGCTCTGCTCCTTCCCGCAGAGACAGTCCCTCCGTCTTCTCCCCTAGAATCTGGGCAACAAAAGCATACTTGAGGAGACTGGCAGGTAGGTTGCATTCCATGACATAGGGGAGAAGGAGTCCATTAGCCACCCCGTGGCTCGTGTGAAACCGTGCACCGAGGGGGTAGGCAAGTGCGTGAACAGCTGCCACACCAGCGTTGCCGAAGGCAATACCGGCTAAGAGTGCTCCTTCAGACATATGGTTACGGGCCTCTTCATCGGAACCATTATTGACAGCGGTTCTAAGGCTGCCCACAATGAGCCTCATGGCGTCGAGAGCCAGGGCATCGGTGAAAGTGTTCGACCTGATGCTAGTGTAGGATTCAATAGCATGGACAAGGGCATCTATCCCAGAAGCTGCCGTGATTCCTGGTGGGCATCCATAAGTAAGAGTAGGGTCGACAAAGGCCACCCGTGCCAATATGTACGGGCTTACTATTCCAACCTTAACTTCCTTATCTGCGTCGCCAAAGATGGCGATATTGGTTACTTCGCTTCCCGTCCCGGCTGTGGTCGGGATTGTGAAAAGGGGAATGCCGGGTCCGGGAACCTTAGCAACACCGAGGTAATCTTGCCCCTCTCCACCATGTGCTAGGAGGATCGAAAGCCCTTTCGCCGTGTCCATACTTGAGCCTCCGCCAACACCCACTAGTAAGTCAAAATCACCCTTTGGGAGCGCCTTGGCCGCAACATTTAACTTCGCTAATGTTGGTTCAGGTTCTGACTCAGAGAAAACTTCTACCGATAGCCCTGCGCTGGCTAGCTGGTCTTTAGTCGGATCTACTAAGCCGCACTTGCAGACTGTAGGATCAGTAACAATGAGAGCTCTTTTAGTGCCAAGCTTAATAGCCTCGTCCCCAATAGTATTGAGAGCTCCCACACCAAAGTAGGTCATTTGTGGTAGTGTAATCTGATACATCCTCAAACCCATAATCAACCCCCTTTGCTTTCACTATTTGTCGCTTTAGTTGCTTTGTTCTCAACATCGGTTGCAGGAGAATTTCAGGAGCCCAAATGGATCAAACAGCTAAGGATTTCTTGATGAATTAATCAGTTACAAACATCGGGAGACATCATACCATTTCGAACTGTGGCACGACAATCGCTGGCTATCGGAAACTTGCTGACGTGACGAAGAGCCCACGGGCGTCTCTAATGGGCGAGGCTCTCGTCACTTCAGTTGATTTCCCCTTGATGGGCCCTTGACTTGTCCGCCTGGACCTCCATTCTCCATCGGTCTTGGGAGCTGTTTCCCTTGAATGCTATAATAACTCCTGAGTCCCCATGGATATCTTAGCCATGCTTAATCCCACCCAGAGAGAAGCCGTGGAAGCCATCGAGGGGCCTGTACTTATCCTAGCTGGACCGGGCAGCGGGAAGACCCGAGTGATTACGCACCGGGTCGCTTATCTAGTGAGGCTCTGCGGCGTTAGCCCTCACCATATCATGGCGGTCACCTTTACCAACAAGGCTGCCCGAGAGATGAAAGAGAGATTGGAACAGCTCCTTGGGCAAGCCATAGAAGCCTTAACCCTAGGTACTTTCCATGCCATCTGTGCTCGAATTCTCCGCCTTGAGGGCAAAGCTATTGGCCTTGGGTCCAGCTTCGTTATCTATGATGAAGATGACCAGCTAAGATTGCTGAAACAGGTCCTGGAGGAATTGAATCTCGAACCCAAGCAATACGCTCCTCGGGCCCTACGATCAGCTATTGGTGCTGCTAAGAGCCGTCTCATTAGCCCTGAAGACTACGCTAAGCGAGTTAGTAGCTATTTTGAAGAGATAGTCCACAGGGTTTATCAGCGCTATCAGCAATTGCTCAGCCAGAGTCAGGCCGTGGATTTCGATGACTTGCTGATGAAGATGGTGCAGCTGTTCCAGAGTCATCCCAAGATACTCACCAGATACCAGTCAAAGTATATTCATATTTTGGTTGATGAATTTCAAGACACCAACATCGCCCAATATGAACTGATGAAGCAGCTGGCAGGTAAGTACCGGAATCTGTGTGTGGTCGGCGACCCTGACCAATCTATTTATTCGTGGAGATTTGCTGATTTGCGTAACATCCTTAGCTTCGAGAGGGATTACCCCGAGGCTAAAGTGGTCCTTTTGGAGCAAAATTACCGCTCCACCAAGACAATCTTAGAAGTGGCCTCAGACGTCATCTCAACCAATGTGCTGCGCAAGCCTAAAAAGCTATGGACGGAAAACGAAAATGGAGCCTCGGTAACCATTGTCGAAAGCTATAACGCCGAGGAAGAAGCCCAATCCGTGCTCAACGAGATCGAGAAGCTGGCTGGCGAAGAGCAAATATCCCTCAAAGATTGCGCCGTCATGTATCGGGTCAATGCTCAATCGCGGGTGTTAGAAGAGACTTTCCTGAGATACGGTGTGCCTTATAAGCTTGTTGGTGGCATTCGGTTTTACCAGAGGCAAGAGATTAAGGATATTATTGCCTACCTCAGAGTTATGAATAATCGGCGGGACGACATCAGTCTGACTCGAATCATAAATGTGCCTGGTAGAGGCATTGGACAAAAGACCATTAGCACGCTGCAGTCCTGGGCAAGAGCGCACGATGTGTCCCTTTTCGAAACCCTACAAGAAATGAGTCATAATGCCAATGCGAGCGAATCAAAGCAATCTCTTCCCTCCCGTACCATCCAAGCTCTGGCTGGATTTGATGCTCTTATGACCAAATTCATTGCTGACAGCCATGAGGTGAGCCTGTGTGGTCTAGTGGATGAGATACTAGAGGACACGGGATATAGAACATATATTCTGGACAAGGACGATGGAGAAGAGCGATGGGAGAACATAATGGAATTGCGCAATGTTGCTGCCGAATACGATGAGCTCGATACTGAAGGGGCTTTGACCGCATTTTTGGAGAAAGTAAGCCTGGTATCGGATATAGATGAACTGGATGAAAAAGCCGATGCCGTGACTTTGATCACCTTACATCAAGCTAAGGGATTGGAGTTCCCCGCGGTTTTTATTGTTGGTCTGGAGGAGGGAATTCTCCCCCACAGGAAATCGTTCGACGACCCAGAACAAATGGAAGAAGAGCGCCGTCTTTGCTATGTGGGGATAACCAGGGCTAAGAAGCGGCTCTACCTTTTGCGCAGCTACCGTCGGAGCCTATTCGGCGGCAGCACGGCAAACCCAGCTTCCCGCTTCCTCCAGGACATCTCACCCCACTTGACAAGCCCAAGAGGACTATGGGAAGAGAGCCCGATTCCTGTAGCCAGTTCCGACTTCGGCCGCAGCTTCCAGCCCTTACCTCCACTTTCCACCGCTATAACACTGAAAGTCGGTGACCATGTCCGCCACAGCAAATTTGGCCCCGGAATAGTGATGAATTGCCTTCCTACACGAGATGACCAGGAACTGACCGTAGCCTTTGAACAAGCGGGGGTCAAGAAGCTGCTGGCCAGCCTGGCGCCCCTGGAAAAAATCGAGAGAGGTTTCGATTTCTCCCTATAAACTGTTGACAAAATACACGTAACCGTGTAAAATGAAACGTACATGCCTATTCAGGTTTTAGCAAATGATGTAGTCTCCAAGATCGCCGCTGGGGAGGTGATTGAGAGGCCGGCCTCGGTGGTCAAGGAACTGATTGAAAATTCCCTTGATGCTGGAGCTACGGAGATCGCGGCAGAGGCTCGGGCCGGGGGGGTAGAACTAATCAAGGTGAGCGATAACGGGACGGGCATTCCGGCATGCGAGCTGGAGCTTGCCTTTCACAGGTATGCCACGAGCAAAATCGGCAGCCTGGGCGATCTGGACAGAATCTCCAGCCTCGGCTTTCGGGGTGAAGCGCTGCCCAGCATAGCCGCTGTCGCCGAAGTGGAAATCCTCAGCCAAGCATCCTCGGACACGGTAGGCAGCTACATATATTTGAGGAAGGGCGAGATAGTCCGTAAGGAGAGCCACGCTAGGCGCCAAGGCACTACGGTAATTGTGCACAGGTTGTTTCGCTATTTTCCGGCGCGACTTAAGTTTCTCAAATCGGCAAATACCGAAAATAGTCACATCGCCCAGGTGGTAAGTCAATACGCTTTGAGTTTCCCGCAGGTAAAGTTCAGCCTAGTTCTTGACAAGCGCACCTGCTTGCGCACCACAGGTAATGGCGAGCTGAGCGGGGTGGTAAGCGACATATACGGTTCCGAGCTAGCTCAGAAGATGTTGAAGGTGGAACAAAATGACAGCGTGGTGCAAGTCAACGGACTAGTTAGCCCATCCTCCTTAGCCCGTTCCAATCGGAACTATCTTAGCTTTTTTGTCAACCGAAGGTGGGTGCACAGCCCCCTGTTAACCCGAGCCACGGAGGAAGCTTATCATGGCTTACTGATGGTCGGCCAGCATCCTGTCGTGGTAGTCAACATCTCCGTGCCAGCCCAAGAGCTTGATATCAATATCCATCCTGCCAAAGCCCAGATAAAGTTTTCCCATGAGCAAGCGGTCTTTGGCAGCGTAAAGAAAGCCGTAGAGAAGGCATTAGCGAGGACCCCTATAGCCAGCTCCAGAACTGTACCCTTGTCAGTCAGGTCAGGGCAATGGCAGAGCCCCCGCATGATAATGGATAACGAGCCGGTTCTTGCTGTCTCCCGGTTGCCGACACTGGAATTGCCCCTTCTGCGGGTATTGGGACAGATAGCCAACACCTACATTATCGCCGAGGGACCTGACGGACTTTATCTAATCGACCAACACGCTGCCCATGAACGTATACTTTATGACCGGATTTTGGCCCAGTGGTCACAGAAAGAAATTGAAGTCCAGGGATTACTCCAGCCCATAACCATAGAATTTAGCCCTAGAGAAGAAGAGACTCTGAGAGCTAATGAACCGTTTCTGGCCGACTTTGGCTTCGCTATTGAGCCTTTCGGAAATAGAAGCTATCTGATACGTGCGGTACCGGCGCTGGCAGCAAAGGCGAATATCATTGAGATAATGAGTGCGCTGATCGATAGCCTTGCCACCAAGGAAAGCCCCGGTCCCTGGCAGGAGAAGATAGCCCAATCTTTAGCCTGCCATGGTGCTATCAGAGGAGGACAACAGCTAAGCAACGAAGAGATGAGGGAGCTAATGAAGCAGCTAGAGCAAACCAAGCAACCGCGTGCCTGCCCACATGGGCGACCGACTATCATCCACTTGAGCGTTCAGCAACTAGAGAAGGAATTTGGCAGAGCAAGCTAGCGTCCTAGTCCTATCAAGTTGGCAAATTTGCGCCTCATCGGATCTAACCTCTTCAGAACGGTAATAATTGAACTATATTCTGAAGGCTCTCTGGTTAGAATTTAAGCCCGAATCCCAAAAATTACTTTGCCATCTCAGTGTATGCTAAAATAGGCAAGGTTCATTACTCTCTTTGAATTACCCTGATAATACTTTCACTCGGAGGTACATATGATCTACTGGGCTCAGTTGCTGCATTTCTATCAACCGCCGACCCAGGTGCCGTCGGTCCTAAAAAGGATATGCGATGAATCATACCGTCCTTTGCTCCACGTCTTTGAGGAATATCCCAACGCCCGGGTAACTATAAACTTCAACGGAGTCCTGACTGATATGCTGATAGACTGCGGTCATAAGGATGTCATTGATGGCTTGAGAAGCCTTGCTGAGAATGGCCAGCTTGAATTCACTGAAACCGGCAAGTATCACCCTATTCTCCCGTTGATACCCAAAGAGGAAGTGAAGAGGCAAATAGACCTTAACACACAGACAAATCGCCGCTCCTTTGGAAATGCATACACACCCCGAGGATTCTTTCCCCCGGAGATGTGCTACAGCCGGGATATTCTGCAGCCTGTCATCGACTCAGGGTATCGCTGGATTATTCTGAGCGGCATTGCCTGCCCTGCGGAATGGCCCGTGGACATTGTTTACAGAGCACAGTGTGATGGACAGGACATAGCAGTTTTCTTCCGCGACGACGTACTCAGTAACAAGATAAGCTTTCAGGAACTGGGAGCTAAGGAATTCATTGCTCACTTGGAGGAATGGCAGGGTAAGCGCGAGAATATCTATGTAGTCACGGCTATGGATGCCGAAACGTATGGCCATCATATTCAAGGTTGGGAAAAAACATTCCTGGCCAGGGTGTATCAAGAGCTAGGACCGGCCGCAGAGCCCCTTGAAGAGGTTAAGCAAACTAAGGCGTTAGCTGGACAACATACCGCCCTTCTGACAAATAACGTAGCTGCCGGCAAAATCGATATGGTGACAATCAGCCAACTTCTCGACCTTTTTCCCCAGGGTCAAACCATAGAGCCCAAGGCATCCTCCTGGAGCACCACAGCAGATGAGATGAAGGATGGGAATTATTACCCTCTATGGTGGGACAAGAACAATGAGGTACACCGTCTTCAGTGGGAACATCTGACTATATGCATTGAACTGGTGAATAAGGCACTTGAGTGCGCCGATAATGAGGAAAGCCGGCAATCTGCTACCATTTCTCGTGGGCTTCTGGATCGGGCGGAACATAGTTGCCAGATGTGGTGGGCCAGCAATCGCCCTATGTGGGACATCAATCTCATCCATATGGGCTTGCTCGATCAACTTCGTGCCGTAGTTAATGCTTACCGGGCCATAAATAAGAGCGGAACCGGTGAGGACACAAAACGGGACTATTATTACCGCGCTGTCGCCGCCAGGGACATTAGAAACAAACTGGAAGATAGGCTGTTTGTACAATAGCGATGGAAGGGCAAGACTATGTACTGGAGCAACTTTCTTCACATCTATCAACCACCAACCCAGACAGAGGCAATAGTGCGCAAGGTCACCGAGGAGAGCTATCGGACGCTGGTTCGTGTCTTGAAGGAAGCACCTGGAGCCAAAATCACCCTCAACATAAGTGCTGTCCTGACAGAAAAGTTTGCCAGATATGGGCTTGCTGACGTCATTCAAGGTCTTAGTCAACTAGCCGAGCGGGGCCAGATCGAGTTCACCGGGAGCGCCATGTATCACCCTATTCTGCCTCTTGTTCCCAGGGATGAGGTGATCAGACAGATCAAGCTCAATACCGATATTAACCGGCGCTATTTTGGGGAAGTGTACAAGCCTACGGGCTTCTTCCCTCCGGAGATGTGCTACAGTTATGAAGTGGCCCAAACCGTGGCTGAACTCGGCTTTCGCTGGATAATTGTGGACGAGCTTTCCTTTAGTGGGAAGATTGGCTCCGTTAAATACGACCGCGTGTATAAGGTAGAAGGGCTGGAAGGCTTTCTGGTCTTCTTCAAGGAACGCCCTTTCAGCGCCGGCATTACCTATGGCACATATCCCTCATCAGAGCCTTTTCTGGCAGCTCTGAAAGGCCGGTTAGAGCCGGATAGCTATCTTCTCACAGGGACCGATGGCGAAGTTTATGGACATCATCGTCCAGGGCAGGAAAAGCTGCTTTCCGAGGTATTCGGCCGCGGAATCCCCCAGACCTGCACCATGTCGGAGCTCATCGAGTACTTCGCTCAGGTGGATAGCGTGAATCCACTTCCTTCTTCCTGGAGCACATGGGAAGATGAGATGGCACGGGGCATACCTTATCCTCAATGGCAGTATCCAGGGCACGAGCTGCATGAGTTACAATGGCAGCTCACCAATCTTGCACTTCACATCATTAAGGGTGCCCCGTCACAAGCAGCCGGGTTTCCCAAGGCGCGCAGACTTCTGGACGAGGGATTGCATAGCTGTCAGTATTGGTGGGCCAGTTGCCGGCCTTGGTGGAGTGTGGAAATGATTGAGTGGGGTGCTCAGAGACTATACCAGGCTGTGGAGGCGCTGGGCGAGACCATCGACAGGAAACGCCTGGAGGAAACCAGCGGATTGTTTCAAGCAGTGGTGAGCAAGGCCAGAGAATGGCAGGAATCAGGTGAAGCCCGGCGTCTGAAGCAGAGATACAGAAAGGAGCATCCGGACGTCTCTACCGAACTTACCTTCGGGGGTTAAGGAAAAATCGCATGAAGCGTGCTTACGTTATCCTTGCCTTCCATGCCCACGAGCCGCTGTGGGACTTGCCCAACGAGCTGATTGCTCTGGTGGATGACCCTGAAATACGCGATGCCATTCGAGGGGAGAACTATGTTCTAAGAAGGGTGAGGGAGGAACGAGATATATACGCCCATTTAGTACGCGTGGCGGAGTCACTGGGCGCACCGGTAACTCTGGATATTACCAATGAACTGCTGGTGCAGTTGGCCTGGTACATACCTGAGACATTCCACAACCTCGCGGCGGGTTACAAGAACGGCACTATATACCCTCTGTACACACATGCCCATCACACTCACGCTGCCTTGCTGAGTCCCGATGAGATAGCCGATGAACTTCGCCTCAATATGGAACTCCTTCACAATGTGATGGGCATCCCTGAGCCAAGGCACCGCGGTGTATTTCCTACCGAAGGGTCGGTGGATGCAGCCAAGCTAGCTGCCTACAAAGACAGTGGAATGGAGTACATCATCTTTCCTCACCTCAGTGACCGCAAGGCACATTTCACCGTTGATGGGGAAGGCAATATCCAACACCGCGCCTTCACAGTAGGACCTGATATCCTGGCGTTGCCCCGCTGCTTTCCGGTGTCGCAATACATCTGGCGACCGATAACTCGTTATGACCCCAAGGGCGTAAAGAACCAGGGCTATATTCTGGGAGAGTATTGGGTGTTTGCTGAAGAATATCGCAATAAATCCTCCATTTCTTTCCCCATATCGTGGAGAAAAGCGGTAGCTGAGTATACCGGTGTTCTGCAAAATGCTCTAACGGAGCTCCCTGATGGGGGTTTAATCCTCTATATTCAGGACTTGGAGCTCATGGACTTCGGCGATATCGCGCTTCGGATGATGGAACAGGCCTGGAGAAGCGTAATCAGAAAAAATATCGCCGAGATCCGCTTCACAAACCCTGATGATTATCTGGAGGACTTAGGTGATATAGGAGACTTGCCTCGCGTCCGCTTTCATCAGATTTCCTGGGCACCTGAAATGCGGCTGGTTCTGCGCTACGATGGTCACTACACACCGCGTGATGCTGGAAACTTCCGCGGCGTAGATCTTGAAGAGGCGATTTTCAAACATTTACCGTTCGTCTTTTGGGAGCCCGGCCGTTTCCTCATAAACATTTACGGGGCGATCCTGGATGCCTTTGGCATTCCTAGGCGACTGGCGATAGATGCGGCCCTGCTCCATGATACCAGATATGCGATTCCGCGCTTTGATTTCAAAGAGCAACTGGCCTTGCATTACCGGCTGATGAAGCGCGCCTGCAATTGGGGGTGGCGACCTGAGGAAGGACGCCAGAAACGGCCCTTCTTACACGGATACCGCCTGTCGGAACTTCTTCTCGGTACGGCGGCTGAAGACAATGCTTTTGCTGCTACTAGATACGTTCATCCTGGTGATGCCACCTACATAGGAGCCGAACGTATTCTCCACTTCCTTCTCGATACACGGTTTGACTACCTGAGAATTGGCATTGAGGACGGTCTTGCCGGAGAGCACAAGGATGAAGCCCTGGTTGACATTGAACGAGGGCAGAGCCACCGTGTGATTGCTACGGAATTCATCAACCGTGCACTTGAAGCCAGTCGGGCCATCGAATCAACAACGACTCCTAACGGCAAGGGTGAAGCGTTGAATCGGCTTGTTCGAGAATTAAAAGGATACTGTCGCGAGGTCTTCGTCGCCACTGATCACGTACAACGTGCCTGGGGTTATATCAGTGATCTGGACGCTATGATTTTGACGATGTATAAACACCTGTATGAAATTTATCCTCCCAACTTCCCCACCGTGTTCAGAGAGCTTTTCCCTCAGGAATGGGAGGCGCACGAAAACCCCAGACTGTTCTGAGTTCTCGCCAAAGCGCATCTTCTGCGAGCTCTCAAAATCCCTTTATAGTTTACTTTCTAAGAAAGAGATTCTGTCTGCCACTGCCTGGCTGGCTCGTACTCGCGACCTGGCTTTGCCCAGATCCCCTGCCAGTTTATTATCCCCTATCACATCTCTAACCCAGTTGCTGAAATCGCTTCTTCCTTCCCCCGAATGGCGATGGAAAATCTCATCACCCATGTCACCTAGGGCTTTCCCGAGCTCCCCGAGGTTCTTAATGTATCTGCCGTCGCAACACCAGAAACGCTTCTCATCGGGCACATCTCCTAAACGTCTCTTTGCTTCATCTTTGCTAATCCTGATAATCCTGGCCATGATCACACACCTCCTAGGTCGATACTACATGGACATTATACCATAACAACTCCTGTGCCAGAAAAAGAAGGAGTCGCGCGATGTAAAGAGTTCTATGCACTATCCGGTCCAGGGTTATTAGTCCAGCATCCGCCTGACAGATTTTCTATTTCCATAGATCAGAAGGCGGTCTCCTTTCATGATCTTGTCGTCGAGACTTGGTCTAGTTAGATAGGTGTCGGCCCTGTCTATACCAAGGATTTCTATGTCCCCTTCTGCGGTGATATCAGCCACAGACAGGCCAATGCTCTTCGAGCTTCCTTTTATCATGACAAGACTAATAGCCCAGTCCTTCTCCACATGGAATATTTCCTCAACCGCTGGAGCTTCCCTGAGAATTCGGTTCATAAGTGGCCTTTGCAGCCGGTCAAGAATCCGCTGGCCAACATTGCTTCTTATAATCAGTTGATAGAGGCCGAATATNCCTCCNACTATTATGGCCAGGCGAATGAAAAACCACGTGTAACCGCTCACCTGGGTGAAAGATGCCACTAAAGTGGCAATTATAGTGACTAGGCCNGCATTTCCCAGTATAATGAGAATAGTCACAATTCTGCGCCTGGTTCTGTGCCCCACCACTCGTTCAGCTTCTCTCGTCGTGAAGCCCGTTCCTGAGAAAGCGGATAACGCCTGAAATCTAGCTATCTCAGGTTCTATCCCTGTTAACTGGAGGGCAAAGCCTCCAATTCTGACGACGATGAAAGAAACTAGAATAGCTATCAATAAAATGCCTACATAAGCCATATTCAACACCTCCAACTTAGGTTCTTCTGAACCATGAATGGCACTGTCTGTGTAGAACGTTGCGGGTGCCCTATCGCTTCGCCCGTCAGTTCAGATACCAGAGACATATTCCTCATTCAGTAACTTTAGAGCCACCTCCTCCTCTTGAAATAGACTGCCAGAGAGATACCTATTACTGCCATCACAATCAAGATGCCGAAGTACCCATACCTCCACTCTAGCTCCGGCATATTTGCGAAGTTCATGCCGTAAATGCCAGCAACGAAGGTCAACGGAATGAAAATAGTGGCTATGAGTGTTAGCACCTTCATCACCTCATTCATACGGTTGGACACTGAAGAAAGATAAGTGCTCAGTACACTCTCAGCCATATCTCTGAGACCAAGGGTGAGCATCTCAATCCGCACCAAATGGTCATAAATGTTGCGGTAATATATTTGAGCCCGCTCGCTTATGAAAGGATAATCGCCGCGACTAAGCCCGTTCACTATTTCCCGCTGAGGCAATATGACCCGCGTCAACGCCAGTATGCTGCGTTTGAGCTGCATAATCGACATC
>JGI24422J19971_10001464_pt1 | contig 14362 bp, 10 predicted proteins | sample DeeMarSWOR152_54_FD_19971 | JGI IMG/M metagenome (IMG submission 19971) | reverse complement strand
TCAAGCCGTAATCAGCTATCATAACTATTCCCAGGTTATCCTCTATCCCTGGGGATACACAAATCAGCCAACTGCAGAAGAGCAACTTCTCGATCAAATCGCAGCGGACATGTCGGGAGTCATGCAATCTGTAAAGGGAACCGTTTACGAATATGGTCAGGCGGGTGCAGATCTTTATCTGACTAACGGAGACACAACTGATTGGACCTTTGGAACATACGGCATTCCTTCCTATACGGTAGAACTTCCACCTATAGATGAGGAGCATGGAGGCTTCTTCAATGCCGAGGAGGATATTCAGCCAATCTTCAACGAAAACCTCCCTGCAATGCTCTATCTTATCGACTGGACCGTTCAGAATTTCATCTCAGGCATCGGTCCCTCCACGAGGAGAGAACAAAGATATGGACCGAGAGCAAACCTGAAAGATAAAACCCAATTTGGACGAGAAGCCAGAGACGAAGGGGAGGATAACGCTCCAGCGCAGAACTATAAGGTCAACTATAATGATCCTAAGACATCTGGTGTTAATAGTAATACAACAGATGTTAGAATTAAAAAAAACAGAATCTATAAATGAAGTAATAAATGTTAAAAGTAAAACAACAGATACTGGAAGTAAGTCAATAGATGTTAGAAAATACTACCAAACAGTGATAAAAGAACATAAGAGCAAAAAGATTGACAAGAACAAACAGATTGACAAAGAGCACTGAAAGATATTAAATACTGAAAAAGTTCAAGGGAAATGATGAAAGCTTTTCTTCTTATTGAATTCGCCTCACAGAATCAGCCTTCTGTGCCAAGGGAAGGAATGCGTTTCTGGGTTTTTTGGTTTCTCCTTAGTGTAATCCTGCTGCTCGTCTTTTTTATTTTCTTAAGGGAAAAGCGTTTAAGGCAAAAGCTGAATTTATTTTTCTCCCGAGCTAAAAGGGGATTTATCAAATCCCGGCTTCAAGCCAGACTTAAAAAAGAGAATCTAAAGAAAGCAGAACTCATAAGAGAGTTGGGCGAAGAAACCCGAAAACAAGGTATCAGTGTTGAGGAAAGTAGAGAAGTAGATGAAGAGCTTAAAAAACTGGAAGATAACATGAACGCCTCGGAGACAGANATGAAAGAGATGGACTCTAAAATTGAAATGTTTAAGAGCCAACTTGAAGAATTCAGTCGAAAACATGAAGACGAGATTAANAAAATGGAAGCTGAAATAAAGCCTTATATAGAAAAAATGACAAAGGCAAAAGAAAAGGAAAAGCTAATTGAGCTCAATCTCATAAAGAAGCAGCATGAAATTGAAGAGGGAGACAAAAAGCTAAAGGCAGCAGAAAAAGAAGCCAAAGAAATAGAAGCAAATGCTGAGCTCTCTGAAGACGAGAAGAGAACTCAGGAAGAAGAGGCAAAAGAAAAAATAAGAAATCTGGAGAGCCAAAATGAAAAAACTCAAGAAGAGCTCGAACAACTCAGGGAAGAAAGACCGGCATTAGAAAAAGAGATAAAAGGATTACAAAGAAGAATTAATGATTGCGAAAGAACGATGAAGCAAATGGATAAAGAAAAGAAAGAGCAAACACGAAGCTTCCATAAAGAGATCAAGGAGTTGGAGAAAAGCAAACAACAAGTCCAAAAGAAAATAGAAGATATCGTGCTTGAAAAAGAGCCTCTTTTTGAAAGCCTGGGGAAAATAATCAACGAAGTTAGAGTTAAGCACAGTAAGCTGGCTATCTTTTATTCCCAGATAGACAGGACGAACAAGAATATTGAGGAGATAGAAACAAACATTCAAAATTTATAGCCAAAAAGCTACATTACATTTACTCCTCCCTTTCTTCAGTTTAAAATAGGATTTATCCCAAAGTTGCTTGATTTCATGTCATTGCGAGCGACCGAAGGGAGCGCGGCAATCTCATAAAAGAAATGATTTTGATATCCTTTTTAATTACGAGATTGCTTCCTCGCTGCATTCCTCGCAATTACATTAAGGAATGAGTAATCCAGGTTTTCTATCGAGCAACTTTGGGACATGGCTTTAAATAAAATCATGAAAAAGCCGAAATTGCTGGTTCATATATGCTGTGCTTCGGATGCTCTGTATGTCCTGGGTCTTCTCAAGGAAGACTATGTAGCGAGCGGATATTTCTATAATCCCAATATCCATCCCTCCAAAGAATATGACCTGAGATTGCAGGATGTCAGAAAAGTAGCCCAGATTCTTAAGGTCAAACTATTCGAGGAAATCTACGATGATGAGAGATGGTTCAAGATCACCCAAAAATTTAAAGATGAACCTGAAAAAGGAAGAAGATGCGATGTCTGCTATGCGATGAGGCTTGAAAAAACAGCCCGGAAAGCCTCTGAGCTTGGATTCGATATGTTCGCCACGGTCATGAGCCTCAGTCCCTGGAAAAAAGCTGATGTTCTTAACCGATTGGGAAGGATGTTTGCCCGCAAGTTTAAAATAAGTTTTTTAGAGGCCAACTTCAAAAAGAAAGATGGCTTTAGAAAAAGTGTCGAATTGAGCAAAAAACATGGACTTTACCGCCAGAACTACTGCGGCTGTATATACAGCATGAAAGACTAGTGTCTATACTAAGAAAGGCTGGATACGTTAGAAACGTAAATATTAGAAATAATTGTAAATATCATTGCGAGCGAACGGAAGCAACGACATAAAAAAGAATGAATAATAATAAAACAAAGGATCAAAAAGGATATGCTGCTGAGGTGGTGGTTTTTGGAGTAGTCCAGGGAGTTGGATTTAGGCCTTTTATCTACCGGTTGGCCCATAAGTATCAATATAAAGGATGGGTCAAAAACATCGGATTTGGCGTGGAAATACATGTTGAATTCGAGCAAAAAACAGACTTTAAAGATTTCCTTAAAGATCTACAGGAGAAAAAGCCTCCTCTTTCTCAAATTGAAGAAATCATTCATAAGTCGGCATCTTTTCAAAACATAAAAGATTTCACCATAAAAAAATCGAAGCCGGGAGAAAGCTTTGTCTTTATTTCTCCTGATATCTCTATCTGCAAGGACTGCCATAAAGAAATGATGAGCCATCCGGATAGAAGGTTTCACTATCCTTTTATCAACTGCACCAATTGCGGACCACGTTACACGATTGTCAAGTTCCTTCCTTACGACAGGAAACAAACCACTATGCAAGGCTTCAAAATGTGCGAAGACTGCGGCTCTGAATACACAAATCCGCTTGACAGAAGGTATCACGCCCAGCCTATCGCCTGCCCTGTATGCGGTCCTCACATAAGCCTATTAGTATCCAGAACAGGGAAAAAAATAAAAGGAGGAATCAGCAAGGCCGCTTCTCTTATTAAACAAGGAAAAATTTTGGCAGTGAAGGGACTGGGCGGATTTCATCTTATCTGCGACGCTAAAAATTATGGGGCTGTTCGCCGCTTGAGAGAAATAAAAGAGCGCAAAACAAAACCATTGGCTCTGATGGCCCGGGATCTGGCCACGATAGAAAAATATGCCATGCTCAGCCCTGCGGAAAAAAAAATGCTGCTTTCAGCCCGCCGCCCTATCATTCTTCTCAAGAAAAAAAGAGAGATAAAAGGAATCGCTCCATTCCTTGATGAAATGGCATTTATGCTTCCCTACACTCCCCTTCATTATCTTTTGCTCGAGCATCTTGATCTGATAGTGGCTACAAGTTCCAACAAAAAAGATGCTCCCATCATGAAAGATGTGGAAGAAGGAATAAGAGAGCTCTGCGATTATATCCTGACCCATAATCGGCCCATCCATATGAGAGCCGATGATTCGGTGTTCAGAGTTGTGGACGGTGAGCCTCTTTTCCTGAGGCGCGCTCGAGGTTATGTGCCTTATCCCCAAAGAGTCCCGAAAGAACTGGAAATTCCTCACCATATTCTGGCGCTTGGAGGAGAGCTTAAGGATACAATTTCTCTGTATAAGAACGGCTATGTAATCACCAGCCAGTTCCTGGGCGATCTCGACGAATACCAGAATTACCAATACTTCAAGGAGACAATCCATCATCTTACCAAACTCTTTGAAGTCAAGCCTGAAGTTGTCATATCAGATTTACACCCTGATTTTCATACAACGAGGCATGCTCAGAAATCAGGCCTTCCTCACTTTCAGGTTCAACACCATTTTGCTCACGTGCTGGCTCCTCTTCTCGAGCACAAAATTCCTCCCCAAAATAAGGTTCTTGGAGTGAGTTTGGACGGTTACGGCTACGGAGAAGATGGGCAAGCCTGGGGCGGGGAGTTTCTTCTGGCCGACTATTCATCCTATAAAAGACTTGCCCATTTCAAGTATGTCCCCCTTCCTGGCGGAGACCTTGCGGCAAAACAGCCGTGGCGAATGGCGGTATCCTATCTAATGGATGCCTTCNACTCCAAGCTCCCCGAAGTTAAGGCATTGGAGAAAGTCAGTAAAAACAGAATAANAACTGTTATGAGTATGATTGAACAGAAGATAAATAGTCCTCTCTCCTCAAGCTGCGGCAGGCTTTTTGACGCAGTCTCGTTTCTCGCAGGCTTTTCTCCTTTAGAGGTTGAGTTTGAAGCAGAAGCTCCGATGAGGTTAGAATCTGCAGCCCAAGAAGGGATAGAGGAAAGCTACGGATTTTCTGTGAAGGGCAACCTACTCCCTTATCAAATTTCCTTTACTCAGACAATAAAATCAATATTAAAGGATTTGGCGCAAGAAATTCCTCCATCTTTAATTTCGGCAAAATTCCATAATACTTTGGCCCGGATTATCGTCTCAATTGCAGAAAAAGCAAGAAAAGATTACAGCATAAATACTGTTGTTTTTGTTGGCGGAGTCTTTTTAAACAAAAAACTGCTTCATAGAGCCAAGAGCCTCCTGGAACAAAAGAAGTTTAATGTCCTCAGGACAATAAATTATTCGCCTAATGATGAGTCAATTTCAATAGGACAAATAGCTTATGGTTTAAATAAGTTGAAAATGAAAGAAATCCTGAGAAAATGAGAAACGCTCGAAAGGAAGGAATGGGCTTGATAAATCAAGCCCCTGCATTCATATTCTCCAAATCTCAAGTTTGTGTTATTAGGGAGCTTTCAGGGAATAGCCTTATTTCTCACGCAAGGTTTCAAGATCTACCTTTATTCCCCCCATAAAAGAAGAAACGACATTTACAAAAAGTGCATTGCAGAAACCTAAGAAACCAAAAACTATAAAACCGAGCACCCCGCCAAGGCCTGCATAAATGATTCCTCCAAGCAGGTTTCCCTTGTTCCCCTTAATAAAGGAAGGCAGAAATTTAATAATTCCAGAAAAATAATTTGTGGCACCAATAAAAGCACCGATGAATATGCCTAAAAAAAGACCTGCAGCGCCCAAGAAGAGAAGAAAAGAAAAAGGATTTAAACCGCGCAAAACGAAGTTAGCTCTCTCTTTATGTTGGAATGCCCGTTTATCCCTTACTCCCCAGGTCACCTGTTCTCTTTCTTTTCTCCGCGATGGTAATTTTACCTTTTTCCGAAGACTGCCTCCACAGTGAATACAAGTCTCTGCTTCTGCCTTGTTCGCAAATCCACAGTATCGGCAAATAGCTTTTTCATCCGTAATCGATGCGGGATCTGACTCAATCCAGTCTTTTCCGTCGAAAAAATACCACTTGCCGCTACGGGCTCCAATCATCCAGAATCTTCCCTCATCGTCCTTAAATCGCAGTTTCTTCATACCGTCTACGAATCTCTGTCGCGAAATTTTTCCCCGCCGAAATTTTCCCTTCAGTTTAACAAAAGCTTTCTCTATTTCCTTGATTCTCTTGTCCATTCCTTATCTTCGATGAAGGTCGTTCAGGCAACGAGCCCTATATTCAAGAAATTAAGCCTGAAACATCTTGTCTTTTGGCATTTTCCCAAAGTGATGAAATAAAGTAAAGCAAGATTTTTTTCTCCCTCTGTAACTTCTTTATTTGCAATACATTTATAATTTATTTGTTTTCAATGATTTAACATAGGTGACTAGTTTTTGTGCAATTTGTCATATTTCCAAGTAGTTGCTAAAATATGGTTAAAAATTGTGCCTTTTTTTCACAAGTTTTCCACAGATTTTGTTAATAACTTTGTGCCCTTTTTCAACCACTTTTGTTCATTTTAGAATCAAAATCCTTTCAAAATATCAAAGAGATTAAGCCCTTTAATCGGAGCTGGAATGAATGAAAGGATGAAGATTAAAATAACAACATAGCCGATAAATTTCCTGCGCGGCGATAAATGTGCAGCTTCATCCAGGACGCGTGGGTGCCTCAATCCCAAAAAAAATAAGAGAAAGGCCCAAATAAACCAGCCTACCCAGAATAAAATTCCCATGGCAATGAAAACTCCCAGGAAAAAGCGGGTTAAATTTCGCGACTTTTTCCCTAACAGCGCATAAGATACATGACCACCATCAAGCTGGCCGACTGGAAAAAGATTTAAGGCGGTGACGAGAATCCCAACCCACCCTGCAAAAGCTATCGGATGAAGGTAAATGCTGTAGTCTGCAGGAATATTCTTAAAAATCATAGCTGAAAAGATCTTAAGGATAAGAGGTTCACCTAGAATATAAACAAATGCCTCATCATGAGGAATTGGAGGAGCGGATTTTGACAGTGAAAGGCCATACACAAGTGCGGGAACCGAGAGAATAAAACCAGTTAAAGGACCTGCAACTCCTATATCAAAAAGCTGTTGCTTTCTTGTTATGGGGGACTTGATTTTAATAAAGGCCCCAAGGGTACCAATCAAAGTGGGCGCCGGGATAAAGTAAGGAAGAGTGGCGTTTATTTTATAGTAGCGACAGGTAAGAAAATGACCCAGTTCATGGCCTAACAAAATCCCTAAGAGCACAACCACATAGATAATGCTCAATGATATCACTTGCGGATCCCTGAGTTTTTCTACGAGATCAAAAGTGCTTTGAGGATTTTGGGCAAGTTCTTCAGAATACTTGAAATTTATGCTTTTGGATATTCCCACAAAAAACGTAGACAATATAGTGATGACGAAAAGCACAATGTTTAGCCAGATTCCTTTCTTTAAAGAAAACGCCGGGGCTATCTCCATCTGAACCGGAGCTTCTAGTTTTTCTTCTTCCATTGCTTAGATAAAAAAATAGGAGTGACCGAAATCACTCCTCTCTCCAAGAAAATCCAAATTTAAAGCATCAACCTTAGGTCGCGAGCTTCTTAAACTTTGCCATCAATTCTTCTTTTGTTTCTTTATGATCAGGGTCAGGTACGCAGCAATCAACCGGGCAGACAGCTGCACATTGGGATTCATCAAAATGCCCGACACACTCTGTGCATAAATCAGGATTAATCTCGTAGATCTCATCTCCAACCGAGATTGCCTCGTTAGGGCATTCAGGTTCACAAGCAGCACAATTGATGCATTCTTCAGTGATCAAATAAGCCATTTATTGCCTCCTGTATGAAACGAAAAAAATTAACATTTTATTATATATCTTTTTTCCCAATTTACAATAGTTCGGGCTATTTTTTTGTTTCAAGCTTTCTAACTTTTTGAGCGGCGTCAAAACCGTAAAACGTCTGAGAAAATTCCTCTTGAACTTTCTTATAGAGAGCCAAAGCTTCCTCAAATTCTCCTTTTTCCTCATGGACCTCTGCACGATGAAAAAGGATAACATCCATAGAATGGTCTTTGGGATCTTCATCTTCAATCTTTTTATAAATTTCTATGGCTTTGTCATAATTTTTAAGTTTAAAATGAATCTGAGCCAATAAATCCTGAGCCTGGTAGTAAAGAGTATCCTTCCGACCTTCCGGCATTTTTTCAAGATAGCCCTGAGCCTTATCACTCTCTCCATTCTCCATGTAGTAGGTTGCCAGAAGAACATAAGCTAAACGAGAGAATTTTCCATCTCCGGCCAATTCTTCAAGCTGGGCTACATTTTCTGGATTATCATTCAAATCGGCATGAAGGTTAAGAATCTGGGTGAGCAAACGACTCTCTTTTTTTCTATTTTCTCCCGTAACAAATTTAAGGCCGGCAAAAATTAATAAAAGAGCCGCGATCAAAACTACAAGAACCGCAAGCTCTTTTGTTCTTTCTTTAACAAAACGAAAAATTTTATTTATAGTACTAACAAATTCGTCTTCTTTGAGCTGTTTCCTCTTTATTCTTTTCACGCCTAATCCCTCCAAACATGAATAGGCCTAATGATGGAACCAGACCTCATATTCAATTCGATACGAAAGGCAATGCCTTTTTTGTTTAGATACCGGCAACAGTTAAAAATCTATGTCTTTTTTATCCACCCACCATCTTCTTTTTGGATCCACCATCCTGCCTTTGCCTCTTTAATCCATCTCTCGGCGAATATTTTGCGAACTCTATCAATCTGGCTGGGATCAACATCAAGCGCTTTGCCAACTTCAGAATAAAGATTTCTTCGGTCGTTATTCTCATCCTTCTCTAAATTCCTCAGCAGGGCCTTTTCTTTCAAATTCAAACCTGATTCATCCCTTATTCGAATGTAGCCATCGTTTGTTTCTCCGATATTTCCTTTGTCAAAAAAAGGTCTGAGTTTCGGAAATCTTTCAGTGAGAGATTGCTTTAGAGCGCGAATTTTTGGAGTCGAAACTTCTACTTCTTCTTGGGCATAAGCTGCTGGAACGAGTGAAAATGAGCTCCACCGGTCGGTCAATATTTTTTCTTCCCCACTAACATTGGAAACATTTTTCTTGTCTTCTTCCTTTTCTTCTTCAGATTTTCTTATTTCCTTCACGATCTCATCAGCTGTTTTTTGAACTTCAGCTTCGGGAAAATAAATGTTGATGGTGAGGCAAGAAAGTAGGAATAAAAAAGACAAACTGATTGAAGCAAATTTTAAAGGTTTTAATCTCATTTTAAACCTTCTTTAAAAAAATTTTAAATTTTAATAATCGGCATCGTGCCAAAGTTATATGATCCTATGTCATTACGAGGAGCCAAGAAGATTCATGGCCTGTCATTGCGAGCGAAGCAATCTCATCTAAGGATAAGATTGCCGCGCTACGCTCCTCGCAATGACAATTTTATATGAGATTGCTTCGCCCCTGCGGGGCCCGCAATGACAAGCAACGGCTATTAATTATATCAAAATCCGTTGGTTTGGTCACTTCGCGCTTCAGACTGCCCAATCCTCTTGAGCCGGTCCATCATATCTTTAAATCTTATTTTGTTACGAGGTTTTTTATTTACCACACTGATTCCAAAAAGCCAAGACCTCTTAACCAGGTATTCAACTCCTTTCTCTTTGATCGTACCGCTCAAGGTGAATATATCATTCTTCAGCGAACAAAATATGCCGATTTTTTTATACCCGAATTCTTGAATAAACCTTGTGAATCCCTTTTTTGAGGAAATTGCAGTTTGCTCCCCTGAGCTTATTACCGAAAGGTCATTAACAGCTCTCACACTAAACCTCTGAGGCACTCCCTTTCTTTTTATTGATTCCAGATTCATGATAAAACTTTCAGGCTGACCAAAAGAAAAAGCAAGACCCTTTATCTCTCCTTTTAAAATGCCGGTTACTCGTCCGAAAGGGATTGAATCAGTAAGTTTTTCCAAGTTCAAATCCTCAAATTCAACATCACAAGATATGGTTCTGTTTTCTGAAAAGGGTTTTGCGATCTTGATATTTTCAACATGAACTCTTGTATCAAAGATGTCGATTTCTCCCTTCCCTATCGTTGCCAGCTCCTCGGGATCTATCTCAATATGGGAGAGGTTAACGTTTGCTAAGCCGCTCAAGCTGAATCTATCCGACTCTATCGGAAGGAGAGAAAGATCCATGTCACTCAGTAAAAAAGAGAGTGTTCCGCGGATACCAGAAGGCTCGGAGCCTATGGAAAAGACTGATTTTCCTATAGCTGCCTTTCCCCCAAAGATTTCCATTGTTACCGGTTCAATCATAAATTTATTTCGCCCCACAATAAAATTGATTTGAAGAGGCGCCTTTGAGAGAAAAGGTGTCTTAAATTCTTTTACCCTGAAATAGCCTTCCTTCAAAAATGATTCTTGTTTTTCCTCAATTTCATTGATTTGATTTTCATAATAAACCGGAATTTCCCCTTCTATTCCTTCCATTAAGATTTCTTTTTCTGTGTTTTTTAAGGATGCGTTTCTGACTTGAACTTGGCCTGTTATCCACAGCTTATCATTTTCCATTTTAAGCTTTATTTTGCTTTCCGCTTCTCCCTTCAAATCAAGAGCAGTCTGTTCAGAAGTTTGCTCCTGAGAAAAGAACGAGTAGATGGGGCTGAGATTTAACTGAGAAGCGAAAATCTCTAAATCGAAAAGACTTGAGTCTTTAAATCTAACCAATCCCTTGGCATCTATCTTACCCAAAGGAAAAAGCGATGCTTCCAGCGAAAAATCATCAAGGCGGCTTAGAGAAATATCATAGATACCAGAAGCATTGGCGCGAAAAGGATTCTTACCCCAGTCCACATAATACTCGTTCCAGAGAGATTCTCCTTTGAAAAGATCTAATTCAACAGAAAATTTCGTTCGTTTTTTAACGGGATGGTATTTTCCCTGGATGGCCATTTTTTGATGAAGTGACTCGCTCGCCAAAGTAAAGGCAGGATTATGGAACGAGCCTTCGGACAGATTAAGGATACTTGAAAAACTCCATTCATCCCCGTCTTGCAGCGTCTGACTTGCTTTTATTTCAAGGTCAAAATGACCTGCAGGCTCCAACCCCAACACCTCTTTGGGCACCAGAGATGAAAAAAGAGTCAATAAACTCCCGGAATCCATTTTCGGACTCTTCAGGTGAAAATATCTCTCCCCGTTTGGTTGAAGATCTACCTTGGAGCTCATCTGAAAAGGAGGCAAGGGAGGAATCTGAAGCTCCAAGCGGTTCAAGGCAACTTTCCTACGATCTGCATCATAGATTCCCTGTCCCCTGAAATCGACCTGATCTAACTCAATGTTTTTATCCTCTTGAGAAAACGAAAGGCCCTTAAGACTGCACTTGAACTGGGATGCATTCAAAAAAGAATTTGTTCCGTTCAGATTAAGGTCAAGAGATAAATCTTTTATCCTTGAATCGCCCTTTGAGAAATTTCCTTTTTTGACTTTTAGGGAACCGGAAAAATTCAGAGCAGGAAGGGAACCGTCTATCTTGCTCTCGGCCGAAGGAGAATTGGTCCCGCTCAGAACAAGGTCAAGAGATAAATCTTTTATTTCTAAATCGTCTTTCGAGAAATTTCCCTCTTGAACTTCAACGGAACCAGAAAAATTCAGGTCAGGAAGGGAGCCTTCCATTTCAATTTCGCCCGCGATTAAATTTTCGAAAGAAAAGCTGGAAGTTGTGCAACTTATTTGAGTTCGTTCAAGCTTAAGCAGGCTCTTAACTGACAACTTCTCGCCTGATGAGTTTTTGATATATCGATACTCTCCTTCGAGATATACTCCTCCTTCCAAAACTAAATTCCTTAGCTGCGGAGGAAGGTAAGGAATTAGATACGGTTTTAAAAAATCATGAGTTATACTCAAATCTTTAAAATGAACTTTAGAGGACGAGACGAGCGATAAATCTTCACCCAAGCCTGCCTTTAAATGTCCTGAGGCATCAAAGAACGGGGGAACGGTCAATTCAAACCGAGGAAAAACCAGCGTCTTCTCATCTATGCGGAATTCACTCCTAAGCCTTAGGGATATTTCTGGCAAAAGAATTCCTTCCTCGATCTGGGTGAAATTTATTGATTTTAATAAAATCTCACCATCAAAGTAAGGAATGTCTATCAAAGAAAACTTTCCGCTTGTACTCAATGAGCTTTCGAAAGAGACTTTCCTGTCTACGTTACTGATCAAGGCTTTGGCGACGCTTAGAGAATAATTAAATTCTCCTTTTTTATCGGAACCTGATAAGAAAAAGCTGCCCCTTTCAAAGTCAACGCTATTGGTAGAAGCTGTATATTTAAGAGAGAAATCTTTAAGATTTACTCTTGCCGCGTAGCTGAATAAATCAGAAAGCAGGAGCATGTTCTCTTGAAAATCGACTTCCACCTCCTCTTCTTCTTCTCCTTGTACGATATGAAAGACCGCTCCAGAGACCTCGATCGAGTGTAAGATTGGCTTTTGCCTTTTTAGTAGTCTTTTGATTTCGCCCTTTATGCTCAACTGGTTTAAGAAAATATCAATCTCCATTCCCCTAATTTCTTGAGAAACCTTTACAGAATCAGCTTGAGCATTAAGAGGGAAAAGACCATAATCAAGCTTTCCTATTTCAAGTTTGGCGCCCGCTTTGTCTGCAATATACTTTACAAGGATCCTTTTGGTCAGCGACTTGTTAAAATAGAAAAACAATGAAGAAATGATCAGGAGAATCAATACAAAAGAGAATACTGCCCCGCCGATGATTAAAACCTTTTTGATTTTCTTTTTCATATGCAGGGGATAGATATTGTAAAGCCTCTCCTCTATCCTAAAACTTCATAAACCATAACCTCTGCTGTTCTTCCTTTGACCTTTTTGGGGCCCACTTTCTTAATCTTAAATTTTCCCTTAACGTGTTTGTATGTCTCTTCTCCGATAAGAATTTGATTAGGCGCAGCAATTGATTCTAATCTCGAGGCTATATTCACCGGATCTCCGATAACCGTGTACTCCATCCGGTTGGGTGAGCCGATGTTTCCAGCCACAACCCGGCCCGTATTTATGCCGATGCGTATGTCAAATTTTTTTTCTGGATCTGTTTTTTTCATTATTGCCGTTAATTCTCGTTTCATTTCCAGGGCAGCCAAGATGGCCCTTTTCGGATCGTCTTTCTTTTCCATGGGTGCGCCAAAAACAGCCATTAAGCTATCGCCAATATATTTATCCAGAGTTCCATCATACTTGAAAATGATATCAGTCATGCGGGAAAAGAACTGGTTTAGGAGCAGGTTTATTTCTCGAGGAGGCATATGTTCAGATAAAGGAGTAAATCCTATAATATCTGTAAAGAAAATTGTGGCTGTCAAGTCCTTGGGCTCCATTATGTTCTCTTTTGTCTCCTGACTCCCCTTTAAAATCATCTCTATTATCTGAGGTGAGTGATACCTCTCCAGCCTGCTTATCATTCTCTCTTCTTCACAAATCTGCTCGTTAAGGCTAGCCTGTTCAATGACCATGGCCATCTGGTGCCCGATAGCCTTAAGGAGTTCAAGGTCGTCTTCGGTGAATTGGTTATTGAACCTTATGCTGTCTAATTGGATAACTCCGATGACCTCGTCCTTTTTCCAGAGCGGCACACACATGGCTGACCGGATTTTCTGTGAGAAAAGGCTCTGGGCCTGCTCTAATCGAGTATCAGCCATGGCATCGGTGGTCAGAAGGGAAACTTTATCATTAACTACTTTATTAATTATGGTTCGGCTTGCTTTTATCCCTCCCTTACCTTTTACTTTATCATCTTTGTATTTGACCACTACGGGAGCGAGCTCATCCTCTTCATCATCACCGGTGAGGATTACAAAACCGTAATCAGCATCGATTACCATAAAAATAAGGTCCATTATTTTTTTGAGAAGTTCGTTAAAATCATGGATCAAATGCAACTGCTGGCTAATCTCGTAGAGCACGAACAGAACTTTATTCATCCTCTCCAGGGAGAGGAGTTCTTTTCTGACTTCAGAAGGCTGGCTTGCTTTATCTGAAGGTAGTAAAATATCGCTTTCCTCATGTCTTTTCCCGATTCCTATAGAGATCAATAGGCTCCGGGAATCCAGACCGACACTATCTTCCGCACTGCTTTCTAGTATTGTGCTATGTCCTTTTTTTTGATCTCTCTCTTTGGTCAGGACGACTGTTTGGACTGGGGATTGGGCTGGCTTTTCCCCCATGGTAAATTTCAGCATTATTTTACCGATTTTTATCTCATCATTGTTTCTCAACCTGATACTTTGAATTGACTTTCCGTATACCTTTGTTCCGTTAAAACTTCCCAGGTCTGTTAAAACATAGCCTTTTTTCTCCTTAGTTATCCGCGCATGATTGCGAGAGACGGACTGATCTGGAAGAACAAGATCATTCTCTTCGCCACGTCCTATGACAATCACATCCTTAAGAATGGGGAAATTTGATATTCGGCCATCAGTGTTGGTAATTTGAATATTTGGCATGCTATTTTACTCTTGACGCTGCTTTAAAGGGGACTTTCCCCTTTTTTTTAACGTGACTTTATTCTATCGAAATATAACAAACGACTGAAATATTGTCCAGATACAAAAAAAGACATAAAAAGGGGACAGGCTACTTTTTAAAGAGATGGTTTGATGAATCAATCCCTGCAAGATATAAAAAGTAGCCTGTCCCCTTTTTTGAAAAATGAATTGGATATTCACAATTCATATGTTATGTTAAACAAA
>JGI24422J19971_10001461_pt1 | contig 14374 bp, 11 predicted proteins | sample DeeMarSWOR152_54_FD_19971 | JGI IMG/M metagenome (IMG submission 19971) | reverse complement strand
GTGAACATAAGCGTAAAGGACGACACCATGACAGTGGATTTTCATGGGAGCAGCCCACAAGCCAAGGGTAACATTAACTGCCCTTGGTCGTGTAGCGAAGGTGCCGTCTTCTATACGGTGATAGGGATGGTGGATCCCTATATGCCGATAAATTCCGGATGCTTCCGTCCTGTTGCAGTGAGACCCGAGGAGGGACTCATCACCTGTCCCCGTCCCCCATCGGCGGTTACAGCTCGGAGTCAAACGATGACCAAGATCGTTGAGGCTATCCTAAAGGCTATGGCTCCAATACTTCCCGATCGAGTCGTTGCTGGAAGTCATGGTCAGGCCTGTACGTGTAGCTTCACGGGGATTCATCCCGAAACAGGCAAGCGGTTCACATACGTGGAGATTCAAGGAGGTGGCTGCGGGGCCAGGCCGGACAAGGATGGAGCGGATGGACAGGATTTGCACCTCGGCCGGTTCATGAATACACCTGTAGAGGCAGTGGAATTGGAATATCCTGCTGCGGTTGAGCGATATGAATTTATCCCCGACTCAGGCGGAGCCGGCAAATGGAGGGGTGGCCTCAGCCTTCGTAGGGATATCCGCTTCCATACCGATGTCACGTTTGCCCGTTATTCCGATAGAAGGAAGTTTGCACCTCAAGGGCTTTTCGGCGGGATGGAGGGGAGCCGGGCGGATATGGTATTAAACCCTGGATCGGACGGGGAACATGTGGTCAAGTCCAAAGGAGTTAGTGAAATAAAGTCGGGTGATCTTCTCAGCATACGTCTTCCCGGAAGCGGCGGCTATGGGCCTGCGTGGGAGCGAGATCCGGAACGTGTGAGGTGGGATGTCTTCAACGGCAAAGTTAGCCAGCAGTCCGCTATGGAGAACTACTTGGTGTCCTTGAATTCCGACCTTTCCGTGAATGAAAGGGAGACTCGGGCCTTAAGAGCTGAGAAAAACACGGTCAAAGTTCTCAACGAAAGGGCTTAATTCATGAGCTCCCGTTCTGAAACGGGAGTCCAAACTTTTATGGAGGAAGGGGGGTGAGATATGAAAGATAAGCTGGATCTCAAATGGTCTTACAAAGAGGTCTGGGCAGGCCTCACATTACTGGCTCGCCATACATGGCTACCAAAAATGTGAGGCAGAGTTGCGAATATCTATGAAAAAGACAGGAGGGTACCATGAAAAGGATGAAGGTGTTTTTGCTTACCGTACTTGCTTTTTCGATTGCCTTAACTGCAGGATACAATGCGGAAGCGGCAGCCATAGAAATTAAGTCTGCCTGCTTTCTGCCTGCAACTCACTCCATTGGTGGTGTTGTTCCTTCCTACGTTGGTATGATCAATAAGGCATGTAAGGGTGCAATTGCATGGAAACATCTTGGCGGGCCGGAAGTTCTTCCCGGCCTTGAACAGTTCGGAGCGGTGAAGCGGGGTGTGCTTGATGCCTCCTTTCTTGTCACCGCGTACTATTTCGGGGAGGTCCCTGAGTCCTACTCCATTTACCTCTCAGAGGTCAGCAATGAGGAGGAGTGGAATAACGGGGCCCGGGCTCTAATAGACAAACTTCATCAGGAGAAAGGGGTCAAGGTCTTAGGGAGGTGGCTGAGCTATATGCCTTTCTATATCTGGGTTAACAAGCCTGTTAAAACACCTCAGGACTTGGCCGGAATCAAACTTCGCGGTGGAGGTATCTGCTACGATCCTTTCTTCAAGGCACTAGGTGTAACACCCGTTCAAATCCGTCCTCCAGACGTTTATAACGCTCTGCAAAGAGGCCTCATCGATGGTTTTGGCTGGCCGATGCAGGGAGTTTCTGACTTCGGCTGGGTCGAGGTGACCAAGTATTGCATTGAGCACCCCTTCTACGAGCACAATAACGGGCTCATATTGATGAATCTGGATAAGTGGAACAGCCTGTCCAAGGATGTACAGGAAACGGTAACGAAAGCGACGAGGGCGTGGGAATCTGACATGGAGGCCTACCATAAGGCTGAGTGGGAAAAGTACAGGAAGAAATTCATAGATGCTGGGGGAACCTTCATTAAGTTCGGGGACGACGACGCCGCATATTACAAGAAATTGGCGTATGAGGAACCGTGGAAGTTCCAGAAAGCTAAGACCGATGCTCACTATGAACAACTAAGAAAGCTCTTGTCAAAATAACGGCAAGGCGACATTCGGAGAGGGAGCATTAAGCATTCTTAGGGGCCTAATGCTCCCTCAATCTGGAGTAGAATAAGCTGTGAGACTAAATCCTGAGCGAAGAAGCACCCTTCAGAGCGTCTTCGACATGGTGCTGAAAGCTACAGCTTTCCTAGCAGCATGTCTTCTCATATTCATTATGCTCAGCATCTGTGTCGAGCTGGTGTTTAGGCGCATGGGTCACCCATTGATGTGGGTAATGGAGGTTACCGAATACAGCTTACTGTACATCACCTTTCTCGGCACGGCATGGGTGCTGGAGAGGGAAGGGCATGTCAAGATGGATATGATCGTCAATGCCTTAAGTCCGAGAATTCAGGCCTTACTGGGTATCATTACCTCCCTCATTGGATCAGCGATGAGTTTGTACCTTGTGGTCTACGGCGTAAAGGTCACCTGGGACTATTTTCAGAGGGGTGTATGTGAATGCACGCCGCTCTTGACGCCAACCTTTATTATACTTTTTATCATTCCCTTGGGAAGTATTCCACTAGGCATCCAGTTTTTGAGAAGAACCCATGGGTACTTGCTGCTCTGGAACGCATCATGACGTGCACGCACAGTCAATCGCATGCTGAATGGGTCCAGGAATACTGACTAATGGAATGGTATCTCGCCTTAATTGCAATAGTGGGCCTTTTTTTCATCCTGCTGGCCATAGGCATGCCGGTAGCATTTTCATTCCTGTTCGTAAACCTCATTGGTGCAGTCCTCTGGTGGGGTGGCGAAGCGGGCTTGCGCCAGCTTATTATCAGCATTTCCAGTTCCGTAGCTCGATTTGCCCTGATGCCGGTACCGATGTTCATCCTCATAGGCGAGATAATGTTTCATTCCGGCTTGGCCTCAAAGGCAATAAATTCCCTGGATCAATGTATAGGTCGGATACCGGGTAGATTATCCCTCTTGGCTGTGCTATCGGGAACCATATTTGCTACCCTCAGCGGCTCATCTGTGGCCGCTACTGCTACCTTGGGATCGGTGTTGACGCCCGAGATGGAAAGGCGCGGTTACCGAAAGCCGATGAGCCTGGGACCTATTCTCGGCAGCGGAGGCCTATCCATAATGATACCCCCTAGTGCCCTGGGCGTCCTGCTCGCTGCCCTTGCGAGGATTTCAGTTGGTGCCATTTTGATAGCGATCATTTTTCCCGGTTTGGTGATGGGCGTTCTTTATGCAGCCTATATAGTTATACGATGCTGGCTTCAGCCATCCATTGCGCCCGCCTACCAGGTACCTCCCGTGCCTCTTTTCAAGAAGATTGCAGACTTGGCCCGTTATGTTTTGCCATTAGGCCTTATCGTCTTCTCCATCATTGGGGTTATCTTTCTGGGCCTTGGTACACCATCAGAGGCAGCTGCCCTAGGCGCCCTTGCTTCCTTTGTCTTGGCAGCCCTGTATAAGAGATTGAACTGGCAGAGCTTGACGAGATCCGTTGGCACTACCCTGCACATCACCGTCATGATGCTCATGATTTTCACTGGCTCCACGGCCTTTTCCCAAATCCTGGCATTTACCGGCGCCACCACGGGCCTTTGCACGTTCTTCGTGGGGCTGCCCCTGTCACCTATGGTGCTTCTGATCGCAATGCAGGTTCTTCTCGTTGCGATGGGTACCTTTATGGAGCCGCTGGCCATGGTAATGGTGGTTCTTCCAGTCTATTTGCCCATTGTCCATGCCTTGAATTTCAATCTGCTATGGTTCGGGACAATAATGCTGCTCAACATGGAGATGGCCACGACCTCGCCACCATTTGGCCTGGGGCTTTTTGCTATGAAAGGCGTGGCTCCTTCTGACACGACAATGGGTGACCTTTACAGGGCAGCCTTGCCTTTCCTGGGATGTGATTTAGTAGCTATGCTCATGATTATGCTCTTCCCTCCAATTACGCTGTGGCTGCCGAATTTGATGCGATAGCAGAGGGCTCAAGGTGCAAGGCTTAGGGTTTCTTGTGCCTTACGCCTTATGCCTTCAGCCCTTATTCTGAGCTTGAAGATGACCGGTTGAGGATTTATGGAATATCCAATTCTGGAAAACCAAAGGGTTTCAGGCAACTATTTTTTGCTACGCCTGGATGTTACCGGAACCGCTAAACTGCCCATGCCGGGTCAATTCTACAACGTACGGTGTGGTGAAACAAGGGATCCCCTCTTGAGAAGGCCATTCAGCATGCACCGGTTGGTAAGAGGAAGGGGATCAGCCCACCTTGAAATACTCTATCAAGTCACCGGCAAGGGAACGGAATGGCTTTCCCGACAAAAAAGCGGGGAATACCTGGATACCATCGGTCCCTTTGGTAACGGTTTTATTATCGAGCAGAGTCCTGCAAATGCAGTCCTTGCCGCCCGAGGCATAGGAATCGCTCCGCTGTACGCGGTGGGTGAAGCCCTGCACGGGAAAGAAGGGGCGACAAAAGTATTCGTCTTGTTGGGGGCCCGAGTAAAGGAGAGGCTCTTCTATGAGGAGCAATTCAGAAGGATTGGTGAGGTCTTTCCTTACACTGATGACGGAAGCAGGGGATTTCGGGGTACCGCGCCCGAGCTTCTCGTCGATCTACTGGAGCGCAGCAGACTGCCCGAGGACTTCTCCCTGTATGCTTGTGGTCCGACAGATATGTTGAGGGAACTGTCACATACCGCGGAGAGGTTTGGATTTGCCGGACAGGTTGCTCTAGAGGGCCATATGGGATGCGGATTTGGTGCCTGCCTTTCGTGCGCATGTCCACTGAAACCTGAGATGATTAAGAGGAATAAACAGTGGCAAAAGCCCGCTTTGCAATGGTCTGAAGATGGAAGCCGGGTTTACTCCCTCATTTGCAAAGATGGTCCCGTTTATGACATTCGGGAGGTAGATTGGGATGAATGGGCCGCCTGACACGTCTGTTGTCATTGGCACCATGAAGCTGAAAACCCCCGTTATGCCTGCATCGGGTACCTTTGGATACGGGCAAGAATACTCGGAATTTATTGACCTGAATCGCCTCGGTGCCATTGTCGTCAAGACTATTACCCTGAAACCCCGGGTAGGGAGCTATCCCCATCGATCGACAGAGGTTGCCTCTGGATTTCTGGCGAACATAGGGTTACAAAACGTGGGTGTGGAACGGTTTATTGAAGACAAACTTCCCTACTTTGAGGACATTGACGCGCCACTTATCGTTAGTATCGGCGGGCAAAGCGTCGAAGAATTCGTAAAACTGGCGGACATCCTCAATCGTCAGCAGCGGGTCGATGCCCTCGAGCTGAATATTTCCTGCCCAAATGTGGAGAAGGGTGGGATGCACTTTGGGATGGACCTGGAGGTCACAGAAAATCTGGTAAAACGTGTCAGGAACGTTACCGAAAAGACCGTTATCGTCAAGCTTACTCCCTTAGTCATGGACATACGTCCCTTTGCGGAGATCTGTCAGCTCTGTGGTGCTGACGGTGTCTCCCTGATTAATGCCCTGGTAGGCATGGCTATTGACATCAGGACAAGGCGCTCAAAACTGGGGAGGAATATCACCGGTGGCTTGGCAGGTCCCGCAATCAAACCATTCTCCCTGTACCTGGTTTGGCAGGCGTGTAAAACCGTTGATATCCCGGTCATAGGCATTGGAGGGATATCTTCTGCGGAAGATGCAATCGAGTTTTTGATCGCCGGAGCATCGGCCATTGAAGTTGGGACCTGGAACCTCGTAAACCCGGCCGGTATGGTGGAGATCATAGAGGGTATAGAGGCTTACATGGCGCAAAACAAAATCAAGGCCCTGTCCGATTTAATCGGCACCCTTTCCTGAAACCCCTATAAGCCCGAGGTTGCCATGAAAGAAACGGTCGTGCGGAGGGATTTTGCAGATACACCCGAAGGCCAGATCCATTATGCCATGGCGGGCCAGGGAAAGTCGGTTTTGCTCCTACACCAGACACCCCGGTCATGGGACGAATACCGCGACGTGTTGCCACTAATTGGCGAGAGATATTGGGCAATCGCCATGGATACCGTCGGTTTTGGTGATTCATATAGACCGCAAGGGGAAGGCTCTATAGAAGAATACGCCCGGGGGGTGATACGCTTTCTGGATGCAATGGCTATTAACCGTACCTCCTTAGTGGGCCATCATACAGGGGGTGTCATTGCCATTGAGGTTGCGGCATCGTATCCTGAACGTGTGCACAAGCTTGTCTTATCTTCAACTCCCTATGTGGATGCCGCAGACAGGGAAAGGAGGAAGACCCGGCCTCCCATAGATGAGGTTGAACTCAAGCAGGATGGATCTCACTTGTCTGAGCTGTGGCAGAGGAGAATGACCTTTTACCCCAAGAACCGTCCCGACCTCCTCACACGGTTTGTAATCGACGCCCTTAAGGCGGGAGAGCGCGTGGAGGAAGGCCACCGGGCAGTCAGTAGGTACAAAATGGAAGATAAGGTGCGCCTGGTTAAGGCCCCGACCTTAGTGGTTGCTGGAACTGAGGATCCATTTTCATTCCCCAGGATGAATCGCCTCTCGGAGAGCATTAAGGGAAGCAAGACCGCCGTAATAGAGGGCGGGATGGTACCCATGGTAGACCAAATGCCGGAGGAGTTTGCCAGAGTCGTGATGGAGTTCTTATGGGAAGAGAATCGGTAAGGGCGTATTTCTCGCAGATCGGGTACAAGTAATGAAAAGAGTTGGCATGCTATATCCTTCGGCGGGAATATCCGAACAGGAGGTGGAGAAGATGCTCCCCGAAGGCGTGTCACTTCATGTAACGAGGATCCCAATGCGCGACCCGACCCACGACTCTTTAATGCATATGGCAGATTCTGTAGAGGAATCATCTAAATTACTTGCTGATGCTTGCGTTGATATCGTCGCATTTAACTGTACGGTGGGGAGCCTTATCAAGGGCAAGGGATATGATCAAGAGATCATCAAAAGGATCAGTCAGGCAACAGGCCTACCTGCCACCACCACAACTACTGCGGTCATAGCAGGGCTAAGGACTTTGGGCATAGAGGATCTTATCCTGGTAAGTCCCTATGCCGAAGTGGTTCACCAGAAAGAAAAGGCATTCCTGGAAAATGAGGGGTTTCGGCTGCTAAATGATCAGCGATTGAGCCTGAGTAATTGTGTCCAGCAATATGAGACAGATCCAATCCGTTGGTATGAAATGGTTAGGGCACTCAAGGATTCCAGAAGTGATGGTTATTTCATAAGCTGCGGAGGTATTCGGGTAGTGAATATTATTCAAAGATTAGAAGCGGAGGTGAAAAAACCGGTGATTACCAGCAATCAAGCATTGGTCTGGCATTGTTTGAGAATGGTTGGCTTGCAAGGACCGATAGAGGGTTTTGGCCAATTGTTAAGGACTTCCTTGGCTGCCGAAGATCTAGTAGCATCACTGTCAAAATCCAACCACTAGAGTTATCGGGGCTGCGCAATGATCTATCTCAGCGTTTACGACGAGAAGTGCACTGGTTGTCGAGCCTGTGAGTTTGCCTGTTCTTATCATCACAGAAAAGTATTCAATCCCAGGCTGGCGAGCCTGCACATTCGCCGAAATGAAAAACAAGGCGCGATCTCGATTCTTCCCTGGGCTAAGCTTACAAAAAAGGAAAAGGAGAAACGACTTCCCTGTGATAGATGTCTCGGCGAGCCTGAGCCCCTGTGCGTGAAATACTGCCTCCCAGGGGCAATAGTTAAAAAAGTTGGGGAATTATAACGTGGGGGATAGAGAGCACTGCTTTGGCGGCAAGATCCTGAGAGTTGATCTCACTTCGGGTCAAATGTGGACAGAACCAACGAGAAAGTACTCCCCGAAATTTTTGGGGGGCAGGGGGATAGATAACTGGATTCTCTATAGTGAGGTAAGGCCATCTGTAACTCCCTTTGAGCCCGCTAATCGATTGATATTTGGCACTGGAGTGCTGGTAGGAACCTTAGCCCCTGGTGCATCGAGACATACCGTAGATGCAAAGAGCCCTATGACAGGAGGGATTGGATCGGCTAACTCCTGTGGTCACTTTTCCGCGGAATTAAAATTCGCGGGATATGATCATATCGTGTTTCAAGGCAGGTCGAGAAGGCCGGCATATCTCTGGATTGACGATAGCCGCGTGAACCTAATGGACGGATCACATATATGGGGGAAGACAACATATGAGACGGACGATATTGTGAAGGAAGAGCTAGGCGACGATGAGATTCAGATTGCCTGTATAGGGCCGGCCGGCGAGAATTTGGTGAGGAGCGCTTGCGTGATGACAAACCGGGCAAGGGCGGCAGGTAGGTGCGGCTTGGGAGCAGTAATGGGCTCGAAGAATCTGAAGGCCGTCGCGGTACGGGGCTCAGGATCAATAGAGGTGGCATATCCCGAGAGGTTTATGGAGGGCGTGAACAAGGCATGGGAGAGATTAAGGATTTCCGAGGCAGCGACTATACGCAGAAAATGGGGTACCTATAGAACCCCTGACCTTTACAATGAACGTGGCCATTTGGGGGCACGGTATTTCCAGGATGATTACGTGAGCCCTCGAATAATCCAAAACGTGGATCCGGTTATATTTAAAAGAGACTACGAGGTCAGAAGATTGGGCTACTCTTGCTGTCCCATAGGGTGCAGCCACTTCTACAGGGTTACGGATGGACCCTATGGGGGCGTTGCTTGTGAAGGCTTTGAAGTGAATGATCTCTTGAACTTCATAGCTCGATTTGAAATCGATTATCCTCCGGCAATAATAGGATTACATTCTCTCTGTAGTGAATACGGGCTTGATCAGGATAACGCTTCTGGTGCCATTGGCTGGGCCTTTGAGTGCTATCAGAGGGGAATCATCACCGATGCCGATACCGATGGTTTGAGGCTCGACTGGGGCGATCATAGAGCGGTTGCTGAACTACTCAGGAAGGTGGCATACCGAGAGGGATTAGGAGGCCTGCTTGCGGAAGGCGCAAAGAGGGCAGCAGAGGCAATTGGCAGGGGATCAGACAAATTCGCCATTCATGTAAAGGGACAAGACTCCATCGAATCTATGAGGGGGTCAGGAAGAGCTTGGGCATTGGGTTGTGTTGTTTCAACCCGCGGTGGCACCCACACCAGAGGCGCCAATTTAGTTGAGGGAATGCGGGTTCCCTCAGACGTTTGCCAGAGAATTTGGGGGATATCAAAACTCGATGGACCGCTATCATACGAGAATAAGGCAAGACTCGTGGTATACTATGAAAGACTGCAGGCTATTTTAGACAGCCTTGGAGTTTGTATGTTTTGCAGCAATTGGGCTGGCCCGGATCTTCTTGATCACGATGATTTGGCCGAGCTCTACTCTGCCGCCACCGGTACCAAGATAAATGGAGAGGAGCTTATGGTGGTAGGAGAGCGGATTCACAATATTGAGAAGGCGTTCAATGTACTCCATGCCGGTTTCACTCGCAGCGATGATCAGCCGCCCAAGAGGTTCATGGAAGAGCCCATCGGATCCGGACCGTTGAAGGGTGAGAAGCTGACCAAGGAAGGATGGGACAAGATGCTCGATGAATACTATGAGCTTCACGACTGGGATAAGGCAACAGGATGGCAGAGCAGAACATGTCTGGAAGATTTAGACCTGAAAAGCGTGGCCGATGATCTGGGAAAAGCTGGGCGACTTCCACAATACAAGTAACCACTCTTCATGAAATCGGGCTACACAAGGGGGAATATTCTAGGGAATATTCGGCGCCATCACGTAGTATATATTCTGAAACAGACTCATGATCGTGCGCTTTGTATTCCTTAGTTCTAAAGCTTTTGAGGCCCTAAAACTTATTGCAAACAAAGGGAATCTGAGATAAGAGTTTATTCACAAACATCAATTCACCCTTGCGATGAATTAGAGAGCCCATGAAGCATGAATGAAGCACAGGGGGACGCGCGATAAGGAAACTCCTCTGTTAAAACGCTGAGAAGCGGAAGCAACACAGTCGGTGATTTCTTGAAGACCGTGCCTTTATAAAGGATAAAAGGTACCCGTAGACTGATTAAGAAAGGAGGTGAGCATTTACATCTAGTGAGGCGATATGTAACGCATTAACAAACAACTAAAAGGAGGCATAAGAGATGAAAAAAAGTAGTTTGTTAACGGTAATTGTCCTCGTGCTAACCGCACTGTTCATTGGAAGCCTTCTGCCCACATCATCCATTGCGGCTCCCATAAACCTCAATTATGCTAACTTTCCGCCGGCACCTACATTTCCGTGCGTTCAAATGGAGCGATGGAAGGGGGAGGTTGAGAAGAGAACCGGTGGTAAGGTTGCTATCAAGACCTTTCCTGGTGGGACCTTGCTTGGCGCAAAGAACATGATGGACGGCGTTATTGCGGGGCAGGCCGATATTGGCTGTTTGTGCATGGCGTACCAGCCAGGCAGGTTTATCGTTACGAATGCCACTGCATTACCTATGGGCTTTCCCGATGCTACCGTAGCAAGTTTAACCCTCTGGGACCTTTACAGAAAGCAAAAACCTGAGGAATTCGCCAAGGTCAAGGTTCTTACCATGTTTACCTGCGCACCGGCCAACATCTATGCCAAGAAGCCAGTAAGGAGCTTGGAAGACCTTAAGGGTCTCGAGCTCAGGGCATCGGGTGGCGTTGCCCAGTATTTGAAGATGTTAGGTGCAGCCCCTGTTGGTATGCCGCAGTCGGAGACACCTGAAGCACTCCAAAAAGGTGTTGTCCAGGGTGCCGTGTCGTCGCTTGAAACCCTCATGGATTTCAAATACGCTGAGATCTGCAAGTATGTGACCATGATTAATGGACCGGTTTACCCCTTTGCCGTTGTCATGAACATGGAAAAATGGAACTCCCTGCCAAAGGATGTGCAAGAGGTTATGGACGGGATGGGAACGGAGCAGGCCTGGTGGACCGGCAACTACATGGATCAGCACGTAATAAAATCCATTGAATGGTCTAAGAAAAATCACAATATTGAGATTATTGAATTAACGCAAAAAGAGCTGGACAGGTGGGACAAATTGCTCAAACCAATCCCTGATAAGTGGTCTGAGGACGCCAAGGCGAGGGGATTGCCCGCCCGCACAATCTTAAAGGATATAAAGGTGGCCAGGGACTATCATTCCCGATTCTAAGCAGACGAGGGGACTACGGATTTCGGGGTAGGAAACGCCGAAATCCGTATATCCCCCCTCCATTCAAGAATACTGAGTGGTTCGATTCGCAAATACCATAACGTATTTTCATCACTATAATCTCTGCAATTGCTTACTCAGCACTTAGTCCCGAGTACATAAATACGTCATCGAATTTATGAACCGAGGGACTAAGCCGAATAGGCCGATATGGAGCAGTTGGATAAGATCAGCAGGTTTCTGAATGAGGTCCTTATTTGGATAGCGGGGGTCTTCCTGGTTACAATGATCCTTTTGACCTGCTCAAACATATTCCTGCGCCTCGTCTGGACCCCCATTAGGGGCACCTTTGAGCTCATGGAATTTTTCGGGGCCATCGTCACTGCCTTTGCCCTTGGTTACACTCAGATACATAGAGGCCACATAGGAATAGACATAGTGGTGAATCAATGCTCAGAAAAGACCCAAAGAATCATTAATACTATCAGTTATTCCATCTGTATGGTTTTCTTTTCCATTGCAGGCTGGCAAATAGCTCGGTGGGCGACAGTCCTGCGAAAAACTGGAGAGGTCACAGAAACGCTGAGAATCATCTTCTATCCCTTCACCTATGCTGTTGCTTTTGGCTGCATCATCCTTGCCCTGGTTCTCCTGGTTGATCTTCTGAAAGTGCTCATTCAAGGAAAAGGTGCCTCATAAATGGATCCAGTGCTGGTTGGAATAATCGGAATCCTCGTCCTTCTCCTTGTCTTATTCTTTCTGGGAATGCCCGTTGGTTTCGCTATGGCAGTTGTGGGGTTCTGTGGGTTCAGTTATGTGATTTCCTTCACGGCGGCCCTCAATATGGTGAGTACCGACATCTGGTTTACCTTCTCCAAATATGGTCTCACCGTCATACCCCTTTTTGTCTTTATGGGGTACCTCGCATTTAGCGCGGGAATAGCTGAAAGGCTTTACAATGCCGCATACAAGTGGGTGGGTCACTGGCCAGGCGGTTTGGCTATCGCCACAATAGGGGCTGACGAACTCTTCGCCGCTATCTGTGGATCCAATACCGCCACGGCGGCTACGATGGGTGCAATAGCTCTGCCNCAAATGAAAAANTATAANTATGACACTCGATTAAGCAGCGGCACNGTTGTCACCGGCGGCACCCTTGGTACCGTTATGCCTCCNAGCGTGGTCATCATAGTCATCGGTTTGCAAACNGAACAATCNATAGCCANACTTTTCCTTGGAGGNATTTTNCCCGCCATCCTNTTGGGAATACTTTTCGTACTTACNATCCTNGTTCTNTGNCGANTCAATCCCACGTTTGGTCCGCCGGGGCCNAAGACANGTTTNACGGAGAAGATAAAATCCCTNACCGGGGTTATTGAGGCGGTAGCTATATTTGTACTGGTAATCGGGGGGCTCTTTATTGGTTTCTTTACCCCTACCGAGGCGGGCGCCGTCGGTGTGTTTTGCACCTTTGTCGTGGCCCTGGCAGCCCGGAGGCTGACCTGGGACGGCCTCCGAAACTCTATCCTGGAAACACTGAAGATATCATGTATGGTCTTTGTCCTTGTCACAGGAGCAATAATCTTTGGCCGGTTTCTGGCAGTAACCAGAATACCGTTTATCGTGGCGGATTTTGCCGCCTCGCTTCCGGTATCGCCTTTCGTCATTTTGGCATTTGTGTTGTGTATCTATTTAATAGGCGGATGTGTTATGGACGCCCTGGGATTTCTCGTGCTTACTATCCCGATCTTCTTCCCCTTGGGGATGGCCCTTGGGTTCGATCCAATATGGTACTCGATAATCTTAACCATGGTAACGACCTTGGGGGCAATCACTCCTCCCGTAGGAGTCAACATATACGTGGTCAAGGCACTGGCACCGGAAATAGGGCTTGGCACTATTTTCAAAAGCGTAAGCTTCTTCTTGTTGGCGTGCATCGTTTCCATGGTTATTTTGATAATTTTTCCCCAAATCGTTCTCTTTATACCAGGACTGGCTCACTAGGTTTCAGAGCTAACGTGTTCTTTTTTTCAAAATGAGGTGATACTGCAAAACCAAGCTCCTCCACTTCACTAAAAGGGGAACTACCGAAAATGCCTTTCTGTGCGGGAGACTTCCGGCCTGTCAACCGCGACTTACCCAGAAGAAGGGCTTTTGAACGCTTGATCGTTCACCTTGAAGAGGTAAGGAAAGCCATGAAAAAGACCTTTATGCCCTCCGTTGGGAGCCAAGATGAGTTGTTAGATCTTCAGCTTAAGGGGCTTCAATGGACCGTAAACCATGTCTATGAGGGCTCAGATTTCTACAGAAAAAGATTCGATGAAGCCAACGTGAAACCAGGTGACATCCGGTCCTTAGATGACCTTAAAAAACTGCCCTTTACCACGGCCCAGGATCTGCAGGATGGTTATCCCTTTCCCCTCAGGTCAGTTCCCTTTAAAGATATTGTAAGAATTCACGCCTCTTCCGGCACCACCGGCAAGAGAAAGGTGCTGTGCTATACCCAGAAGGATATCGATGACTGGGGGTCATTTTTCGCCCGATGTTATGAAATGGCTGGGTTAACGGACGAAGACCGGGTGCAGATCGCGGTTGGTTACGGGGTGTGGACAGCTGGGGTTGGCTTTCAACTGGGTTGCGAGAAGTTCGGTGCCATGGCTATTCCAGCAGGACCGGGAAATATCGACATGCAGTGTACCTTTCTCGTTGATTTTCAAGCCACTGTCCTCTGCTGTACCGCCTCCATGGGATTGCTTATGGCAGAGGAGGTGGAAAAGCGAAACTTGCGGGATCAGATAAATCTCAAGAAGGTCATCTTTGGTTCCGAGCGCTCGAGTGAGGCTATGCGGACAAGAATCAAGGAGCTTCTCGGCGTGGAACATATCTTTGATATCCCGGGCATGACCGAGCTCTACGGACCGGGAACAGGTCTCGACTGTGTTTACCACGAGGGCATCCACTATTGGGCGGACTACTATATCCTCGAGATACTCGATCCCGAGANCCTTGAGGAGGTCAAAGACGGGGAGGCTGGAGAGATGGTCGTGACCACCCTGAGGAAGGAGGGTGCCCCCCTTGTCAGGTACAGGACTCGCG
>JGI24422J19971_10001460_pt1 | contig 14377 bp, 14 predicted proteins | sample DeeMarSWOR152_54_FD_19971 | JGI IMG/M metagenome (IMG submission 19971) | reverse complement strand
AGTGGTTGTGGGTTTTCTCTTTGGCTTTACCATGATCGGAAATGCCTTGATTATCATGAAGACGGAGGGTGACTTGCAAAAAAGGAATTAGTCCAGCTTCAGGATTTCTTCTACCCTTGCTTCCGCCACGTTCGCCGCTACCATGGTCATGCTTCCTTTCCTCCACGATCCCCTATTTGACCAGTGGCTATCCGTTCCCAACAGATACTACCTCGTTCTCTTTTCTCTCACCGTCTTCGCGGCGTTCGTCCTTCTGATTATACAAACCCGCTCGGAGAGAAGGAGAACGGTCTCCGGGGAACCAGTACACGGGCATCGAATTTCCTCAAAACGCGCTTCCTTAACGCATGCTCCCCTGGAACAAGTGCCCTTTGTCATGAGCCTCGTCATTTTTTCGCTTTCCCTCGGGGGAGTGTCCATCGGCATCTATCCCTATATCCTTCCACCTTCGATTACCGTGCAGATGGCTGCATCGCTGAGACAGACCCTTCTTTTCATGCTCTTCGGAGTAGGAGTCCTCGTATCCTTTATACTTGTCTACAACATGTACGTGCAGGGGTATTTTGGGGAAAAGTTCGCGAGGAAAACGGGGATACCTACTGAAGATCCTGTTTCATTTTACTTTGATTATGGTAATCCATAGGGAAAGATGTGATCTATTCACAATACCTTAGTCCGCGTCCGCTTGCAAAGGCATTCGCGGCGGCTACAGGTGGTAAACAAATGCGGAACATGGGAACGTATGCTTTTTCAGAGAGCTTCTTTACAATGCTCCTTACTACAGGGTCATCTTTCCTCGAGAGCTCCCTCGCTCTCCCTGCTGCACGCGTAATTCTATTGCTGAATATGAAGGCAATAAATTGAATGGAACGCCTATGATCAGCGCAGGTGTAACTGCTGATCTCCCCCCATCAAGGAACCAATGGCGAGGAACAGACCCATAACAATTGCCATCAAGAATGTCGTTTTGAAATTATTCCAATATCGATGCGTATCTATTCCTATGATTGCGCTGACTGCCATCCTACAGCAAATAGGCATTTAAAACATACTGCTGAACCATACGATGAGTGTTAAAAAAGCTCGCATTGATGGCGATTGTATGACGCATTATGTCAATCCAGTTCTCACGCTTAGTATAAAACATGGGGATGATCACATTTTCAAGTTTGCCGTATAATGAATGTGCATGGTCCTGATCACTCCCTTCGGTATCATGAGGAGAGCCAATCGACCACCCTGTCAATCCCTCAATACACCCTTCAATCCACCATCCGTCCAAAATACTGAAGCTCGGAATACCATTATGAGCTGCTTTCATGCCGGAAGTTCCCGAAGCCTCCTGTGGCTTTTGAGGGGTATTGAGCCAAAGATCAACACCAGAAATAAGCATCTTGGCCAGTTCAATCTCATAATTGTCGAGGTAAACAATCTTTATTTGATTTTTAAGAGTTTGAGATATGGCAAATATTTTTTTTATCAATTCTTTCCCCTGCCAGTCCCTTGGATGCGCTTTTCCGGAAAATACAAATTGAATATTCCCCGCATTTTTTACGATATTACGTAACCGGTTTATATCAAAAAATACTAGGTCTGCCCTCTTATAGCCGGTTGCTCTACGAGCGAAGCCGATTGTAAGTGTTTGATAATCCATTCCTGTATGCTTTGTGCTGTTGATATAGTCGATTAGTATCTTTTTTGCCTCCTGGTGGACATTCCATATTTCCTGCCCAGGAATACTCAATGCATACCGTAAGCTGAAGGGATCTTTTGACCATCCGGGTATATATTTGTCATAGAGCCTTTTAAAACATTCACATACCCACGTCTGAGAATGAACACCGTTTGTAATTGAATCAATATGATACCCGGGAAACATCTCCCGTGAAATCATTCCATGCTCTTTTGCTACTCCGTTTATATAATGACTGAGGTTTAATGCAAGAAGGGTCATATTGAGCGTGTCCGGTCCACCAAGTTGCCTCAATCGATCAAAGGGAATAAATTCCCCGAGTACTGAACCGACAAGGTCGTAAGAAAATTTATCATGCCCAGCTGGAACGGGTGTATGTGTAGTAAATACACACAATCTTTTAATGTCATCTCCATTCCATTCGGCATCCTTATCTTTGTTTCTTTCGTTAAGAAGCTCGAGAGTCAATAAACTTGAGTGGCCCTCATTCATATGGTACCGATTTATTCGATGATACCCAAGTTCATGCACCATCCTTACACCACCGATCCCCAATACTATCTCCTGGGAAAGCCGATACTTTTCATCACCTCCGTAAAGGTAATAGGAAAGGCTTCTGTCATACTCACTGTTCTCTTCAATATCAGTATCTAAAAAATATATTGGAATACAATATCCGTTTATTCCGATTACCTCGTACCGCCATACCTGAATCAGGACTTTTTTTCCTTCAATGTTTACGCTCACTCTTTCATGAAAGAGAGATAAGAAATCACCGGGGTTCCATTCACTCGGTATCTCAACTTGGTTTCCCTGTCCATCTAAATCCTGATGGAAATATCCTTTTTTAAATAAAAGAGTAACGGCAATCAAAGGAATATTTAAATCAGCATAGGATTTAATCGTATCTCCAGCGAGAATCCCCAATCCTCCGGCGTAAGTCGGTATTTTAGGATCAATTCCTATTTCCATCGAAATATATGCGATCCTTCGTTCATATTTTTCTCTTTCATTGCACGACATGTTTCCCTTTCCTATATCATTTCTATTCACCGTATTCATTATACCATAAAAAAACAAAATAGTGAAAAATTTGAGGGGCATCTCCAAAATTACATATATAAAACATGGAAATACCCTGTCCGATAAAGAGGGTGTCGGTCATTGTTTAGATATGTTTCTTCGGTAACAAATCGGAGAAGAACCACCAATAATCGTGAACTTTTTTTACGACGGTACCTCTATGAATAGGTCGATTTGTTTCGAAAGGATGCTCTTTACCTTTATCGGATTGGTGCACACACCGCAGGTGCTATGAATAGCAGGCACACGTATTATCAATACTGCTGAATAGAAAAATCCTTGAGAGATAATGGTGTACATAATATACTGGCGAGCCCGGAAGCTCCCTTTTCGATTAATAAACAAAGGTAGCCCTTATGAAACAAAGGGGATCCGGTGTTTAATGCAATGAAAAATGGGCCTACTGCCCTTCTGTTCTTGACTACACGTTATTCTCGATGTAAAGTGAAAGACAGCTCGTTAAGAAAACCATGAATATCGGAAACCGGGAAGAACGGAGTAATCCAATTATCTCCCTTGCGATTGGCTCACTTGGCGTGGTCTATGGAGATATCGGTACCAGCCCTCTCTACGCAATCCGTACCTGCTTCCAGGGCCTGTACAGAATCCAACCAACCGCCGAAAACGTGTTCGCTATCGTTTCGGTCATCATCTGGTCACTCATCATTATCATTTCCCTGAAATACCTTATTATTGTAATGAAAGCGGACAACCGCGGCGAGGGGAGATCTTGGCTCTCATGGCCCTGGTATCCTCACGGAAAAAGCAAACCGCCGGAAGGCCCTTAGTGATGATGACTCTGGGAATCTTCGGATCCGCTCTGCTTTTCAGCGATGGGATGATTACCCCGTCAATGTCGGTTTTGAGCGCTGTGGAGGGATTGCAGGTGGCCACTACCATTTTCAACCCCTTCATATTACCGATAGCAATCATGATACTTACCGGGCTTTTTTCTTTTCAGAAGAGAGGAACGGCCCGTGTGGGTTGCGTTTTTGGTCCGGTGATGCTGCTCTGGTTTATTACCCTCTCCATTATCGGCCTGTACTGGATTTTCATGAAACCCGGTGTGCTTCTGGCTTTCGATCCGATCCGGGCCTATCGTTTCTTTCTCAAGAACCGCTTCCGGGGCTTTGTTATCCTCGGGGCCGTTTTTCTCGTCGTAACCGGGGGAGAAGCACTATATGAGGATATCGGGCACTTCGGCAAGAAACCTATCCGTTGCACCTGGTTTTTTCTCGTTTTTCCCGCCCTCGCGCTCAACTACACAGGGCAGGGTGCTCTGCTCCTGCTTCAGCCGGAGGCGATGGAAAACCCTTTCTTCCGGCTCGTCCCGATGTGGGGGCTGTACCCCATGGTCGTACTCTCCACCGCCGCTACTGTAATTGCCTCCCAGGCTGTTATTACAGGAGTATTCTCTCTTACCCGCCAGGCAGTGCAGCTTGGCTACATCCCAAGGCTCGAGATCCGCCACTCTTCGGAGTATACAATGGGGCAGGTTTACGTTCCATCGGTCAACTGGCTGCTGTTCTTTGCCACGGTTTTACTCGTGCTGGGTTTCGGCTCTTCAAGCAGCCTCGCCGCAGCCTATGGTGTTGCGGTATCCACCACCATGGCTCTGATGACTGTCCTCGCATTTCAGTGCGCCTGTTTATGCTGGGGATGGTCCTTTTTTACGTCGATTCCCGTCTTCGGAATCCTCCTTGCGATCGATCTCGCCTTTTTCGGATCGAACATACTTAAGGTGCGCGAAGGCAGATGGTTTCCCCTTCTGGTTGCGTTTCTGATCTTCTTGCTCATGACGACATGGAACAAAGGGCGGTTAGGCCTGCGGCAGATATATTATGAGAGAACTATCAGCTTTGAGGAGTTCATGAAATCATTGAAGCATGATTCTCCACCCCGTGTCACTGGAACCGCCGTATACATTGGTAATATTCTGGGAAACATCCCGCTGAGCTTCCTCCATAATCTCAAGCACAACAAGGTTCTCCACCGGTGGATCTTCTTTCTCGTTGTTCTGTCCGGAAAGCTGCCGAAGGTCCCCCGCCACAGGCGGATGGATGTGCGGGAGCTGGGTGATGGGTTTGTGCGTATCACCGTGCGCTACGGTTTCAAGGAGAGCTCCAAAATCCCGAGCCTGTTGCAAAAGCTGGTGCTGCCGGGCTGGAATTACAACCCTCTTGATATTACCTATTTCCTGGGGAGGGAGACGTTGCGAATCACTTCCAGGGGAAGAATGGCACGCTGGCAAAAATCGCTCTTCCTGATCATGCACCGTAACGTGCAGCAGGCACGGTTTTACTACCGCATGCCTCCAAACCGGGTGGTGGAGCTCGGTACTCAGATCGAGTTTTAAACTTTGGGAGCCTTGCCGAGGTAATAATACATATTATTGCGCAGGCCATCTATTCGGAAGTGGTGCTTCAACCCTGGTTGATAGGATCTATTTCTATCAGACCTGCCTGGGAAAGTGCCGGAAGAGCTGTAAAGTGCGGGAAAGAGTTCATTGAAGTCTGAGTTCGGATGTCTGAGAAGGGAATGGGTTTCCATGGGACTGATCCTGATCTGTTCGTTCTTCAAAGAAAAAATGTTCGTCTCACAGGTAAGCGTGGGTTTTTCGTTGATAACAATACCGCATGAATCGCAAATAGCCATGTTGCATCTGTAGCGCATTGAAAGCGGAGAATCCTACTCTTCTTTCAACCGGATAAGCGCATCGAGCACCTTCGTAAAAATATCCACCTGGTTGTTATTTATCAAGCCATCTGCGATGTCAATAAGATAAATTTTCACAATAAGATAGAGAATTAATAAGAAAAATTTTACCCCATAAATGATGGTAAAAGAGCTCTTTGACAGCAGTTTTAGCAATATCCAGCAAAATTGACCCCACTTATTTCTACATCTGGAAAAAGGATAAAAAAGAGGTAACCCTCCTTTGTTTTCCGTCTATAATGACGGTAAGGAAAAAACAATAAGGAGGGGATCACCCCTATGGCTATTATAGCACAGAAAAAGCTTTTTGGGTGGAAAGAAGTTGAGAATCTGGGTCCAGGGTATATAGTAGATTTTTAAAAATCTCATGAAGCATAAAGAAGAGATTGATTCGATGTTTGATGAACTTGTGGAGGAGCTAAAGGAGGTATTGCCTGATTATGGAAAATATCTGGCAGTGGATGGGAAAGCGATCGAAACGCATGCCAATGGGAAGAAGAGAGATGAGGAAAAGGAGCCTGATGGGAGGCGTGATACAGATGCGGATTGGGGGACGAAAGTGTACCGTGGGGTTAGAGAAGACGGGACAGCATGGGAGAAGGTGAAGAGTTGGTTTGGGTACAAGCTGCATTTAGTAGCGGATGCGACGTATAAGCTTCCTGTAAGTTTTTGTGTGACAAAGGCTTCTGCGGCAGAAACACCGATGGCGCATACCCTTTTTGAGAAGATTAAAAAGGATCATCCTAAGATAGTTGAGCGATGTAAGTATGGGATTGCTGACAGAGGGTATGATGATGGGAAGCTTGTGGAGAAGCTATGGGATGAGTATGGGATAAAGCCGGTGATTGACATACGGGATATGTGGAAGGATGGGGAGGAAACGAAGGCATTAGGGAAGCCATGGAATGTTGTACATAATTACAAGAGAGAGGTATTTTGCGTAAATCCGAATGAAGACGAGTAGCAGGAGATGGCCTATGGGGGATTTGAGAAAGAGCGGGGAACGTTGAAATACCGCTGTCCTGCGAAGCATTATGGATATGAATGTAGAGGAGCTGAGAGGTGTCCTGTAGGAAAATCGGTGAGGATATCGTTAGAAGAGGATCGACGAATCTTCACACCCTTGGCTCGCTCGAGCTACAGGTGGAAGAGTATTTATAAGAAGAGGACAGCGGTAAAGCGGGTAAACAGCAGGCTGGATGTATCTTTCGGATTTGAGCAGCATTATATACGAAGGTTGAGGAAGATGAAGCTTCGCTGTTCACTTGCACTATGTATTATGCTTGCCATGGCGTTGGGGAGGGTAAAAGAAAAACAAAAAGGGCTAATGCGGAGCCTTGTGAAGGCTGCGTGAAGTTTAGATATTGAGGAGCTTTAGCGAAAGAGAGGAAAGGTATGCTCTTTCAGCGATGAAAAGGGTCAAATTGGAGTGGTCTTAGAGTAGAATGTCTGTAATGGGCTGGTAAGTAAGTTATTTTTGCAAGTTTTTTCTAATTATAGTATTTGAAATTGGGGATTTTAGGTTCTTTATACAATACGAATCTTTACAGCGCAAATGCCTTAGAATAACATGGTCTTTACATGTTTTCAAATGCACGGTATTATTACAGTTAAGTTCGATATAACATTCCTGCATCGTTTTTTTTCACGAAATGTTTTACGAAAATGAAAAACGACACGCAACCTGGGTGCAAATCACAAGATATTTAAGCGTAGGAGGTATACATGAACGGGATAAAAAGAGATCGAGCGGCGGGGGAAAGCACCCTCGGTAGCGATGAGTTAGAGCGGATGAACGCATACTGGCGAGCGGCAAATTATCTTTCCGTAGGACAGATCTACCTCTACGACAACCCTCTGCTAAAGGAACCCCTCAAGCAGGAGCATATCAAGCCACGTCTTCTCGGACACTGGGGAACAACACCCGGTCTCAACTTTATCTATGTGCACCTTAACCGTGTTATTAACAAGTACGATCTGAACATGATCTACGTGATAGGTCCTGGACATGGAGGGCCGGCGATTGTGGCTAACACCTACTTGGAGGGCAGCTACAGCGAGGTGTACCCTTACATCTCGCAGGATGAGGAAGGGATGCGGCGACTGTTTAAGCAGTTTTCATTTCCGGGTGGTATCCCGAGTCACGTTGCGCCTGAGACACCGGGTTCCATCCACGAGGGTGGAGAGCTCGGCTATGCAGTATCACATGCCTATGGAGCCGCGTTCGATAACCCAGATCTGATTGTCGCATGTGTCGTGGGTGATGGTGAGGCCGAGACAGGGGCACTCGCAACAAGCTGGCATTCGAACAAATTCCTCAATCCCGCTACAGATGGGGCCGTGCTCCCTATTCTCCACCTCAACGGTTACAAGATAGCAAACCCAACGGTGCTCGCGCGTGTGAGCAGAGGGGAGCTGAGAAGCTTCTTTATTGGATGCGGATACAAGCCCCATTTCGTGGAAGGATCTGAGCCTGAGGAAATGCACCATCTCATGGCGACCACGCTCGACAGATGCATCAGGGAGATCAGGGCCATTCAGAGGAGGGCACGCGAGGATAATGGCACTTCACGGCCGATGTGGCCCATAATCATCCTTATAACGCCCAAAGGCTGGACAGGCCCGAAGGAGGTGGACGGGAAGAAGACTGAGGGATACTGGCGGAGCCATCAGGTTCCATTGTCAGGGATTGCAGGCAATCCTGCCCATGTCAAGCAGCTCGAGGAATGGATGAAAAGCTACCGACCTGGAGAGCTCTTTGACGAGAGTGGCAGGTTTAGGCCCGAAATTGCTGCCCTCGCACCGAAAGGAACAAGGCGTATGGGGGTAAATCCGCATGCCAACGGAGGGGTGTTGCTGCGAGACTTGCGGCTCCCTGATTTCAGGGAGTACGGGGTAAAGGTAGAGAAACCAGGTACGACCTCAGCGGAGTGCACGAAGATCATGGGCTTGTTTCTCCGCGACGTGGTGAAGCTCAACAGAGATAGCAGGAACTTCATGGTGGTGGGGCCAGACGAAACATCATCAAACCGGCTCGACGCCCTGTTTGAGGTGACGGACAGGCGCTGGGTTGCTGAGATCCGTCCTGAAGACGAGCACTTGTCAGCTAACGGTAGGGTGTGGGAGATCCTAAGCGAGCATACCTGTCAGGGATGGCTTGAGGGATACCTGCTGACCGGGCGGCACGGGCTGTTCACCAGTTACGAGGCCTTCATCCACATTGTGGATTCAATGTTCAACCAGCACGCAAAATGGCTCAAGACGACCAGGCGCATCAGATGGCGGCGGCCCATTGCGTCCCTCAATTACCTTCTTTCCTCACATGTATGGCGTCAGGACCACAACGGCTTTTCTCACCAGGATCCGGGGTTCATCGATCACGTGGTGAACAAGAAGGCTGAAATCATACGGGTGTACCTGCCACCAGATGCAAACACCCTGCTCTCGGTCACGGATCACTGTTTGAGAAGCCGTCACTACATCAATGTCATTGTTGCGGGAAAGCAGCCGGCGCTCCAATACCTGGACATGGGTGATGCTGTCAAGCACTGCACGGCAGGGATAGGGATCTGGGAGTGGGCGAGCAACGACCTTGAAAGCGAGCCCGACGTGGTGCTCGCCTGCGCTGGAGATATACCTACCCTTGAGGTGCTAGCGGCTACGGATTTACTGCGGCAGCGGTTCCCGCAGTTGAAGGTTCGCGTTGTTAACGTGGTCGATCTCATGACTCTCCAACCAGAGACTGAGCACCCGCACGGTTTGTCCGATAAAGAGTTCGACGCCATCTTTACCACTGACAAACCGATCATCTTCGCCTTCCACGGCTATCCATGGCTCATTCACCGGCTCACCTACCGGCGTACGAACCACAAGAACCTCCATGTTCGAGGCTACAAGGAAGAAGGAACGACTACGACGCCCTTTGATATGGTAGTGCTGAACGAGCTCGATCGGTTCCACCTGGTGAACGACACCATCGACCGCGTGCCGTCACTTGGACATGCAGCGGCCTATACGAAGCAGCACATCAGAGATATCCTGATTGAGCACTGTGAGTACATCCAGAAATACGGGGAGGACATGCCTGAGATACGGAATTGGACCTGGCCGTACTAAAGCTGTAGGAGCCTTAAGGGGAAATATAACAATTAGTGCAGTCCATTGAGTTTTTTTAAAAATAATAAATTATAATTTCTCCTATTTTAAAAACATAAATAAAAAAATAGTAGATAAATCATATTGCCAATTATAAAATTATTAAAAGCAATTTTAAAAAAGGAGGTAAATGATGAAAAAAAGAAGTTTTTTTTACTCTATCCTCTCTTTCCGCACCCTTTTTGAAGTGAAAAAGGGTGCGGAAAGAGAGTTCTATGAAGTTCGCAACTTTTATTTCATCTTCGATCAGTAGAATTCTCATTTTGCTAATACCTAAGCGAAGCGATTAATACGAAAATGAAGAGATTCGTGAGTGATAAAAGAAAGCTACTCATGCTCATTAAGGCTCTACTTTTATTATACAAGAAATAAGGTGTTTTTCTAACCCTTTTCATCATTCATTATAACACTTTTCATCAAACGCAGTGGAAATCTATATTCGTTTATTTATGCCGCAATATTTTCCTAATTTTGTCAAGAAGGATATCCAGACCGTGAGATTTATCGAAATAACCTGCTGCATCCGGAATCATTCGTTTCTGCGTTTCAATGGGATACACACTGGCGACAAGTACTTTACTCTTACTACGCATGAACTGCAGGATCTCATAAAGTATATTTCCTTCGATTTCCGGCATCCTTATGTCAAGAAGTATTAAATCGATATTGTCTCTTACAACTGCGTCGTATGCATCAGTAACATTTGATGATTCGATGATCGCAAAGCCCTCCTCGGTGAGCAACTTACTGTAAATATTTCTTATTTTTTCTTCATCTTCAACTATAAGAATCTTTTTCATTCCCGCACCTCCATAACTAATTTCTACAGTATCTGACATATTAGCAAAGGATTATTAGAAGGACATTAAAGCAACATTAATTTTTTCTAATATTGAAGCAGGGGTCTTGGCATAATATGTTTATGCTGTTATACTGAATTATATTAAAAGCTGTATGAAGCCCTTTAATGAAACATAAACGAGTTTTGAGAGAGGAGTTGGTTGTATGAAGATCATTGTGTGGGGATGCAGAGGTTCTTTACCCACTCCTGGAAAGGAAACCCTCAAATATGGCGGAAATACCACATGCCTCGAGCTCAGGCTCAAGGATGGAACGGTCATCGTAATTGATGCAGGCACTGGAATAAGAAGCCTGGGGGAAAAGTTAATCAAAGATATGAACCTTAACGAGATATATTTGCTACTCACCCACTCGCACTGGGATCACCTCATGGGTTTCCCCTTTTTTCTACCCGCCTATTCAGAAAGGTTTACTATCCATGTCCGCGGTGGACCCATCGCAAAGGAGTCGTTACAAAAATATCTTGCGCACCAGATGGAACCACCCTATTTTCCTGCACGCCTAAGTGCAATGAAAGCGGAGTTTGATTTCACCCATGGCATTCCAATGGTTAAAAAGATAGGGACTGCGGAAGTGATACCAATACCTCTCAGCCATCCTAATGGTGGATACGGGTTTAAAATCGTCGAAGAGAATAAAGCTTTTGTGTTTTTACCGGATAACGAGCTTGAGTTCCGGCATGAGGGGAGCAAGTCAAAGTCAGATTACATCGAATTTTGTCGAGAAGCAGACCTTTTGTTGCATGATGCGCAGTACACGGAGGATGAGTATGGTATATCAAAAGGGTGGGGCCATAGCACGTTTTTATCGGCAACGGACCTGGCAATAAGGGCGAAGGTGAAACGTTTTGGTCTTTTTCACTACGATCCCAATCATACAGATGCGGCGATTGACGGGATCGTACAGATCTGTCAGAAATTAATACAGCAAAAGGGCAGTAAGATTACATGCTTTGGAACAAGCGAAGGGCGAGAGATTATTTTGTGATCGGTGTTTATACAAAAATTCAGCATATTTTATTACTATCTGGTAATTTCATGGGAGTAAATTGATGAATGTAATAATCCTTAAGTTTATATCAGCCATCACGATTTTGATGTTTTTACTTGCTGGTTGTGTTTCTTCAAAAAAGTACCAGAAATTAGAAATGGAGAATCAACAAAATAAAGAAATAGTGGAGGTACTCCAGGGGCAGATCGAGGATGCCGTTAAACAGATCGATGATATGCAACGCCGGCTCGTTGAATTCCAGAGAATAAGAGAAAAAGAACAAACACTTACAGAAAAGGAACTCCTGTTGTTAAAACAGACCCATGAAAGTCTCAAGCGAGATTTCCAGAAAGAAATTACCAGCGGTCAGATCGAAATAGAACAGTTACAGGACAGGATGACCTTGAAAGTTTATGAAAAACTGTTTTTTAATACAGGAAAGGCAGAAATCAAGCCGGAGGGTCAGGAAATTCTAAGAAGGTTAGGATCGATCCTCAAAACCATTCCTGAGAAGAATATAAGAGTAGAGGGTCATACCGATAACATACCTATAGGACCCGTACTCCAAGCAAAGTATCCCACCAACTGGGAGCTTGCTGCAGCCCGTGCATTGAATGTCGTTCATTTTCTACGGGAAGAAGTTGGGATCAATCCGCTCCGTTTAAGTGCGGTATCTTTCGGTCAATACCGTCCTATCGCGACAAACATGACAGAAGCAGGAAGAGCGAAAAACAGAAGAATTGAAATTGTACTCATCGACCGTGACCTGGACATTGGGAAAAAGATGTAGAAAAATCTTGCACGATGATTTTCTAGAAATTTCATCAATATTCGTGTCGTGGAAAATCGGATAATTGATAACTCAGATTTAACCAATGACTTTTATTTCGTAAGTGAGGGGACAGGCCTTGCTCAGCATTGCGCTGACTGTACAGTACCTCTCCTGGGAGAGGGCAACAGCCTTCTGTAATTTATCCAGCGGTAGATCTTTTCCCTTGAACTCATAGATGAGATGTATTTTGGTAAAGACCTTAGGATGTTCCTCTGCAATTCCTGCATTTGCGATTATTCTAAAGCTGTCAGGCCTGACCCTCATCTTTTTCAGGATTGATACAACATCCATACCTGTGCAGCCGTTGAGCGCCGAAAGAACGAGCATCTGTGGCCGCGGTCCCCGCTCTTTACCTCCAAATGCGCTGTCCGAGTCCATTATTACACGGTGGTTCCCTACTTCTGAATTGAAGGTCATACCGGCTCCCCATTCAGTGGTAACAGTTGCCATGATGTTCTCCTACCAAATTCCTTATGTGTTCTATATAATAACGCAATAAAGGGTTCACGAAAAGTATATTGCTTTACTCTTACTGTTAAGCTTGTGTAAAATAGGGTGATGAGATATAATCTCCCGTTGCAGGTATATAGTGTAATGAAGCTTTGATCATAATGATGAGAAAACTCACATAGTTCTTAAAGGAGAGTACATTGGCAGTAGTTGAAAACGAAGAACAGACGAAGAGTTTTTTAAAAAGCCTTGGGTTTCCTGATCTGAGAATCCATCACTCAATCAACCACTTTGACTTCACAAAGAAAAATAGAAAAATCCTTGTCATTGGTCCAATGGGATCCGGAAAGACAGAGTTTTCTGCACGTATATGGAGGGATTCCAAAGTTGCGTTGAAAAAGTCCCATGTGGTAAAAGGCATGACAACAGATGGAGATGCAGACAGAAGAATTGTTTTTTATATCAGATCAAAGATTGACAGCAGGCGTTTTGAGGATTATCCGGAGGATGCGCTTCCCTACCGCGGAGGTTATGAACGCCTGGGGGACAACATTCAAAGAATTGAAAACTCTTTCGATCTCGAGGGTATTTTCGAAACAAATCCTCATGTAGGAACATGGATCATAGATGAAGCCGGTTTCTTTGACGAGAGGATTGCCTATGTTGTCCAGAACTATTCAACTCACGCACCCGTGAACTTCATATTCCCCATGCTGATTCTCAATTTCAGAAAAGATATTTTTAACAGGACATCTAGACTTCTCATGGAGATTGCAACCGATGTGTTTCCCCTCACCGCTTACTGTGAACATACAGATTGTATCACTGATTCTTACTATACGTACCGATTCTATCTCGTAAATGGTGAAGAATGTCCCTCGCTCTATTTTGATCCTCTCATTATCGTCGGCGGAGACAGATTCTATGAAGACCCCAGAATTCCTAACTACTGTACGCGATGTGACCTGCATCACTACCTTCCGGGTAAGGACTATACCTTCTTGATCTTGAAACCCCTGGGAGAACTGGCGTACAACGGTAATATTAAACCAGTGTTAAAAGAATTGAGAAACCTTAAATATTCAATTGGGAAATCGGAAATATACAAAAATTTTAAAGAAAAATATGTAAAGGAGGAAAATGCAGATCACATTATGATGAATGCATTGAAAGTTGATTGTATAGCAGAGAAAGCCCTTATATATCTGTTTGCTGAAGAAAACACTTTGAGCCTCGATCAGATGAAGTATATCGCAGAGGAAATAAAGGCAGACATGGGATATATCAATGAGAGGCTCATTGAAAACAAACGGTTAAAGATCTAAAGATTTTAATCCTTACATTGTGGCCTTAAAGGACCGGGGTTTAAAACATTGCCGGCATTGGTTACGAAAATCAAGCTACATGCCGTAAATGACGCTTATTTGTATGCATGAAGCATGATGAATAGTCATTAAAGGAGAGTCTATGGAGGTAAGAAAAAAAACTCCTGACAGATTACGAAGGCGTGAGATCTTCGGCTTCATGATGTTTGATTTTGCTAATTCGTCGTATACCACCATAATTATTACTGCCATTTTTAATGCATATTTTGTTCG
>JGI24422J19971_10001458_pt1 | contig 14383 bp, 18 predicted proteins | sample DeeMarSWOR152_54_FD_19971 | JGI IMG/M metagenome (IMG submission 19971) | reverse complement strand
CCTCTCGTCGAACTAGCCATCATCGAGGCGGTTTTTAACTCCACGATAAGCGTCACCCACTTTAACATGACCATTCGAAACTCTGCATCGTCTGTTACGCCCGTTAACATCACTGGTGTAACAGTGGACACAAAAACCGTTCAAAATGTAACTCCTTCTCTTCCTTACACGCTCAACCCAAACACTACGGTTGCGTTAACGTGTCCTTTGAACTGGACCGAACACCAAGGAAAGAAGGTCTCAGTGAAGGTTGAAACCTCACAAGGTTATGCAGCATACCGCACTCAAATCACCCCACAGCCCGTGGTGTTGGCAATTACTGACGTTCTGTTTAACATCACCAACACAACCAGCTTCAGTGTCACGGTGCAAAACAACGCATCCTCTCCCACACATGTTAACGTCACACGCATAACCGCAAACGTAAATGAAACTGTTCAAGAAATAACCAAGTTGAATGTTACGCTTCCTTACGTGCTTCATCCGAGCTCAAAAGTTACGTTCGTGTGCTCATGGGACTGGGAGAACTATCAGGATATGACAGTGACGATTACTGTACACACTCAGCAAGAATTTGAAATATCCTACGTTTACGAACTTCCCGGAGGCTAAAGAGCGGTCAAAGGAGTTTCATGGGGCGCTTTCTACATGATCTCAATAAATCGTCCGATTTTCTTCGCCAAAGCCTTCTTGTAGGCGAGTTCTGCTGTGACAGCGTCCTCTATTGCTAATCCGGTTGAGTCAAAAACAGTTATTTCATCAGGAGAAGTTCTACCTAGCTTTAAGCCTGCTACGATCTCACCTATCTCGGCCCAGATTTTTTCCTTTGTTATGATCCCCGCGGCTAACGGAACGTTGATTTCTCCGCTGTGAGACGCCTGTTCCCAATCATCAACCACGATCTTGGCTCTCTTTAGGAGCTCTGGGTCAAGCTCCTCCTTACCCGGAGCGTCTGCTCCAATGGCATTTATGTGGGTGCCTGCCCCAATCCACCCACTCTTTACGATCGGTACTCGCGTCGGGGTGACCGTTACTACAACATCCGCTCCTCTAACAGCGTCTTTGATGTTGTCAACGGCCTTAACGTTAAGCCCCAATTTTTCGGACATCTCTTCAGCATATTTTTCTCTTGAGGCTCTTATTATATCTGTGACCCTGACCTCTTCTATTCTCTTTAAAACCTCTTTCAAAGCCATCAATTGAGTTCTAGCCTGTGCACCAGCTCCAACGAGGCCCACAACCTTGGAGTCTTTCCTAGCGAGATATTTGGCTGCTACTCCTCCAGCGGCGCCTGTTCTCATGCTGGTTACCCTGGTGCCTCCCATGATTGCCAGAGGCGCGCCGTTTTTTGGATTCACCAAGATGATGGTTGCCATAACCGTGGGGAGACCGTACTTCTTTGGATTTTCTGGGTGGACGTTAACAACCTTGACGGCGGAGATGTCCAGTTGCTCAAGGTATGAGGGCATAGTCCTTAAGTCACCGCTATACTTACCATAAAACAGGTAAAGTTTTGCAGGCATCTGAACACGACCTAAAATCTTCTCCTTGAACGCTGACTCAACAGCCTCAATAACCTCGCCCATTGGCAACAGCTGTTCAACGTCTTTTTTCGTCAAAAGCAGAATCTTCATCGGCAACCCCGCCTAACTAATCGGAGTTCCCTCTTTCGGGTCCTTCACAATTCTGTCAAACTCTTCCATCAGACGTTTCGTGACGGGTCCTGGTTTCCCGTCGCCTATGATCCTTCGGTTTATTTCCGTAACCGGCACAACCTCCGCCGCGGTTCCTGTGAAGAAAACCTCGTCTGCGTTAAACAACTCGTTAGGCGTGATGTTCCTTTCCATCACGATTTTTCCCAGATCCTCTGCCATCTTCATAACTCTCTCTCGCGTTACTCCGGCTAGGGCTCCGGTGGAAATGGGGGGAGTGGCAATTTTGCCTTCTTTCACCATGAATATGTTCTCACCGGTTCCCTCGCAAACGAAGCCATTTTTGTCTAGGCATATGGCTTCGTCTACACCAGCAGCGTTTGCCTCAATTTTGGCTAGGATGCTGTTCAGGTAGTTCAGCGACTTTATTTCGTGGGTGGTCGCGTCTACAGAATCTCTTTTCACCCAAGAGATTATGGCTGTCATACCCTTTTCCTTGGCTTCCGCTCCGTATATTTGTATGATGGGTTCTGCGATGATGATGACCGTTGGTTTTGGGCATTTTCTTGGGTCTAGTCCGAGGTCGCCTATGCCTCTCGTGACAACCAAGCGAAGGTAAGCGTCTTTTAGATTGTTTTTTCTAAGTGTCTCCAGCACAGCCCGCGTCATCTCGCTCTTTGTTAGCGGTATCTGCAGCCTTATGGTGTGTGCGGATCGGTATAGTCTGTCTAGGTGTTCCTTAAGCTTGAACACGATGCCGCTGTAGGCGCGTATTCCCTCAAAAACTCCGTCTCCGTAGAGCAGACCGTGATCGTAAACAGAAACTTTTGCCTCTGATTTGGGGGAGAACTCTCCGTCGATGTAGATGAGAAACTCATTTTCCACGTTTGTCTTCCTCCAGAACTCTTACAATATTCCAGTGACTTTTGATATATTTTTTGCAATCTCATCCGAAAAATCTAGGTCTCTCCGACAAGCGTCTTGGAAGCGTTAGAGGTTTAAACGGCATACCTTCGGTTTTCTCCTTTACCTCGCCTATGAACTCTTGAAGCCGTATTTCCCTGATCTTTCTAGCCTTCCTATCTCTTATCGGGAGGATGCCAGATTCTATTTCTTTCTGCCCAATCACGAGCACATAATTGACCCACTCGGTCTCCGCCTCTCTAACTTTCTTTTGAATCGTTAGGGGTCGGTCGTCCAGATCAACCCGTATGCGGTGCCTCTCGATTTCGTCCGCTATTTTCTTGGCGTCCTCGATGAATCTGTCGGAGACCGGTATCACCCTCACCTGGACGGGTGAAATCCAGAGTGGCAGTATCGGGGCGTTTCCCATCTTCTGCTCTCGATAGGCCTTCTCCAGCATGGCGTATATACATCTTTCAATGGCGCCGCTGGGGGAGCAGTGCAGAATTAGGGGATGGCATCTCTCTCCCTTTTCGTCCACGTAGGTTATGTCGTATCTTTCAGCGTTTTCGATGTCGATCTGGTCTGTTGAGAGTGCGGAAGCCTTGTCCAGATTGTCTACGAAATTGAACTCCCATTTTAGTATGAAGTAGAAGAACCGTTCCTCCCACATCTCGATCAGCACAGGCTTGCCGATCTGTTGAGCCAACGAAACGATGAAGTCCCTGTTTTCTTCATAGAAGTCTCTGGTGAACCTTATCGCCAGTTCGTAGTCATCATTGCTCAACTCCAGTCCATCCTTCAAAACTCTTCTACACAGCTCAAATCTGACGAGGAACTCTTTTTTCGCTTGGTCCAAATCGGCGCACAGAGCGTGACAATCAGGCATGGTGAACGCTCTTAGTCTTCTCAACCCCACGAGCTCTCCGCTTTTTTCTCTCCTAAAGCTGTACTTGGTTAGCTCGTAGATTCTTAGGGGGAGCTGTCGGTAGGAAAACTGGGCGTCGTGAACCATGAGAAACTGGCCGAAGCAGGCGCTGAACCTTAAGAAGAGTTCTTTCTCACCGGATTCCAACACGTACTGTCTAGCTGGAAACCGATCTAGATATTTGGCTAGGCTAGGGTGTTGAAAATCGTACATGACCGGAGTCTCCACTTCCATGGCTCCGTACTCAACCACCTCTTGAGTCACAAACTGCTCCAGCAAAGACTTGATTAGGCTCCCCTTTGGATACCACCTAAAATTGCCTTGGTCGCTTCCAGGCTCGTAATCAGCGATCTCCAGCCTCCTCATCAGCTTCACGTGGGGCGGAACCTGTTGGATCGCTCTCACCTTCTCAATTTCATANCTCGCAAGCTTTTCCAGATTCTCGTGTCCAGAAAAGTCGAAACGNTCAACCGGAACCATGTTTCCGTCTGGCTGCAGGACGAACCAAGAGGGCTTTAACCTCTCTTCCGCCTTCAGGGCTTTTGAGATAACCTCCTTCTCTTCAGCCTCGGTTGGCACAACCACCTTAGACTGCTCAGCTAGTGGGTGTCCCTTTATGGAGATTGAGAACTGTTTGCACCAGCCGAAGGGAGTTCGGTATGTTTCGATGCCAGCTTCCTTTGCGTGTTTCTCCATTGCCTTAACGACTTTTAAGGCGGCAGTAGGCTTCGCTAGGTTGCTGCTCAAGTGGGCGTAGGGGTATATCAGAACCTTGTTAACTTTCAATTGTTGAAGAGAGGATCTTACCTCCTCCACGGCTTTTCTGGCAACGGCCTCGTCGTCTCCCTTTTCAACACAGGTGAACAAGACCACGAGCTCTTCGAGGCGCTGCTTCTTTTTATCGCACTTCTCTGCCGTGGTGATCTCCTTTTTTATCGGCTTGTACTCTATGAAGTTGGAGTGCAGTTGAAGTATCCTCAGCCCCTGTACCTCCACTGCTCTAACATCTTTTCTTTCTTGGTCTCTTTCTTGAACTCTTTATAGTGGTCCTTACAGAGGTAGGCTCTCCCCCTTCCTCCTCCACCAACGTTTAACCCTGCGTTGCTCACCCTTTCGTTGGAGAGGGAGCGAACCGCTGGCTTGTCGCACCCAACTACGCTGCATTTCACGCCCTTTGCAACTCGACCCAACTGGTGAACCCTCCGATTGTCCCTTTCTTAAACGATTAGCCGCTTAAACCCTTTCTCATAGATTTCAGCAGCCCTCTTATAGATTTCTTTCGTTTCCCCGAACACGGTGGGTCCCACGCCCTCCACAACAAAGGAGGAGGCGGCTGACCCAACGCAAGCACACCATGCGGGGTCTTTCCCTTGAACATGTTCGGCTAGAAACGCGCCGATAAAGGCGTCTCCGGCGCCAGTGAGATCCTTAACAACTCTCGGCTTGCAGGCTGGGATTTCATAGAGTTCTCCATTAAAAAACAATGTGGACCCTTTCATACCTCTTGTTACCATGACTATTCTTGGTCCGTAGCCGCGAATCTTCTGCACAGCCAACTGCAAGTCGGTTAACCCTGTCACAGCCTTGATTTCACTGAACGATGATTTGTACACGTCGATTTGTCGGAAAATCTCTGTTTCTTTCCATCTGCCCAATTTCACGTTTCCTTGCTCATCAAACCTTCGCACAAATCCTTGTGGGTCCAGAGACAAGGTGTCTGTTAGCGCCCGCAGTTTGTCGATTACGCTCTGTGACAGCTCGTTTGCGATGGGCGCCGCGTGGACAGCTTTGGCTCGGAGGGAACTAGGCACATCTTCTGGGGAGATGGGTGGGGCTTGGCTCTTTAGTTGTAGTTGTCGCCCTTCCTTCCCGTACTTCAAAAGATATCTTGTGGTTGAGGCGGCTCTAACCCGTTTGAGTCCAGATAAATCCACTCCGTTTGATTTCAACCACATAACATACTCTTGAGGGAAGTCTTCCCCTACTCTGGAGATCAAGGAAACGTTTGCGTCTAGTTTTCTCGCCGCCAATGAAACATAGGTTGGAGGTCCACCTAGTGTAGATTCAGGGGTCGATGTTTGGGGCAAGAGTATTCGGTCAATCGCGAGGTGGCCGACGGTTACTAGATCAAACATGGTTTTCCTCGTTGAAAGAACATATCTACATCGATTAATTTGCGCAAGGTTATAAATCTGTTCCAACATCTATGTAAGGTCGAGGAAACGATATGCCAGTGAAGCGCAAGTCGAGAGGTCGATCCAAAGGCGGAAAGGGAAAGGGCGCTCTCGTCCAATGTAGCAGTTGTGGCGAGCTTGTTCCCCGCGACAAAGCCAAGAAAACGTCTCGCCGAGTGTCCATGGTCGACTCTGCGTTATACAAAGAGCTTCGTCAAAAAGGCGCCTACATAACCAGCCGACCTGTGACGAAGTATTACTGTATTTCCTGTGCAGTGCACCGAGGCGTGGTGAAAGTGCGCGCGAGAGACGAACGAAAAACACGGCCTCGAAGAAGAAGATATAGGCGCTAACCCGACAGCTAACTTCCTTTTTTCTGAGACTTACGAAAATAAACAACACGTTGAAGCACGGTAAGATTTGTGAGAATTGCCAGAATGATCATTCCCCAACCTAACGCTTCTGGCCAAACAACATTAAGAAGACTGGCTACCGCCAATATGATTATGCGTTCAGCGCGTTCGGCAACACCCACAGCCTCCATTTTCACTCCCGCCGCCTCAGCCCTAGCTCGAGCGTAGCTCACCAGCAATGAGCCCGTTAGGGCGGCAAAGCCCCATAATGGATGGCTTAATCCGCCGAGAATGATGCCGCAAAAAACGACGGCATCGGCGTACCGATCCAGCATTGAGTCGAGGAAACCGCCGAANGTTGTGGCTTCACCGTAAATCCTTGCCATGGCGCCATCCAATGCGTCGAAAAAACCTGAAGCTAGGAGAAAGATGGTGGCCGCTATTACAATGAGTTGATGAAACTGCGAGTTCCAGTATAGCAGTGCTGAAAGTAGCGCGCATACTATTCCGATGGCGCTCACTTGATTTGGGGTCAATCCTACGCTGTGAACAAGTTTGGCTTCATAGGATATCCAAAGTTGAAACCTTTCTTTCAGCCTTGTGAGCAACTCGCCTCTACCATCCACAACTTTATGGTCATAATGTTTATTTAAAAAGAGTCTCTGTGAAAGGAGAATGACAGAGGACTAAACATGATTCATACAGCTCCAGTAAAGATAGACGACAAAATCGCAACAGGCTTGAGAGTGGACTTACCCGACTCACCGCCGCTCGTGATGATTGTGGGAAACACAGGATTCGTGATGTGCGGCTTCCTTAACGTGGAAGCGGCTGAAAAACTGAACGTGACTGCCGCGATGGTGAGCGGGGTCAGAAACTCTGATGATATGCTCAAGGCTGGGGTAAAGGCGGTTACGGCTAGAGCTAGGAGAAAAGGAATAACGATCGGAATGAAGGGGAAAGACGCCGTCAAACTGCTGCTCTAAGTCTTAATAGGCTATCGCAGTCCTCACCACATGGTCTGCCTTTCGCCCGCAAACCACGCATTTCCCACCCACCTTCTCTTCGGTGTCTACAGGAACTCCTAACACGCGCGCGCCCACCGCTTCTTCCAACTGATGACCACACTCGGCGCGGTTACACCACAAAACCTCAACGATGCCAGCTCTTTTACTCAACAGTTGTTTCGCTTCCTCCAAACTGTCAACCCTGTGGATTCGATCTTCCATCCACTTCCAAGCTCTCTGCCGCAGATCCAGCGTGATCTTCTTCAGGAGCTTCTGAACAGCTGCCACAAGCTCGTTGATTTTACAGGTTTGTTTCTCCAAAATGTCCCGTCGAACAAGGGTTGCCTCATTGTTCTCCACATCTTTTGGTCCCACTTCAATGCGTATCGGGATGCCTCGCAACTCCCAATAGTAGAATTTGGACCCTGGAGTCAAATCAGTTCGCGGGTCTAACTCAACTCTAAGGTCCGCTTTCTTTAACGTTGTAACAACGCCTTCGCATGCCTTGTTGATTTGTTTATCCTTCTTCATGTACGGAATAGGGATAACTACAACTTGTATGGGTGCAATATTTGGTGGCAACACAACTCCATGGTCGTCGCCGTGGGCACTCAAGAGGGCGGCTATGGCTCTTCCCGATATTCCGTAGCATGTCTGCCAAACGTGCTCTTGCGTTCCCTTTTCAGTTTCATAGGTGATGTCGAATGCCTTGGAGAAGTTTTGACCCAAGTTGTGGACAGTTCCGATCTGAAGAGTCCTGCCGTCTGGACATATCATGTCGAACGACAGAGTGTAAACAGCACCCGCAAACTTGTCCCAGTCCGGTCTCCGCGAGATAGTGTAAGGAACACCCAACTCGTCAAAAAATCTCTTGTACACTTCCACCGCCTCTTTTACTTGAGTCTCAGCGTCTTCTAATGTAGCATGAGTAGTGTGAGCTTCCTTGAAGGAGGCTACCTCTCGCGTTCTTATAAGGGGACGCGTGGCCTTTGTTTCGTATCGAAAGATGCTGACAATCTGATAGAGTTTTATTGGCAGGTCTGCGTGAGATCGTATCCAAAGCTTCAGCATGGGAGCTATGACGGTTTCGCTTGTCGGCCTCAAAGCGTACTTCACTTTGAGAGGTGTCAAGCCGCCTCTGGTGACCCAGAAGCACTCTTCCTCGAAGCTTTTCACGTGGGCAGACTCTTTAGCCAACGATGTTTCAGGAACCATGAGAGGGAACAGCGTTTCGTTATGTCCAGTGGAGTCCAGCAGGTCGCGCAGAATTTGAAAAACGTTTTTTCGAATCTTGAACCCGTAGGGCATCCAAACCCCGCAGCCCTTAATGGGGTATCGGTAGTCCATTATGCCCGCGTCTATCAGAACGCTGCGGAACCAGTCGCCGTATCGTCTGCTCCACCGATTCCTCTTTAAGGTTGACATCGTACACCCACCGTTGCAACGCATAACAACATCTTTTTGACGCTGTTTAGGTATTAGTGTTTTTAATCACTTGCGCGTGTTAAAACTCTTTCTTTGACTTCAGTTGTTAATACGTTAAATTCGGAGCGGTGGTAAGTAGTGGTCTTCCTTCTGTGATTGCTTGGGCGGTCTTCTTTCTCGCGCTTTGCAGAAGCCTCCAGACGGTTCCCCTAGAGACGCCCATTTTTTCTCCTGCCTCCTCCTGAGAAAGCCCTTCTAAGTCGACTAGCCTAAGTGCTTCTAGCTCAGCTGGCTCGATATAAATCGGTTCTGGATTTCCCTGAGGAGAAGGAGTGAATCTGTTTACGATTGGAACCTGCCCTAGGGTGACTGGCTTGGGGAATCTTCCTCTTCTGCCACGCCTTCGCCTACGTCCCCAACTCATTTTCATCACCTCTTATTTCGTACCGCAACTTTTATATATTTCTGTGCTTTATTCCATAAATGAAAACGTGCATAAACACAAAATTGGAAGTGAATAGAAAATGGGTTACAGACATAGACGCATGTACTACCTAACCGGACTCCCAGGATGGATGAGGTTCGGCTTCTCACCAGGATGGGTGGGCAGATCCCCGACAGGCCTACCTCCAACGGCTCAGTGGATTATGCAAAGTGGTCTTATGCCACAGTACCTTTCATACCTTCAGACAGTTGCTCCCACGGTTCCTCCCACCACTATTCCACCAACCCCTACTACACCAACTTCTGGAACGCCGACGGCTCCCGCAACACCCTTCGCAATGCCCTTTGCTCCTACGCTCACAAAGGAACAGGAAAAGCAGATGCTGGAGCAGCAGGTAAATGCCCTCGAAGCCCAGCTGGACGCCATCAGGAAAAGGCTAGAAGAGCTGAGCAAGTGAGGTGGATGAGATGCCTAGAGGACGTGGATGGTTCGGCCGAGGATTTGGTCGAGGCTGGGGCCGAGGCTTCGGCTGGGGCTTCGGAAACCCCTACCCCTCCTGCAGATGGTTTCCATGGTTGCCAAGGTGGTGGGCTTACCCAGCTTACGGACTTCCATATTATGGAACTCCTTGGCGTCCAACATACCCGGGATACGGGTATAGTGCGTATGCTTGGCCCTACGGATATCCATCATACGCACCGTATCGATGAATACCACACTAGACAGTTTCCATGATAGAACGGCTGTAGTAGAAAGGGTGAGTATAGTGCCGTTTGGAATGGGTCCTTGGGGATGGTTTGCCATTCAATCTGGATATCCCTATTGGCTCGGGTGGCGTTGCAGATGGTTCCCATGGCTTCCAAGATGGTGGTGGACAGGCATGTACGGACCTATAACGCCCTACACGGGGCTTCCTAAGGAACAAGAAATAGCCATGTTAGAAGATCAGAGGAAAATGACAGAAGAAGAGCTGAAACAGATCAAGAAAAGGCTGGAAGAGCTCAAGAAAGAGGGAAAAACACATTGAAGGTCGCAGTGTCCGCGACGGGTGGAAGCCTAGATGCCCAGATAGATCCCAGATTTGGCAGATGCCAATACTTCGTGATCGTTGACACAGAGACCATGAACTTTGAAGCATTACCGAACACAGCTGCAGGCGCAATGAGCGGAGCTGGAATTCAAGCAGCCCAAACGGTGGCAAACAGAGGTATTCAGACGGTTTTAACTGGAAGCGTGGGACCAAACGCGTTCCAAGTTCTGTCCTCAGCTGGAATCAATCTCATAACCGGTGTCTTTGGTACGGTCAGAGAAGCAGTTGAGAAATTCAAGAGCGGCCAATTACAAAAAATCACTGCTCCTACAGCTCCAATGGGGTTCGGGATGGGCGGAGGTTACGGGATGGGGATGGGCATGGGACGGGGAGGTGGACGTGGGATGGGAAGAGGGATGGGTCGTGGATACTGGCAGGCCACAGGGCCTTTTGCCCCGCAAGCACCAGTGACCACTCCAGCAATGCCTCCTGTGCCACCACAGATGTCAAAGGAACAAGAGATTCAGATGTTAGAGAACCAGATGAAAAGCATACAGAAGCAGCTGGATCAGATCAAAAAAAGACTAAAAGAGCTTAAGAAGTAGAAGGAAACCGAAAAATGGCTGCATCTAAAAAGTTTAGAATAGCTATTGCAACAAACGAACGTGGAGGCCTAGAGGACACTGTATCCGAGGTCTTCGGCAGAGCCAATTCCTTCACCATCGTAGACGTTGAAGATGATGAGATTAAAAGTGTAGAGGTAATTCAAAATCCGGCGGTGTCTTACAAGCACGGTGCCGGGCCCATCGTCGTAAAGATGCTGGTAGATTCGGGCGTAAGCATGATACTAGCTACTGAACTTGGCCCGGGCGCGTCAGCGCTACTCGAGCAGCACAATGTAGCTAAAATCGCAGTCAAACCAGGCGGTGGCGTCAGTGAAACTGTCAAAAATGCTCTGGTTGAAATTAAAAAAATGAAGTGAATTTTTCGACGTTTTATGCGATAGTATCTTCCTGTGAATGCTTCTGCGCGCGCGAAAAGAGCAGGGTACATTTAGCATGTACGTCTAGATACTTTCAAAGGTTGCTAGTTGAGGAGTGATGCTGGGTGAAAGCGCATTTAGAATGTGTTCCATGCTTTTTGAGGCAGACATTAGAAGCCATAGGAATGAGTACCGATGATGAGGTGGTAAGCGAAGAGGCCCTCAGAGAAGTCATGGGTTACCTTTTGTATGAAAAGTGGACTAAAAACATTCCTGAACTCGGCACAAACGTCCACAGGATCATAAAGAGGGTTACAGGTAACGAGGATCCCTATAAAGAACTGAAGGAGAAATGTAATGAGATGTCGTCAGATCTCTATCCAAAACTTGAACTTACGATTAAAAAGTCAAAAGATCCTTGGCTGACGGCAGCCAAAATCGCCATAGCTGGTAATACGATAGATTTTGGTCCAAGAATGGAAATCAACCTGAAACAGGAGATTCAAAACGTCTTGGAGGGTGAGCTTGTTATCAATGATATAAGCCTATTAAAAAAGTCAGCCCTAAAATCCAAAAGTGCATTGTATCTTGCGGATAACGCTGGAGAAACATTTTTCGACAGGATACTTATAGGAGAACTGGTGAAACGAGACATTAACGTGACCTATGTAGTTAAGGGTGCACCCATTCTTAATGATGCAACCCTTCGAGACGCTGAAATGGCCGGAATCGACAGCGTAGCTAAGGTGATGTCAACTGGAACTGACTGTACCGGAGTGCTCTTCAGCGAGTGCTCAAAAGAATTCCTTAGGGAATTTGAAAACAGCAGCTTAGTGATCAGCAAGGGTCAGGGCAACTACGAGTCACTGAATGATGTTAAAAACAAGGTGATCTTTTTTCTCTTGAAAATAAAGTGTCCAATTATAGCAGAGGACATCGGGGCAAAAACAGGCTCCATAGTTCTGAAAAGATTTTTCGAGAATGAATAAGAATAACGGAGTCATGAAACCATGTACACAAACGTTCCTACAATAGGCGTGGTAGGTCATAAAAACTCTGGGAAAACAACCGTTATAGAAAGCATAGTTAAGGAGCTGACAANAAGAGNATACCGAGTGGCAACAGCCAAGCACATTCCCCAAAAGGGTTTTTCAATAGACACTGAAGGAAAGGACACATGGAGACACTCGGCCGCCGGCGCGAANCCNGTGGTCAGCGTCTCCGACNCAGAAACAGCNGTATTAATAAAAAACGGAGAGACCAATTTTTCTTTAGATCACTTGTTGAGGTTCACGCCCGAGATCGACGTGATAGTGCTTGAGGGCTTTTCCCGACTGGTTTTAGATGAAAAAAATGTGGGCAAAATACTGTGCGTCAGGAATAGAGAAGAATACGAAGATTTTAGGGAGAAGACGCGGGGAGAGATCATAGCCTCTTGTTCTGCTTGGCCCCTGGGAAGACCGATTCTCAGGATAAAGGAGGACTCCCAGATTTTGGTTAGACGGGCATTAAGGTACATTAAAAAGGAACAGAAGATCTCAAAGATCCTCAGCCGTCTTCCAGGGCTAAACTGTAGAAAGTGCGGACGTACATCATGCGAGGAAATGGCGGTGGCCATCTACAAGAGGAAGGCAAAATTAAACGACTGCGTTACCTTGAAACTTAGGTCAAAAATGAAAACCAAGATAACAATCAATAATGTTGAGGTTCCCATCCAGCTCTTCGTATCGGAAATCATCCGCAACTCCGTTCTGGGCATGGTCTCTTCCTTGAAAGGCGTTTCTATAAGAGGCAACGAGGAAATACGCATAAAAATATTGAGATAAACGCCGGGGTGTTTGATAGGGCAAGGCAGCACTTGTGTAGAGGTGAATAGACATATGATCGTTAAGCTCTCTGACGTTAAAGCTGGTTCGGCGTGCACCGTTATCAAAATAAAAGGTGCCTTAGAGTTAGACGTTATCTTGCNAAATTGAGTGTGGAAGCTTCGAAATGAGGATTGCTTTAGCTGGTCAGCCAAATTCTGGCAAAAGCAGTTGAGCTTATAATTAAGTAGGAAAATGTTCTTGTATTTCTTCGATTTCTGCGGCATGCTTAACTTGTTTAGGGAAACCTTTAAATGCGGTAAACTTCAGTATATTTAACAATTTTAAACTGCTACAAGAAAGTTAAACAATGGAAACAAATCCAGATCTTCCAAAACTCAACGAGAAAGATATCCCGCTAAGTTCCCTGCCACTCGGACGTAAGGGGATAATCGTAAGAGTCCTCGACTCCAACGCCTACCGCAGGATTTTGACGCTTGGTCTTCTACCAGGAACCCCTATAAAACCGATTAGTCGAGCGCCTCTTGGAGATCCCATCGTTTTTCAGGTTAGAGGGCATAGACTCGCTTTACGTGGAGAGGTAGCGAAGACGATCTTTGTTAACGCAACCAAGTAAAGAGGTTTAGTTTAGATGGTTTTGAAACCTCACGTTGCCCGGCCTGCCCGCTTAAAGGCGGATTTTACCATTGCTCTAGAAGGCAATCCTAATACCGGGAAGAGCACCATTTTCAATGCTCTGACAGGGTTAAGACAGCACGTGGGGAACTGGCCTGGTAAGACCGTTGAGTGGAGGAGTGGAATCTGTAAGTTTAAGGATGCAACCATAGAAGTAGTTGATCTACCGGGGACCTACAGTCTTAACGCTTGTTCGGTTGAAGAAACAATCGCTAGAGATTTTATTCTGGATGAGAAGCCGGATGTGGTTGTGGATATAGTAGATGCGTCAAAGCTTGAACATGACTTGCTCCTTGCGCTGCAGACGTTAGAGCTCACCGATAATGTTGTCATAGATCTTAACTTGATGGATGTCGCTGAGGGGGAGGGTCTGAAGATCGACGTTAATAAGTTATCTGAGATGTTAGGCGTCCCTGTCATCCCTACAGTGGCAAATAGAGGAACCGGTATGGACGAGCTTCTATCAGCTGTCACGGCTGTGGCGAGAGGAGAGAGAAAGACGAGGGCTGTGAAGGTTGACTATGGAAAGGAGATAGAGGTTACATCAGAGAGCTGCAGAGGATGACGAAGATGGAGGAGTACCCTTCTAGGTGGCTTGCCATCAAACTTCTTGAGAATGATTCTAATGTCGTCGACAAGGTCAAGGCGGGGAATGGAGGAGAAATCTTGCGGAAAGCTGCTTCCATAAGAGCATCGAAGGAACCTCAGAAAATGGAGGTTGAAGTGGCGAAGCGAGTATATGGTTTCATTGATCACATTGTTAAAGAGACTGTAAGGAGGACGACGCCGGTCAAGGTGGGGCTAACCGACAAGATCGATAGTATTGTCACCCATAGAGTGCTTGGGCTTCCGATCATGTTAGCAGTGTTAGCTATGATCTTCTGGATCGTGTTTACTGTCGGCGAACCATTTGGGGCTGTCCTTGAAGACATTTTTAACTGGATTGCAGTTGCGGTTAAGACATTGATGATATCTGTTAACGC
>JGI24422J19971_10001456_pt1 | contig 14390 bp, 15 predicted proteins | sample DeeMarSWOR152_54_FD_19971 | JGI IMG/M metagenome (IMG submission 19971) | reverse complement strand
CTTATTATAACAGAAACACCCATATAAAAGTTAATGCGACCACAAAACATAACAAAACATACTAACAATCACTCAGCTCTTTAGAAGTCGCGTACTCTTCATGGTTCTCCACTTCACAAAATCCACCAAGAAACCTTCTTTGCGACAACAGCGTGGCCTGAAATCTTCAGAAAAGGAAGTGTTCAACACGTAACCAGAAATCTACAGTTTCAGGAATGAAGGGCTGAACATTAGACATTTATCTGCGAGGCGAGAGGCGCCCGCTTAATGAACGTGAATCCAAAATGGCTTTACTTACGCTCTTGAGGCTCTTCCTCCATCTCGAGGACTATTGGACCTTGGTAACCACAGTTCTCACAAACATATCTTTCTGGCATCAGCCAAACATCGTATTTGCTCGATAGTTGTATGTTGGGGTTTCCACATTTTGGACAGTACTTCTTCGTTGGCGTTCTGCGCTTGAGACTGCCGAGTATTTCTCGGAAAGTCTGTACTAAGCCCAAATCAACGTCGCCCAGGCTTCATTGAAGCTCTATATTCTGCTGTGGGAAGCCTAGCTGTATTAGTAGCGTTTTAACTCTGTCTCGTTGGTCTCCTTGGAGAATAATCTGATTGTTCTTGGCAGTCCCACCACAAGCACAGAAAGTCTTGAGCTTCTGCGCAAGCCTGCCTAGGTCTTGATCTTTGTCGTTGATACCTTCAACTATCGTTGTTGGTTTTCCAAATTTGCGGGTTTCTCGACGGATTTTTATGCGCTGTTGCTCCTTGCTAATCTCCGTGCAAACACAGATGTCCTTTGGGAGTCCACATGTTGGGCAAATCTCTGCCATGTTGCTCAGATAGCTAAAGAATGATAGCCGTATTTAAGACTTTCAATGTTGAAATATGAATCCCCGAGCGCCAAAAACAGATGGCAGCCATATGGAGAAAATTGTCGCTGATGAGCGGGGAACGATATGAGCAGGATCACCTACCATTCTATAAGTCCAAACCGCTCCTACAGTGGATTCGGCTTAGCAAAGGCTGCAGAAAAGCCTCTATTTCTCTAGGGAAATATAAAGTATGTTGTTTCCTCTGACCAGAACGCTGCCATAGTTAGCCATTAGTCTATCGCCTATACATTCAGTGGCGCCCTCCAGAATAATGTTCATATGTCCATCGCATTTCATCATAGTTCCCTTGTACGTCACGCCGTTTTTCAGCGTTATCATAACATGGTTGTTTAGTTGCTTCACTAGGACATTCAAAGGTTTCTTGCTTGGCTCCAAATGGCTCACATTGAAAGACTCCTAATGAGTAAGAAACGCACCGTAACCCTATAAAAGTTTTATGAGCGCACCAGCCGATAAGCGCTAATCGATTCCGGCATCCGTGCAGGAACGTAATGCCTCTTCGAGGAAGTGCTGTCTGTGTGGCTCATGACAGAAAGAGTTAAGGCTTCTCTTGCTCTAACCAAGAGAACTGCAAAGGAGAAGGTTTAACATGAAATTGAAGGTCTTCACCCTACCTACCTGCACGAATTGTCCAGCGGCCAAGAGGCTTTCGCAGGAAGTAGCCAAGAAGTATGGGTTGGACTATGTAGAGGTAGACATTAGTACATCAGACGGCCAACTGGACGGACTCATGCATCAGATCATGAGTACTCCAAGCATAGCCATAGACGACGAAGTTGTTGCACGTGGAAGAGCACTCTCCAGAGAGGAGCTAGATACGGAAGTGAGGAAACGATTAAGTAATGAATCTGCCGGAAATTAAAGGATTCGTCGATCTCAGCCTCATAGATTGGGATGGGAAAGTCTCAGCAGTCATCTTTTTGCCTCACTGCAATTTCCGCTGCCCTTTCTGCCACAATTCAACCCTCGTCTTGAACCCCGAGGAAATACAGACAATCCCCTATGAAGAAGTCATGAAATACCTAGCCAAAAGAAAGGGCTGGCTCGAGGGCGTAGTCATAACCGGAGGCGAGCCAACACTCCACAGAGGGCTCCCGAGATTGTGTAACCTCATAAAAGGACTAGGCCTAAGCGTGAAGTTGGACACGAATGGCACCAACCCTTCGGCCGTTCAAGAGCTGGTTGACTGCAAACTTGTGGACTATGTTGCTATGGATCTCAAAGCGCCTCTGACCCATGAGAAGTATTCGAAGGCGGCTGGTGTCGATGTAGAGGATCTACTGACCGACGTGGAGAAGACGATGAAGTTGCTTCTGACGGGTTCCGTGGACTACGAATTTCGGACAACCTTAGTCCCTGATCTCCATGAAAGCAGTGATGTCCTGCAGATCTGCAGGGAGATAAGGGGCTGTCGGAAGTATGTGCTTCAAACGTTTAAGGGAGATGTAGAAACACTTGATCCAAAGTTCAAAGATGCTGCCAGCTTTTCTCCGGACGACACTGAAAAACTATTGGAACTGGCTAGGGGGATAGTGCCAAACACGTTTTCGAGGTAGCTCTAGTCAATTGATAATCTTGCCAAGACTGTTTCAGGCCTGAACTCCTCTCGAGATCTTACAGAGGCTTCCTCGACGTATAGTCGGATGGCATATTTCAACGCTTCTTCATTGACTGGAATGTAGTCTAAGTTGGATTGGAAGTAGCCTAGTAGAGAGGCCGCGCAGGCGAATCGGATGGCATGGTCTTCTAGTCTGGCTGAGAAACTTACGGTTTCTCGGGGAATTTCTTCCAAGATCGCCTTCCTTGCCTTAATCAGCATTTCCTGCGCTTCTGCAATGAGCATGACAGGTTTGAAAGGGAATCTGTGCTTCACTATAGGATGCTGGGTTTCGGCCGCGTAAACCAGCGACAAATGATCTCGTATCTGCTGTGCTCCCTTTTCTACATCGATCTCTCCAAAAGCTAATCTCATCTGGCTTTCTGCGATTTCTACGTAACGTTGTTTGGTAAGTCTGTGCAATCGACAAAGCATGCGGTCTTCAATCGCGTTGAAGTTTGGGTCTTGAACGGTCACTTCGTAGCCTCTCCCTAGAGCGGCAACGTTGTAGTTTACGCTGAAAAAGCTGTTCATCCGGTAAGGCCCGACAACTTCCCTGTGAGTTTCGTACTTGATCTCTCCCCGCTCCATGGCGAGCTTCAGTGGCTCGACCATGCCCTTGTATTTGAACCAATCGTTGAACTCCGGGATGATGAAATTAAAAACTCTGCCAGAATAAGCCTGGCCTATCCGAATGAACCTAGCTGGGGTCATGCCTCCCGCATATCTGTTGCGCCCGGGAACTCCATGGGCAGAGACCTTGGAGCCAGGTCTGCCTAGAATAACATCTCTGCATGAAAAGCTCTTGCCAGTTCCGGGCTCCCCAAATAGCGAAAGGTTCCACCCGGTCTGTTTCCCGGTTCTCCCCTGATCGTAGACTATCTCAACGTCAGCCAACCCATACTGTTGAGTGATGCTGAGCAAACTATCAAAGTACAGGAGCGGGCCAAAGAGTTCTCTCAAATAGGTGGCAAGTTGCGAAATGGAAAAGGATTCGCCGAAAGCTACTACATTGTTCACGCGGTGCTTGATGAGGTCGTTCAGATACCAGTCTAACTCTCGATCCATTCTCTCAATTATCGCAGATTCCACTTGAATTGGATCTCTCTTCTCTGGAACTCCCACAACGACACTTGCCCCCTTTCTGATCTCTTTCGGGGCCACCCCCAACTCCATCCGAACTATTGGGGAGGTTTCCTCTAATATCTTCCACTCCTGAAGCTCTTCACCCTTGTAAGAGGTTACTATTACTCCCAGCTTCTCCAGATCCGACAAAACCAAAGAGGCGTTTCCCCCCTCTGGAAGCTTCTGATTGACCTCCTTGAGGTTGCAGCTCGAGGTCGACTGCACCAAGCATTTAAGAACATCCACGCCGGCTTGCCCATATTTCTTGGCAATTTGGGCCACTGACGCCTGGATGGCCTTACGGGAACCCTCTTGTCGGAATTCGCCGTTTTCGAAGCTGTAGTACTGGCCTCTAAAAATCTCCCATTTGCGGGGCTGATAGTGAGTGAAAGCTTCTCCGAGTTGGTCATCGTTCAAGGACGAAGCGATTTCGAGAGCCGCTATGTCGACGTCTATGTCCCATTCGCTTTGAAATTCACGGAAATAAGGAATGCTCAGTGTTTTCCCCATCTTAAAGAGCTGGCTTCTTGGGAAAACACGTTCGATCAGAATCTTTCGTTCAACAGTTTTACTATCTAACACTTACTTATTCAACTCTCGAAATAGAGAGATCGATCTTCACTTTTCTAGCTATTGGTTGAGGAATTAGTTTGGCAAGTATACGCTCGTTATTGCCACCTTCTCTTCCGGTTTGATCCATCCTTCGGCTTCGAGTTCCTCCATCCCTTTTGCCACTCTTTCCTTGAAATTCCCTGATTCTAAGAGGTTGTTTGTCATGCCGATCTGGTTCAGCAGCCTCCGTAGTCCCACGTCACTGCCCATTTTGCCTTCGAGAGCGTCCAACGATTTCTCCAAGGCCTTAGATCGGGGCTTCAAAAGGGCGCCCATCTTGGATTGCAGGCTGTAGCTTCGCAAGGTTTTTCGAATCTTCATTACAAGTCCTCCACGTCCTCTCGCGAAGACGGGTGAGTAGATTCTGTGTCTCTTCTTGTTTCCAGCTTCATATCGAAGTAGATAGAAGGGCACGTTGATCAGAGTTGGAGTCATCGATTCCAGTGCTATCGTAGCGTCTTCGAGCATTAGGGTTCGTTCTCGTTTCAACTCAATCAGTCGTTCAATCTTTTTCGCTATGGCTGAAGTCTCTTCTTGCAATTCATCCATCTCTTTTTCCTTCTTGTTGATTTCACTGTCCCGTAGATTTTCCAGATCTGTGACTTTCTTTTCTTCTTCCTCTATTAGTTTCTCGTAGGTGTTCTGCAGGTTTTTGATTGTCTTTTCGGTTTCCTTGTTGCTTCTATCGATGAAATCTGATATAGACTTGATTTTCCCTTTTGCCGTTCGGATTTGGTTCTGTGCATCACGTAGTCTTGTATTCCAGCGGGCTTCTCCGACTTCGTCGTTCTTTTGTCTCCGCATTTCTTTCCGCTTTTCATACTCGCTCCTGTTTTGCTCAAGCCCTAGAAGCGTCTTTTCCCAGTCGTTCTTTTCGGAAAGCCGCGTGCTTACTTCCTTCTCATTTGCCGCAGCGATTTTCTCAGTTTTCTCGTCTCTCTCTTTCTCCAATTCTGCCCGTTTCTGGTTGACTTCCATTCTGACGTTTGAAATCTGGCCTTCGTATCTCTCTCGAACTTGCTCTAGCTCTACACGAACTTTGCCGACGTGCCTCTTTGTTTCCATCTCTAGGGTTTCGATTGCAAACCCCAGTCCCTTCATTTCAGACTGAATTTTGCTGTAATGCTCTTGGACTCTTTCACCGATTCTGACTGCGTTTTCCTCGTTGATTCTGGGAACTATTAATGAGGGAGATTCGACGATCCCGTCTGTCATTACGGCGCCTTCTTGTATCAGTGCGGAGATGTCTGACAGAAGCTCCTTGTCGATGATTAGTCCCTTCACAGTCATTTCGGATTGCGATGTAAAGTCAGAGAAGGTATCACTGTGCGTTCTCAAAGTGCTTCGATAGAGCTCGTGGACTGTTGTGCTCCTCTTCAGATGTTCAACGAAGGCTTCCGCTTCAGGTGGCTTGGAATATGGAATTGTGTTTGACGCAATTCCCATTCCGTCTATTAAGAAGCAATTCTCTTCGCGCTGAATCGCCCAGAAAGGGTAATGGAGCTTGGAGAGAAAGATGAGGCTTTCCTCCCCTCCACCAAAAAGCCCTGCTTTCTTTTTCCGTTCTGCTTCAGCTAGGCAAAGGAGAGCAGCGATCTCCATGTCGTTGGAAAAGCGTCTCTTTCTGCCACTGTCTTCTTTTACATAGGGCAGAACTATCGAATTTGGCAAAGCGACTCCACGAAAATATATCCTACATTTTGCGCGCTTATAACTTGTACTTAAAGACTAAAGGAGCTTCAGAACAGGAAGGACATCGTGTCTCTTATTCTTCTTTTGTCAAGTTTTTCATATGCCTCCGTGCTTCCTACGTCATACCAAAAGGCGTCAGACAAGAAACCGTAGACAGGTTCCTTGGCTTCTGTTAGGCGGGGGATTAGATCTCCCATCAAATCCATCGTTGCTTTCTCTTCAGCTAACTTCATTGAATCTTTCAATGCCTTGCCTTCAAGAACCAGAATGCCGACGCTTACGGGCTTTTCCAGTTTTGGCTTTTCGATGAATCCAACGATTTTTTCTCCTTCCGCAAGGTCAGCTACGCCTACTCTAACCTCAAAACCTGAAGCGAGAGCCAGAGTTGCCATTGCTTTCTTGCCGACATGGAAGTCTATTAACTCTTTCAGATTCATGTTTGTGATTATGTCTCCATAGTAGACTATGACGGTGTCTTTTTCATTGAAGAATCTGTTCTTGTAGGCGTTGATTACGGAGCCACCCGTTCCTTTCAGAAGTTGACTGTCGGGTATGTAGCGGATTTTCACGCCGAATCTCGCTCCGTCATCAAAGAAGTTCCGGATCTGCTCGGCCTTGTAGTTTACTAGGAAAGCTAAATCTCTTAGATTGTGGAATCTGAAAAGACGCACTATATATTCGAGAAGTGGTCTCTGCTTATAGCCAACCGGGATCATGGTTTTTTGGATATAATAAGTGATTGGTCTAAGTCTTTTTCCCTTTCCTCCACATAATATTAGAGCTTTGACATTCTTCATAGGAAACCACGCGGCAACGTCTTGTTTGACTAGAGAAAGAAGCTTGTGGCTGGCGTGGCTATCCTTCTGCTTCTTTTGTTTCTTCCTTCTTCGGTTCCTCTTTTTCTTCTTCTGCTTCCAGTTCTTCAATTGGTTTTGGCGGTGGTGTAGTGGCCATAGTCCAGCCTATCCAGGCGCCTATGCCAAGAATGAGTATGAATGCAAGGTACACTGGGATTGCGATGAGCCAGAATGCCAGCGACCAAGAGTTCGTACCTAGAGGGTCTCCTAGCCAGAAAAGCCCCAGGGTGTAGCCGATCGCGATGATGAGACATATCAAGAAAATTAGGCCGCCAATTCCTTGATCCTTACTGACCATGTGATCACCACTTTGTAGCCTTGATTAGAGCATGTTGTTATTATAAGTTTTGCCGTTGTTTAGAATGTTCCGGCTTCCCAGCCGGCAAGATATTGTTTCTGCTCTTCTGTTAGCTTGTCGATTTCCACGTTCATGGCTTTGAGTTTTAGTCTAGCCACGANNTCGTCTATTTCCTTGGGGACGCTGTGGACTTTTAGTTCCAGCTTAGGCCTCTGAGCCANGTGTTCTATGCAGAGAGCNTGGTTCGCGAATGACATGTCCATGACTTCGGAGGGATGTCCCTCTGCTGCTGCGAGGTTGATCAGTCTTCCTTCACCAAGCAGGTAAAGCCTCCTTCCGTCGTGGAGTTTATATTCCATCATGTTCGGGCGCATCTCTCTCTTTGTGACGGTCAGGCTGTCGAGTCCAGGGATGTCGATTTCAACGTTAAAGTGTCCGCTGTTTGCCAGAATAGCGCCGTCTTTCATCTTTTCCATATGTTCTTTTCGAACAACACTTGTGTTCCCCGTTACTGTGACGAAAATATCCCCTATCGCCGCCGCCTTATTCATCGGCATGACCGTGAAACCGTCCATAACGGCTTCCAAAGCCCGGGTGGAATTTGTCTCTGTGATTATCACGTTGGCTCCCATCCCTTTTGCTCTCAAGGCCAATCCACGACCACACCATCCATATCCCCCTATTATGAAGTTCTTGCCGGCGAGCAGAATGCTGGTTGCCCTTAGAATCCCGTCAATAGTGCTCTGGCCTGTTCCATATCGATTGTCGAAGAGATACTTTGTGAAAGCATCGTTTACAGCTATAATTGGGTATTTCAAAGCTCCAGTCTTAGCCATAGCCCGCAGTCGCATTACGCCAGTTGTAGTTTCTTCTGTTCCGCCTTTAATGCTGTCTATCGTGTCAGATCTCTTGGAATGAATTGTACTGACCAGATCAGCGCCATCATCTATTGTTATCAAGGGTTTGTGGTCTATTACTTTCTCGACGCACCAGTAGTATTCTTCGGTTGTTTGTCCCCTCCAAGCATAAATGCTGATGCCCTGCTCCGCCAGAGCGGCTGCTATTTCGTCTTGAGTAGATAGGGGGTTTGAACCGCAGAGAGCTGTATTTGCGCCTCCTGCCGTTAGGGTTTCCATGAGCACTGCTGTTTCCTTTGTTACGTGGAGAGAGGCACCCAACTGAATACCTTTAAGGGGCTTNTCCTTGGCGAAGCGTGCCTTGATCTGATTCAACACTGGCATGTGTATTGAAGCCCATTCTGCAAGAAGAGNCCCTTTCTCTGAGAGATTTAAGTCCTTTACTTTGAAGTTTGGCATAACCCTACTCGGCTCCATTAGTCGCTTTCGGACAGCCTATTTCTGCTTCTGAGGCATTAAAGGCTTTCATTCATATGTTCGAGAAGGCTATCCTTAGCATCTTCAGCCAGTAACATGACTTTGTCTGCCTCCACGGTTTTAATCTCTCTATCTTCCATTACAATTTTCCCATTTATGATTACGGAATCCACGTCTGCAGCTTTGGCTGAGTAAACAAGGTGACTTGTCTCCTTGTAGACTGGTGTCAAGTGTGGTTTCTTGAAGTCAACAATTGCCAAGTCTGCCTTCTTGCCCACTTCTATGGAGCCGATTTCCTTTTCCCAAAGCAGCGCTTTCGCGCCGTCAATAGTCGCCATCTTCAGAACACGTTCAGCAGATAGGGCTGTTGGATCTCCGCTTATTCCTTTATGCAGCAGAGCCGCGACTTTCATGACTTCGAACATGTCCGAGCTGTTGTTGGAGCATGAGCTGTCTGTGCCTAGACTCACTGTCACGCCTCTCTTTTGCAGTTGCAGAACTGGGCTCACACCGGAGGCGAGCTTCAGGTTTGAAATTGGATTGTGGGCGACCTTGACACCCCTCTTCTTCAAGATTTCCATATCCGCTTCTGTGAGGTGTGTACAGTGAGCTGCGACTACGTCGTGAGACAGAACCCCTAGAGAGTCGAGGTATTCCACCACCCCGCCCTTTACGGATACTTTGAAAGCTTGCGTGATTTTCTGTGGCTCATCAGCTGTTTCGGCCACATGGGTGTGCAAGGTTATGGGCGAATCTGGTCTGCCATATTTCTCATTCAGCTCCCCTGTAAACTCCTTCAATTCCTTCATGTATTCTGGATCCACGGTGTAGGGGGAATGAGGGTCTACGCTGACTCGCAGAAGACAATCTTTCTTGTTGTGCCAGGACTTGGCTAGAGAGTCCAAGGCAGCCTTGTCCTGTTTCTTCCGCCATGAGAAACAAACATGGCCGACGACGCCCCGAAGGCCTGCTTCTGCAAATGCTTGAGCCTCATTATATTCATCAAGGTAATGATACATAGTGTTGATGGTGGTTATGCCACCCATGATGGATTCAACGGCCGTGAGTAATGCTCCTGCGTAGATGTGTTGATTTGTGAAGTGCCTCTCTATCGGCCATATCCAATTCTCCAGCCAAGGTTTAAGATCCAAGTCGTCTGCATAGCCTCTCAGAATACTCATGGCAGCGTGATGATGGGTATCAATCAATCCGGGGATAATGACCTTGTTCTTTGCATCGACTTTCTCGTAACGTCGATATTTTGGCTTCAGTTCATCGCGCTTCCCTACCTCTATAATCTCCCCATCTTCAACAACTACAGCGCTGTCCCTCACTGTTCCTTTGGGGCTTACTGTAACGGTCGTGCCGCCTTCAATGATCAGATTCATGATGACCCTTTTTTCCCGATAAGACCGTTATTAAAGTTGGCTAGCGNTCGCAAGGTTGCTTGGCCGGCTAAAGGGTTTTAAATTCGTCTAATCANTTTTGAAAGCACACATGCCTGAAAGGNAAAGCTGTGCGAGTGGATCCCNACAGTGCAGAGACAAATCGTGAAAGCTCTTCTAANGCCTGAGGCTTACGACGAGGAAGTGAACAACATTGGACTAGTTCAGACTCACATATCCTTCATATTTCTCACTGAAAGATTCGTCTACAAGGTGAAGAAGGCCGTGAACCTTGGATTTCTGGATTTCACGACGCTCGAAAAAGGCGCTTCTTCTGCGGAAAGGAACTGGAGTTGAATAGGCGGCTGTGTGAAGACATGTACCTGGAAGTTGTTCCCGTAAACAGGTCACGCGCCACACATGCAATTAAGATTAAAGGTGATGGGCAAACTGTTGAGTACGCGGTAAAAATGAAGAAAATGCCCCAAGAAGCGATGATGAGCAACCTCCTTGAAGAAGGTAGAGTTGACGATAGGATTATCGACAGAATAGCAGGGATTATCGCGAACTTCCACTCTAAGGCAGAGACGAGCAAGGATATCAGTGAATTCGGATCGTCAGAAGTAATAGAGACTAATTGGAATGAAAACTTCCAGCAGACTCAGGAATTTGCTGGACGAACAATCTCCGGCAGAGATTTCAAATCAATCCAGAAAAGAATCACCGATTTTATTGAGAAGAAAGGTTTTCTTTTCAAAAAGAGAATTGTGGGTGGTAAGATTAGAGATTGTCACGGAGACATTCATTCTGGCAACATCTTTGTCACTAAAAAGATCTACATTTTCGACGCGATAGAGTTCAACCAGAGGTTCAGATACTCTGACGTTGCGTCCGACGTCGCCTTTCTGGCAATGGATTTGGACTTCAAACGACGACCCGACCTGGCAGAATTCTTCATCCGGAAATATGTGGAATATTCAAGAGACCCAGACCTGGCAAAACTTCTTCCTTTCTACAAATGCTATCGAGCGTACGTACGAGGAAAGGTCAACAGCTTTAGGCTTAAAGATCCAAACGTAGGGGAAGCTGAGAAGAGCAGTGCACTAAANGAGGCAAAAGCATACTTCAAATGGGCCTCAACGTATAGCNAAAGGCTTTGATTGAGGCGATTTCTAACGATTGAATTGCTCAGCTACGTACTCNGGAATGCTCACTGTTCCCATAATGATTGGTTTCTGATGGCAGTCGCTTCCCCCAGTCATTNTTAGACCGTGTTCTCTGGCAAACTTCACGTAGTGACTCGTAGTCAAACCGTGGTTTCTTGAATGCCAACACTCGATGCCATCGATGTGTCTTAGAATTGACTTCTCTATAACACTTGTNTGTTCATCAAGTGATTTTGTCAGCTTGACAAGCGACGTTCCATGAGGGTCATTAGGGTGAGCCAAGACCACTATTCCTCCAGCATCTCTAACCAGCTTTGAGGCCTCTTCTATGTATAAGGGATATTTGGGAACGTTGCATTTCACAAGATACTTGTCAAAAGCCTCCTGTCTGCTCCTGACGACTCCCTTCTTCACTAGATAGTTAGCTATGTGTGGCCTGCCGAGCACCCCGTCAACGGCTTTTTGGATTTCCTTAAAATCCTTCTTTGTCAGCTCAACGATTCCCTCCCTTCTAAATTCCGTATTGATCTTTCTCAGGATCTTTGCAGCTCTCTCCTCGCGGTATTTTGCGATCAGCTGAAGCTTCCGCTTGAATTTCTTGTTTTCTATATCGAACTGGTAGCCAAGCAGGTCTAGAGGTATCGGTTTGTCCCTTTGAGACCCAGGGGGGAAGAAGGTTATGTTCAGCTCGACTCCAGGAATGTAGTGTATCTCGGTTTCTTGTGCTGAGGTTATGGCTTCTTCTTGACAGCTGATGGAGTCGTGATCTGTGATTGACATTAACCGTATGTTTCTGGTCTCAGCTTCCTTGAAGAGCTCTTCAACACTTAGAGCTCCATCTGAGCAATTTGAATGAATGTGGAGGTCTATCATCTTGCCGAGGCTTGCTCCGCCTACCTTTCTTCCATTCCAATTATGTACCAGTCTTCGGGGGGATCCAATTCCGTGTCAACTATTAAATGCTTGATCTTCAGTTGCGGGTATTCATTCTGCAAGTCATTTAAGTCGACGGGCTCGAACATTTTCTTGTTGTTAAGATATGCCTGCCTAGTCAGCGCGTTTGACTCGTAGTTTTCCTTCGTTCTTCTCAGAATCCTGGCAATGGAAGCTTTTTCAGAGCAGTGAGTCTGAAGAATGACTAAGGTCAGATTGTGCTTTGCAGCGACTTCGGCTGCTCGTCTCCGCAGTTTCTGGGTAACAAATGTGGCATCTAGAATTACTCCTTCACTTGCATGTGCAAGGTCTTCTGCTTGGCTAAACATCTCATTATAAACCAGCTCTCTTTTGTCTATGTTCGAAGCAACCTTCTCATCAAACACGTCCTCGTTCTTGAGGACTTCCAGCCGTATCAGGTCGGTTCGAAGAATGGGATAACCCTTAATCCTTGAGATTTCTTGCGAAGTTTCAGTTTTCCAGGTTCCTGGAAGCCCGCACGTTATTAGCAAAGTGCGCGGCCTGAGCTCTGCCCCAACGAAGTCGGCAAAAGGCTTCTTCAAAAAGATAGCTCCTTATGTCTGCAATCTACAGAGGATAAAGCCAAGTTAAATCTTTGCGTCATCCAACCAACACGATTGGCAGCTGAGCAAGTTAGATGCAGTTTGCACCGAGCGCACGTAGTACGCATCAATTCTCACTCAAGCCATTTCTTTGCAGCTGGGGCCAGCCATGTCCATAGAGGAATTTTACTGCACACCTTATTTACTCATGTTTCCTAGATTCTACCGGGTGTGAGCTCGAAGCTTAACGTTAATTGCTTCTCCCTTCTCTTCGGCAAGTGAAAGGAGCTGCGGACTCACACTCCCCCTACAACCCCCGATGCGCGCGCATAACAATAACTAGCCAGCTTCATCTCATTGGAGTTCATACCATCAATCTTAAGCATGGACGCATTCTGGTGGGCAAGGGGATGGTGGACCGGGCGGGATTTGAACCCGCGGCCTCCTGAGTGCAAGTCAGGCATTCATTCCAGGCTGAACTACCGGCCCTCGTTTTGTCTGCTTGGAACTTGTTAAAGAAGCCTGAATCTTTAATATTGTGGTGATCGAACCAGACTTTTCAACATAGTCCTTGGGTCAATCTTGTCGCATGGGTCACACGCATGAAGTGGCTCCTCCCGAGCTACACTATCTTCATTGTTCACTCAGCTGTGTGATCCTGTCTACGCAGCATATCTGGTATTGCCGAATGTTTCAAGAAAGATGGTTCTACTTACTTTCAGTTTTGCCTAGCTCTCTTCATCAGGAGAGCAAACCCCAGGAGACAATAAGCTGACACCGAACCTGCAATCAGCAAACTGCCTGTCTGAGAGGCATAGTAGGGATGGAAGTCTATGAAAGGGGCCAATGATGGATTAGCTGCCTTTTCCTGCTGTATCCGAAGTTCATAGTTCTTGAAGTCAATGTATATTGCCGTAGCCGAAACTAACGTCATGCCTAGCAAGACTACTGCCAGCAGCCCTGTTCGCATCTCTTTCTGTTCTCCACGAGTACTGTACCGCGTCTACACTATGAGTTTTTGCACAAATCAGTCTTGTAAGCGTCTGATTATTGAATTTCAGTCTTTCTTCCATTCATACATATGCCTCACACATTAAATGCCCCAGCCGGCTCTGAGTATCACAGGGGGCTGACTTGCTCACACTGGCTGTGCTACTTCTTGTTCTCTGAGTTTGAGAAGATGTTTAGCTAGGGTTGAGAATGTTAACGGTCTATAGTGCACTTTATCATCTAGGCTGATGAGGAAGCTTTCCGTTTCAGCGGCTTCAATGAAGTCCCACTGCCGGAGCCAGTTCTCGTATTCAAAGTATGATGCAAGATTCTTGTGGAAGGAAATAGTGACCCCGTTGAATCCTAATCCCATCCCTCTTTCGCCTAAGATCATTTCGAATGGGCTTGCTGGCGTGACTTCTCGTGCCTTTTTTCTTGCCTTAAAAACCTCTTCTTGGTCAATCCCCTTCTTGTATTTGAGGAAAGTCATAACCATAACGTGGTAGCCAAGCTTTGTGAATTCAGGAATAAACGTGTACTCCCGTATGATTCCTGCCGCCTCCAGGCTTGCCCTTCTCCTCGTGACTGTGGGTTGGGACACGCCCAGTTTCTTAGCCAGTTGCCTGTCACTCGTCTTAGAATTCTGGAGCAACTCAGAAAGAATTGCATAATCAATGTCCCTAAGCTTCTTCATCTTGAGTCGGTAACCACTTCCCCATCTTGCTTTTATGGCTTTTGCAGAAACGTCCAATCCTGAGACCCACCCACTCTAAGTGCCAGTCTGCTCAGAGCACCAGAGGCCAGTACTCCGCTATCGGCTTATGGACTTTGCCATAAGAGCGTAAATGATATTAGTTTTGGTTTCGATACAAGGCACTATGTTTCCTTTCAAGGGAAGAATCCTCGGCACACTGGTTACCGTGTTTTGCTGGCTCATTTTTACGA
>JGI24422J19971_10001450_pt1 | contig 14401 bp, 7 predicted proteins | sample DeeMarSWOR152_54_FD_19971 | JGI IMG/M metagenome (IMG submission 19971) | reverse complement strand
ACAAGTTTAAACAGAGGTTATATCCTCCCGTCAATTTCTAAGCGTGACTTTTGCCTCACATAAATAACTGGCACATTTATATTTCTTAGCCTCTTTCTAAGTTCCCTATCATTTGTAAAGACCGGACAATTCCATTCCTGAGCCATCTGAACAACAGCGTCATCCGGAGAACCCACAAATTTTTCGTCCACCTTGAAGAGTTTGCACTTTTCAGCCAGTTTCAATGCGTAAGAAGCATTCTTCCGCATCTTAGGTGCATTTTTCTCGGCAATCTTTTCAAGCTCCCGTCGAATTGGTGAAAGTAAGACTGGTTCGAAATTTCCGTTTAAAAGGATTTTTAACTCCTCAAAGATGTCGATTTTGAACTGAAGGGGGACAAACAAGGCATTTGCATCCAGAATTATCTTCAAGTTTTCCTTTTCAGGTTTGAAGTCTGTCGACATGTTATTCTATCATTCCGTATCCTATAAGTCTCCATCTATTAGCTATTTTTCTGCTTATCGCAACCCTTGAACCCATTTGTGCACAAACAGGTCTAGTAAGCTTAAGCGTAGTCGCAGTCTTCTTTGTTGAGGTGACTTTTCCAGCGGTTATCGCTGCACCAACGTGCAGAAGTAATGTTTCGCCCATACTTATTTTATCAACTTTCACAAGCTCTTTTGTTCCAACAGCTCGTTCAAGGATGTGGGTTTCTAAGGTTAATTCTGGTAGTGTTGGGGGAAGCATCCCTTTCTTTCCAGTCATATTACCTGTTAATCCGTCCGCCTTTGAAAATGACGGGTCTAAGAGGGTTCCTACCCCCACTAGCCCGCCGCAATGTGCTTCCTTTACGTTTTTTCCCCCTGCGTGCAAGCTGACTATCTCGCTGAACAAAGGGTTATAGACGCTTCTTCCTTCTTTTTCTGCACTTATTCCTGGGCGTAGCTCCAAATCCTCCCCAACCGTAAATTTGCCCTGCAGTATTGTGCCTCCGAGAACTCCTCCTTCAAGTTTCTTAATGGGCGTTCCCGGCTTGTTAACATCGAATGAACGAACCACATACATTAGCGGAGTTTTTGTTTCATCCCTTTTCGGGGTTGGTATAAACTCTTGCATCGTTTGGATGAGGACATCCATGTTGACCGCTCGTTGCGCCGAAACAGGGATTATGGGAGCGTCTTCCGCAATCGTTCCCTTAACAAAGTTTTTGATCTCCTCATAACTTTTGCGAGCCCTCTCCTGATCAACAATATCAATTTTGTTTTGTACAATAACGATTCTTCTTATACCAACAATTTCGGCAGCTGCCAAATGCTCTCTTGTTTGCGGCTGCGGACACTTTTCGTCCGCTGCTATAACAAGTATCGCTCCATCCATGATTGCTGCTCCAGAGAGCATAGTCGCCATCAACGCTTCATGGCCCGGTGCGTCCACAAAGCTGACTGCTCGGACAAAAGTCGCTTTTGAATCGCAATATGGGCAAACTGGCTGTGTAGAATAGTTCTTCGGTGGTTTGCATTCTGGGCATTTATAGACGGACATGTCTGCATAGCCTAACTTTATTGTTATTCCCCTTTTCATTTCCTCGCTGTGTCTTGCCGCCCAAACACCAGTTAATGCCTGCACCAATGTTGTTTTGCCGTGGTCAACATGGCCTATTGTGCCAATGTTTACTTCCGGCTGCATCTGTAAAGCTTTAGGTTTTTTGCCACTCATTTGTTTTCCCATAAAGATTTGCGATTTTGTTGAATGATTAAACTATGCGAGTTAATAAATGTTGAGCCCCTATTTTATAAATGACTTTTTCAGTAAACTTAAATTAGGTGTATCTAAATTATACCTAGAAGGTAATGCATTTGGAAACCAAACAGACCCATAGCCTTGGAGTTGATGTTTTGTGCGGTGGAATCGTCAAGGTATATGGTTCCGGTAAGACTGAGACCGTGGCTCTCCGAGGCTTGAACATGGAGGTGAAAAGCGGAGAAGCCGTCGCCGTGATGGGACCAAGTGGATGTGGTAAGACGACTTTGCTGAACATGATTGGCGGTGTGGATAGACCCACTGCAGGTACGATTATGATCGATGATTTGAAATTGACTGAGTCCAGTGAGCGTGAACTGGAGAAACACAGGTTACTGACTGTGGGTTTTGTCTTTCAAACGTTTAATCTGATACCTATGCTTAACGCGATTGAGAACGTGAAGCTGCCTATGATTCTTGCTGGAGTTTCAGGGAAAGAAAGGGAGGAAAAAGCAAAGGCACTTCTTGAGACAGTTGGTCTTGGTGGGAAATTCTTTAACAAGCCGAATGAGCTGAGTATGGGTGAGCAGCAGAGAGTTGCGATAGCGGCTGCGTTGGCTAATGACCCACCTGTTATTCTTGCAGATGAGCCCACAGGCGAACTTGACACTCAAAATGCCATTATGGTGACGGAATTGATTGTTGGGCTGAGCAAGAAATTCAAGAAGACCGTGATAGTGGCAACACACGACCCGAGAGTCGCCGTGAAGACAGAGCGCATACTGAGGATAGAAGACGGAGTAATTTCAGGAGAATTCACTCCTTTGGAACTCCAGCAGACTGGTACCCAAGGGGGCCTATCTCAATTGATCCGTGTGAGACTTGAGTCGATGAAAGAGGAATATGCCTCTTTGGAGAAGAGGTTGAAAGAGGGACAGTTGAAGGTAGAAGAATTCAACAAGAAATACAATAGAGTGAAGGATTTGGAAAAGGCGTTAAAAGAGTTGCTGGCTCAGATAGGTGGGTGAGCATTCACTAAGCCTCATCGTTCAAAGGATGCCAAGACGGACTGGCTTCTTCATAGTGTATAGAGCCGGGGCCAAAAATGCGACAAGATATATGGCTACAAGCATTAAGAGTTGAGCCGCCAGTCCATAGGATGGCGCTGGCATAGCGTTTGTGGGGAAGGCTGCGGAGAAGTACGAGGTATAACCGCTGGCCATGGCGTAACCCGCGAAAAAGCCGACGATCAAACTTAAGGCGAGTGTGCATAAGGCTTCTGAGAGGGCTATGCCTGACAGCTGCCATCGCGTAACGCCTTTGACCCGTAGCAAAGCGTCTAGGCTTCTTCTCTCCCTTGCTTCGCTGTAGCCCATAACTCCTAACGCCAAGGCTGCGAAGACAAGGCCAACTACACTTGCTATAAGAAGCATGGACATGACGCTTTCAACTATTAAAGGCGCAGCCATTCTCCCGCCAAGTTTTGCAGTTATCTGGGACTCTGTAGCTGTTGACAGTTTCAGTCTAATTTGTTCAGGTAATCTATTCCTCAAGTCCCCTACGACGGTGTCCGGTTGGATGCCTTTCACCCTTACAAGCAACGTTCTAGAAATGGCGGCATAGTCAAAGTCTTCTATCGATTTAACACTTATGACAGCGAATCTTTCTATAGGCGGAATAGACAATAGGCCTGGAAGACTGTTGATGAATCCTCGGACTACAAGTTCCCTTTCTTCTTCAAGTAACACTGTTTCCCCAACGTTTAGGAGACCCATTTCATGGAAGAAGTCGCTTACAAAAACGTCTCCAGCAGTCATAGATTCAGGGCCTCCTCCTTTGACTTTTAAGATGGTTGCATATTCTACAGGATCAATAGCATAGACAACGCAGCTTCCAAGTGGGGGGCTCAACTTGGGAACAACCGTGAGGATTTGTGTGTAATCGTCTACGCCGGAGATATTGTCAAGTAGTTGAGTTACGGGGAGAGATGCTTCTTCGGGGATGTCTATTCTGACATCGGCCCCAACAATTGTTGCTGAGAGGTTTTTCCATGCTACTTCTACTCCGCAGTATCCCATGTTCGCTGAGACCGTGTTGAATATCAGTAGCGATGCTACAATCATGATTCCCGTCATTTTGACTGACTTTACTTTCATGATTTTCTTTGACAACAAGGACAAACGTGGAGACAATGCTCTGGAGATCCATTGTGAAATGGTGGACAGAATCATAGGGCGTTTGGAAACAATTGTTACTAGGGCATAGATGAGTATCAGGGCTCCTAACGCATCTAAGACTGTTTGATTGATTAACCTCACACCGAGTAGTAGGGCAGAGATGATCGGGTTTGCCGTTTGTCCTCCAGCTACCAAATCGATTCCTAGCAGCCAGCTGGCAACCTTTAAGGAACCCAAGGAGAGGGCAACTGCGAGAACAAGTTTCTCCGTCAATCCCATCTTGGTGCTTGCCTCAATACCTGCTGCTTCTGCTGTCGGCATGACTATTTTTACTCTTGAGAGAGCTTGCCGTTGCGATATCATGGATGCTGCTAGGCCGAAGAAAACGTAAAAAAGTGAGGATGAAATGCCAAAAGTCTGCTTGATATCTGCTTCGGCTACGGAAATATCGAGAAATGTGGGACTGATGCTTGTGGTTAGGATGAAACCGAGTAGTAATCCAGCGATCGTTCCAATTGTACCCCCTACTATTACGATCAGGGAAATGCTTCTTGTTATGCTTTTTTGTGAGATGCCACGTGTGCGCATGAGCTGTAGTTCTTTTGTTCTGGCTGAGAGAGCTGTCCATGTTAGCGAAGTGTAGAAGTACCATCCAACGAAGGCGACTGTAGCTCCGAAGGCTATGACGGTTAATTTGTTTATGTTGATAAATCGGCTTAGCTCTTGGAATATGGTGGCTGTTGGGACCGCTCTTATAGATATTAAGTTATATTCGTAGCCTAGGCGGGTTGAGGTGAGGTTATTCATATCTTGCCTCAAATTTTGTGCCAGTTCCTTGAGGTTGAAAACAGTGATGTCAGTGTCCCATGGATTCATGTATATTTCACTATCGAGTTTGACAAAGAAGGTGGCTAAGATGTTTGGTAAGAAATGGTGTTTTGATGCAACGTCTAAGAAATATGATGGTAGTATGGTGGCGTTCATGTCGAGCAGCACGAAGGGGTACTCATCAAACGATAAAATCTCCGCTTCTCCATGTCCTGCTAGGAGCAGCGCTTCATGCAGTTCGAGTTCTCTGGTTAGCTGGCTGAAACGTTTCGGTGTGACACCTATTGCATAGCCTGAGACAACCTGCATTTTAAGGGGATCTTTAGATGTCACCTTTTTCAGTGCAATGCGTTCGCCGAGAGAGATGTTAAACTTTTCAAAGAAGTTTTCGGATACTAGTATCTGGTTTGAACGTTGAATTGGAGAGCCTTGAGAAAGTGTGACGTTGAACCCCTCTCTCTTGCTGACTGTGAGAATCAATACTCTGTGTATCCCTCTATCCTTACGGCTCACCGTGACATTCAAATCGATGACTACAGCGGCTAAGCCGTACGCATCCACGACATCAGTCTCAGCGTAAATCATTCTAAGAAATTCAAGTGGATGAGTAAGTGACGCCGTTCCAGATGTGTATGTGTCCTGTCTTAAAACGACATCGACAGCTGTTTCATTAGCGGCTAAGGACATAGATTTCTTCGAAGTGAAGTAGCAGAAGCTTCCAGAAGAAGAAGCTACGAGAACGAGTATCAAGGCTCCAACGGACAGGGTTAGAGCTAGGCGGATGTTTCTTGTAACGTAGACGATTAACAGTTTGTCTTTAACTCTTGGTTTTTTGTTTGCAATCTTCATGGCGGTTCACAAGGCTCCTAGGTCTATAACGGTCTTGGCGGCGATAGAAACTATTTGTATAAAGGAGAAGCCCGTCAAAACGGCGGCGGCGAAGTACATTATGACCGGACCGAGGAAGGTTTGGACGGTGTTTCCCGTAAACAAGGGCGGGATGAGTCCTGTCATTGAGTTGACGAATCCGGTGCCGAGGGTCAGGCCTATTGTGGTTCCAAGCAGACAAGCTAAGACTGATACCAATACAGTTTCAGGGAGAAACAGGGCGACCCCGTCTTTCCTTTTGCCGCCCTTGATGCGTAGCAAGCAAAGAATGCTCTTTCTTCCCGCCGTAGTTGTTACGGTGATGGCCACTAGACTTCCTAACGATATGGTGGTGATCAATATGGCGTTGATCTCTGTGAAGTCCAGACCGAGAGCCAGTCTTGGATATCCTTTTCTCATAACACCAATCGCTCCTGATCTCGTGATAGTTACACTTCCGTCATGAAGTGTGCCCGTCAGTTCCACCGCTACATCGCTAGAATCCGCTTTCGGCTTCAGCTTAATAACAAATATAGACTTGACGTGTTCATGTTTTATGTCTAACGTGTCTTCTTGGTTGATGACAAATCCTCCAAAGTCAAGTAAACCGCCTTCACTTGTATGGGGCAACAAGACATCGGAGATATACGGTCCATACTTGCGATACGGCACTGAATACTCATATTCCAACATCTTCTCCAAAGGTGTTTTCACCTTTATTGTTTCCATAGACTCAACCGTCCCTGGAACAGTGATGTTGAACCATTCATCTATATCAAAATCTACAGTCTCATTAAGCGGATCTAAGCGCCGTGACCAGACTATTTGATCCCAATCTTTTGAGATGTTAGCTACTGGAAAAGCGCACGACGTAACCAGTTGTCCCTCATAATATTTTAGCCGGTAAGTGCCCTTCAGGCAAATGATGTGTCCAGGGTCCAAGCTGGCTAGAGCCTCTCGGAGCTCTGGAGCGTTTTCAAGGTAGGCAACCTCAACGTATGTTTGTGGGTCTATAGCAATTAATGATTCAAAATCATTAACGCGGTTGGCACCGACACGTTGTTCAAAATAGGATATCAAAACATCTATTCTCGTGTAGTTTGAAAGTTCAGGGATTGCTTTTATTGTTTCCTCAACTCGTTGCGTAGCATTGGGGAGACAGTCTATCCTGATGTCTGCCCCTGTGAATTCTCCTGCCATCTTCCAAGCGTGTTCGGTTACGGTGCAGTTGCTAACGTAACTTCCGATGCCATAAGAAAGGACGAGGGTGACTAAAATGAGGGAGGCAGCTGTACGCCACATCTCAGCTGAAAGCAATCGAAAAGAAATCTTCCTCCTTTTCAACCCAGCCAAAAACGAAAAAGGCCGCAAAAACACTGCGAATCTGTCTGATTTGACGGATATGAGCTTTGCAAAACCGTAAGCCACAAACACTGGAGCCAGTGTGGTGAGGGCATAGTTGTCAAAGGCTGCGAAGAGGGCGAGGCCCATCGCCAGGAAGGGGTTTGAAGGTGGAGATTTGAAATAAACCGTTGAATTCCACCCGATCGATTGTAGGGCCAGTTTGGCTAAACCCAAAATTAGAAGCAGTACTGTGATCTTGCCTACGCGTTCAGGAGCCGTTTCTTTGCTCTCTCTGATTCTGGCGGCTTCAGCTGGTTGAAGAGAGGCAACTGCCTTGATGATTTTTCTGGCAGAAAGGATCGCTAGGGCGAGGCTGATGATCACGTATAGAAATATGCTTGAAGCGTCTGGCAGTATCAACCCAAGTTCCGCCGATGTTGCCGTATACTCGGGGCTAATCAAGTGGAGTGCTGCCAAGATTTGTAGGATGTTTGCTTGCAGCAGCGCTCCCAAGATGCCTCCTGCCACAGCTGAAGCAGCGATCAAGGTTACGTACGCCAAAGAGATGCCTCGGAACGACAGCCCTCTGATTCTGAAAAGCGCGATCTCAGCCCTCTTTCTATCGACAAACAGGTCTGTGATTGGAGATGCAACGAACCAGTAGAGAGGAAATGCAGCTAACATAAAACCGCCTGCAATTACCGAGAAAAGATTAACTTCGCCGGCGGCTGTTTCAAAAAGTGTCAGTATGTCGCTACCAACACTGACGGGAGCTTCCGACGCAATCAACTCTACTCTGTCTCTGGCCCGCTGCAGGTTCGAAACCGTTTTATCAATGTTTAAGGGTTCAACCAAGCTCTCACGTTTGGCATACACGTAATGGCTGATGGAGTAGCTGGTAGTCTCGGTTATCCAGTCTCTGCTGAACAGATCAGCCGAATCTTCTGGAGATATGAAAGCGAACCAATTAGTGCGCCACGTAGATATTCCCGTCAAGTCGAGATATAACTCTCCTGATTTTGTCTGAACGAATTTCAGCTCTTCAACAGGCGGAAACGATGGAAAAAATCGAAGCGGCGAGTCAGGTTCTGTGATCTTCTCCCGGACAGTATAATCAGACAGATCCGTAATCCCGCTTACTCGGAAAGTTAACAAGCCGCCCAGCGTCTCTATAGTCAGGTTGTCTCCTATACCCATGTCAAGTAGCTTCGCGAGATCCCCAGAAACCACGGCTTCGCCCTGTTTAGGATACGGAGCTCCGACATCGCTCTCTTTGATCAGCTTCTCCAACCCTAGATAGCTGCAGAGTTCCACACCCCAACCTAGAATGAACCTTGTACCGTTTCGGGCGTGCACAGTTACCATAATGTGGGTGGGTTTTCTAAATTGAACCTCAACAGTCCTAAGAAATCCTACAGTAACATGCATTTCACTAATCACATCTGTCACCTCCTCTAGCCTCGGTATGGTCCCGTGCACATCCACCACTTTATCTGCTAGCCCTTTTTGGTTGACCACGAAATCAACGCGGGTAACGTCCAAGAACTCCGTTGTCAAAGTCTTGGAATACCATTGTGAAAGGCTGCTGGCGTTCGACAAAATACCTGAGGCAAAAGCAAAGATCAGCGCCAAAGCAAGCATCCACTTCAGATTATGCTTGACAACGAGCAAAACAATACTCATAAACATATCTCAGCTTTTCCCACAATTTAAGTCTAATGCGTAGTTCTCCAACCGTTTTTTCGCAAAATACAACGCGCGCTCGAAACAGAGTAAGGGTTATTAAACTTCTGTTATCTGTAATTGAAACAAGCAGCTAAGAACAGGTTGAGGTTTAACCGTGAAATTCTCTCTCGTTAATGCGGGACCTTACGAAGGCTTGGATGAACGTGAAGCAAAAAAATCTATTGCTTCGTTTCCACCCTTAGGCGTTTTGTATTTGGCCTCTGTGCTCAAGGAAAGAGGTGTGGGAGTTTCTGTTCTAGACCAGGCGGCAGAAGGATTCACAGTGGACGATACGGTTAATTGGATATTGAAAGAAGACCCTGACATTGTTGGCTTCTCAACATTCTCAACCTCAGGTCGTACAGCCGCATTAATTAGCCGTAATGTAAAAGAGAAGAACCCAAACATCATCATCGTCTTGGGCAACCATTACGCAACATTCAATTCTGAAAGAATTCTCAAAAAATACCCTTCCGTTGACATTACAGTTCGAGGGGAAGGAGAAAACACAGTGATCAACCTTGCAAGTTGCCTGCAGAACAAAGGCAAGCTAGAAAAAGTTCAAGGAATCAGTTTCAGAAACAAAAAAAGCATTGTTTCAACTTCTGATCGTCCCTTGATAAAGGATTTGGACTGTCTTCCCTTCCCTGATCGCAGGCTGATTGACGTAGATTATCATTGTATGATTGCTGGGGCGGATGTTGCTCCAAAGAAGTTCACCAGCATCGTTTCTTCACGTGGATGCGTCTACGGCTGTCGGTTTTGCAGTTGCACCCAGTTTGCTCGCAACACATGGAGGGAAAGATCCGTCGAAAACACACTGGAAGAACTGCATTTTCTCGCCAGTGAAGGATATAAACAGTTTATCTTTGTAGACGACAGTTTCACGCTGAACAAGAAAAGGGTGATCAAGCTCTGCAGAAGCATGAGAAAAGAAGAAATAGGTATGGAATGGATTTGCGAAGGGAGAGTTGACAATTGCTCCTACGAAATGTTACAGGAAGTTGCAAAGGCAGGCTGCAAAGTCCTTTACTTCGGCATCGAAAGCGCCAATCAAAGGATTCTAAACTACTACAACAAACAAACAACACCAAAGCAATCTGAAAAAGCTGTAAGAACAGCCAGAAAAGCTGGAATAGATGTGATAGTTGGATCTTTTATTGTAGGGGCACCAGATGAGACCAGGGAAGAAATTCGGAATACAATCAAGTTTGCAAAAAAAATTCCGATAGATTTTCCACAATTTAACATATTAGGTGTTTACCCAGGAACGAGTATATGGAACGAATTTGAAATGAAAGGGCTTCTAAACACAGAAGAACATTGGGAAACAGGCATCACAGTCTCTGAGATATGTCCCACCGCAGTACCACTCANCGAAATCAAAAAAATGATTCACCAAGCCTTCTATGATTTTATCCGTCGACCAAGCTTCATACTAAAACAACTAGCTAGAACATTAAAGAGTACTTACCGAACGCAACTTTTAACCAACAACTTGAGCCGAATAGGAGAAATCAAAGAAAGTATCCGCAGCATTACCTAGTTTTAAAATGACAATTAAGACATGCAACACAAAGTGTGTCACAAATTTGGCGCACGTAAACTGAATTCACTTCAAAGTTTTGCGTGTTAGAAACTAATTGAGAGACTATCGAGATATGAGTCTGCACGGAAATTAGTTTGAAGAAAAAGATTGAGTTTTCATAGCACACAAGTGAGTTATGTCATCTACGACTGTCTGTGAATTCGAAGAAGAAAGAATAGAATTTCAATCTTCTCTATTTTCTCTGAACTGTTCTTCTATCTTGCTTGCGTATTCTTCTTGTAGTTTTTGAGATAGTTTTCCGTTTTCAATTATGAATGCTCCATAGTAACCACAGTTTCTACATTCCCAAATTGACCACAAATGTGCCAGACCAAGAGCCCAAGAGATCTCTGTGGAGCCACATTTTGGACAGAACTTAACTCTTCGTGCTCTTGTCTTACGTTGGGTTTTCTTACGCGCAGCCAATAATAACCCTACAATGTGAATTATCTTCGTTTCTTTTAAGGTTAGTGACAGTAAGCGGCATGTAGCGCGCNCGAACGACAGAGGAAGGAAAACATGGTCTAATCTTAGCTAGTTTAGTGAGTCCTTTACAGCAGTCCTTTATAGTATGCCTTGTAAAGATCAGAGTTCTTTNCCTCTCTTATCCTATGTCTGAAATCAGCAACATGCCTTGCCTTTTTCCTTTCTTCCTTCTTCAACTTTTCTTCTAGATTTGTGTCTTTGATTCTGTTTTCTTTCAACACGGCATCCCTGTAAATGTTCGGAAAAACGTTGTAGGTGCAGAAAGGTATGATCCTTCCGTCCGGTGAACCGTAATGTATACAACATCTCTGAACCCTGTTTATATCATAATTGTAAGGATCCATAAAGTGCATCATACCGAAGAACAAGAAGTGTTGATGGAACTCGCCTAAAGCAGAGTAATTACCTTTCTCTATTATCTCATCGAGCATACTAGAAATCTTAACACCATTCGGTAACTCGTCTTCAATTATGTACCTATGTATCTTTTTAGCCAAAGACTTCTTCACATCCCCTGTCTGTATTATTTTTGGCACTAGACTCAAAGCAAAACTCGCCTTATGCAAAATGCTTCTATCAATTTTATCCAGATCCTCTAAGAATCTATCAACATCAACGAAATCAGTAATTGGACGCAGCTTATCACCATCTACATACGCATAGGAAGCAACACCGCATTTTTCGTTATTGTAAAAATGAACGTGATTTTCCTTTCCCCCTACAATATCAGCAAGTACAGCTACAGCTGGAATAGAATACCAATCGTCAATCTCTAAACCAAAAACCTTCAACTCGTCTAAAACATCTGATTGAGTGACTCTAAGTTTTTCCCTTTCTTTAGGAGTACTCCCGACGACTGAAATCGGTTGGAAATTAACGCCCCTTATCCCCTTATCAGTATGCATGGCTGCAAACTTCACTATCTTCGCAACTTCTTTCAGATTTTCTCTGAAAACCGTGGGCACAAGAACGATGCTGTTTATGCCAGCTTTCGAGTAGGCTTTCAGAGCGAAGGGAGTCTCATAATGATTTTTGAAATTAATCTTAGGATCTATCCCATCAAAGGAAGTGTATATTGTGTTCAGCCCAGCTTCTTTCCATTTCTTCACTTTCTTTACTGCAGCCCTAGGATCCAAGTAGTACGCTATCCCTGGTTCCACAGAATTTATGTTCAGTTGTACATGAGATGAACCCATATCCTTACATAATTCTATTATCTCCGGCAGATCCTCCCTCAGAGTAGGTTCTCCACCAGTGAGCTGGATTGGAGGCGCATATCCGTTAAATCTTGCAGCAGCCTCGATCATCATTCTGATTTCTTCTACAGTGGGTTCGTAAACGAAGCCAGCCTTTTCTGCATAAAAGAAACAATACCAACACCTCAGGTTACACCTGTTCGTCAATACTATGTTTAACAACGCCGTGGAATTCTTATGTTGACTACAAAGACCACAACTTAAAAGATCTTTTTTATGCTCGATAGTCGTACTTAGTTGCGCTCGTTTATCGGTTTCGAACATCTTTATTCGGTTCCAATACTCTAAACTACCGATCCTTTCTTTTGTTCCGTTATCCTTGCACAGGTAAACCATGTCGCCTTCAAGAACGTATTTTGCTCTTATCGGTGTCGGTGTCTCCTTGGTATCATCTACACTTAACGTCTCTTCCAGAACCTTGGACTCCTCCAACTTAAGGGACTCTTGAAGCTTCGACATTTCAACAAAGCTTCCTAAAGGTTTGAATATTAGGTAAGCAGAGAAGCTATTAATATTTCTAATCTTTTCGGAAAAGTTAATTGGAAGGTTAAGAAGCATTTCAATCACTATTTCAACAAAGAGATGGCTGTAGTGCGTGCAAAAATCAATGTCACAGGCATAGTTCAAGGCATAGGCTTCCGTCCCTTCATTTATCGCACAGCCGTGAAAAACGGTTTGAAGGGATATGTCAGAAATAGGGGTGACGCTGGAGTAGAAATACTCCTTGAAGGCAAGGAAGATGCTGTCAAAAACTTCTTGAGAGACCTAAAAGAGAAGAGACCGCTTCTAGCACAAATCCATGAAGTTATCACAAAAAGGCTTGAAGGTAAGAATGAGCATGAAAAATTCGCAATCTACAAAAGTTCCAAAGAAGCTAAACTTTCAGGCTCCGTTATCCCGCCGGACATAGCCATATGTAACGAATGTCTGAAGGAACTGCGAGACCCAAATGATCCAAGATATAAGTACTTTTTCATCACATGCACAAACTGCGGTCCAAGATACACTATTATTGAGAGACTTCCCTATGACCGTGAAAACACTACAATGCAAGATTTTCCAATGTGCAGTTTCTGCCAAAGCGAATACGCGAACCCTTTGAACAGGCGCTTCCATGCACAAACAGTTGCTTGTCCAAAATGCGGTCCAAAAGTGTATCTGACAACAAGCAAAGGTGAACTAATCGCATCTGAAGATCCTGTTCGCAAGGCTGGCAAGCTTCTTTCAGAAGGCTTCATAGTAGCTGTCAAAGGTTATGGTGGTTTTCATGTTGCAACCGCAACAACAAAGGACGAGCCTTTAGTTAGGCTTAGAAAAGTCAAGCATAGAAAGCAGAAGCCTTTCGCAATTATGGCGCGGAGTTTAGAAGTTATAAAACGCTTTGCGGAAGTAAGCCTGAGAGAGGCTGAACTCTTAACCTCTTACACTCGCCCAATAATGTTGCTGGACAAAAGTAACGATTATCATCTTTCAGATTTGATTGCTCCAAGCTTGCACAATGTTGGCGTTATGCTCCCCTACACTGGTTTGCACTACATGCTCTTTGATAACGTGCATGAGCCAGCCTTCGTGATGACAAGCGCTAATCCGCCAAACCAGCCGATAATAAAGAATGATGAAGAAGCATTACAAAGATTAGGCGACACCGTAGATTACTTCTTGTTTCACAATCGCCATATCGCCCACAGATGCGACGACTCAGTTTTTCGCGTGCACAGTGAAAACCAAGTCTTCATAAGACGTTCAAGAGGTTATGCACCAGCACCAATAGTACTGAAAGAAAAGGCTAAACACTGCGTTGTGGGTTTAGGTGGAGAACTAAACAATACTGCATGTCTTTTGCTTGGAAACAAAGCTTTTGTTTCTCAGCATATAGGCGATGTGGAAAACGTTGAAACGAGGGATTTTCTGGAAAGCGCAACCAAACACTTAATCCATTTAACAAACAGCAAAGTTGAAGCAGTCGCATGCGATCTGCACCCGAAATTCACAACAACAAAGCTTGCCCACGATTTAGCAGAGGAAAACGGTTGGCAACTGGTTCAGGTGCAACATCACTATGCGCATATCGCCGCTTTGATAGCTGAGTATGGTGTAAAAGAAATGGTTGGCATCTGTTGCGACGGATACGGATACGGCGAAGACGGCGAAGCATGGGGCGGCGAAATCCTACTGTGCACCCATGAAAACTTTGGCTTTAAACGCCTAGCCCACCTTGAAAAGCAGCCTCTAATCGGAGGAGACTTGGCAACACGTCATCCGCTTCGAGTGGCTGCTGGAATGCTACATAAAAAAGTGAAAATAGAGAACTGGCTTCTACAAAACAAGCGGCATTTCCCACATGGTGAAAAAGAAGTGCAGGTAATTCTCCACCAACTTGAAAAAGAAAGAAACGTCATTGAAACAACAAG
>JGI24422J19971_10001448_pt1 | contig 14422 bp, 15 predicted proteins | sample DeeMarSWOR152_54_FD_19971 | JGI IMG/M metagenome (IMG submission 19971) | reverse complement strand
CAGATATTTTCTTGATATCACCTGCTCCATGAAAGATGTATTCAAACACACCATCGTTCAACTGGTCTGGTTCTATCTTCTCAGAGTTGATGTACTTTGCGATCGTGTAGTAAGCCATGTAAATGACAGAATCGCTCAAAGTTTCAACTATCCATTCCTTATCCCAAGGTAATTTGGTCCCTAAACCAGATTTTCTTGCACACGCCTTATCTTCTAACCATTCTATGATAGCTTCAAAATTCTTTCTGGCATCCTCTGGATAAATTTTCATCATCCTTAAACATTCTCTCGTCTTCTGTTTCCACCTCTCATCAGAGAATTTCAAGAACCACTGATTTTCAAGAATCTTGACGTGACATTTTGTTCCACATCTACATACCACTTCTCCCGAAGCTTCCCACATTTCTGAAGCGGCATTGATTTTCTGAAAATCTCTTGATAAGTCGTCTTTAACTTGAGATACTTTTAAACCTTGATAATCTCCGCAATTTTCTTTTAGGATGCCTTGATGGAATTCCTTCTTGTACAACAAATTCGTTGCTTTATCGAGTTTTTCAACCTCATTCTGATTCTTTATTCCAAACTCTTCACACAAATCAACTGCAGGATGTTCGCCTAAACCTTCAGTTTTTACTACAGATATCGGTTTTATTTTTTTGACCTCTTTGACATCTATTCCGTATTTCTCTAGGAATTTGGGATTGTTCATTAAGTCCTTCAATCCAATCCAATCATACGGAGCATGGGAAGGGACTGACATGACTAAACCAGTTGCGTTTTCAGGACTGACAAAACTCGCTGGTAGAATCAAAATTTCATTCTTAACTACAGGGTTTATACAAACCTTTCCAACCAATTCCTTTCCCATTATCTTTCCTTTGATTTGGACAGAATGTAATTGATCCTTCAATTTCTCTGCACATTTTTTACTTATGATCCAAATTTCATCGTCAACCTTTGCTTTAAGATATTCAACATCAGGGTTGACCCAAACGTTCGTCACACCATATATAGTTTCAGGTCTCAAAGTTCCCATCGGGATTATTTCACCGGAAGGAAGCTTAAACTTCAAAATTATATAATTGACAGGAGTCTCACCTTCGCCCTTGAGCCTATCATGATCACCTGTAGGACTCTCATCTTCAGGACACCAAACAACAGGGTGAGTACCTTGAATAACATATCCTTTATCTCTTAACAGTCGGTATTGCCATTCTATGAAACGGTTAAAGCATGGATCGATTGTGCTGAACTTTCTTCTCCAATCTATTGATACTCCGAGACTTTCAAAACCATTCTTTATAACTTTTTCCCAATATCTTGCAGTGTATTTTGGATCCTTGAATTTGTTTATCTCTTTCTTTGGAATACCTGCATCCAGAAGAATTTTTATTTGTTTTTCATCACCCTTTTTCAATCTTTCAGCGACTCCAACGATTGGTTCGCCAGTTGCATGGAAGGCGAATGGTAGAAGAACGTTAAAACCCTGCATTCGTTTGAATCTCGCTATCATATCTATTCGAGTGTAGGTAAAACCATGACCTAGATGCAAAGGAGCGTTAACATAAGGAAAAGCAGCATTTCCAAACCATTTTTTTTCTTCTTGAGGATCAACCTCGAATATTTTTTCATCTGCCCATTTATGTCTCCATTTTTGCTCTATTCTCTTAAAATTCACTTCGCTAACAATATTAAACACCCTTACACTAAGAATAAATAAAAGCAAATAAAAATGTTTTTATCTATAGAAGACAAGGGCCTGTGGCTCAGTCTGGATGCTTAGCCAGAAAGAGCAGGTGATCTAAAGACCTGAAGCTTCTAACCACAAGGTCGGGGGTTCGAATCCCTCCAGGCCCATATTATCGAGGCTGCAGTTTAGGAGGAGAGCAGAAGAATGGCATCCCGTTACGAATGTGAAATAAGATTTATGATTTCTGATATAGATGAATTTAAGAAAAAACTCAAAGACTTGAAAGCCAAAGTGATTTTTGATTATGAATTTACCGACCATTACTATGTTAATAATTTGAAAACACCTTGGGATTTAAGTAAAAAGAATTTGAGACTGAGGATTTGGAGAAAACCAAAAGTTAAATATAGGATATTATTTACCGTGTTGGAACTAGTTGATGTCGATGGATTAAAATTCAAAAGATCCCTTTTCAAAGAAGGGAAACTATGTTTATATGAAGGTAAATTGGAAGATTGTAAAAAACTACTAGATTATCTTGGTTTTAAGAAGTGGTTTTCAATAGAAAAGAAGAATTGCACTCTCTATGAAATTCCAAATTATAACTTCAAAACAATTCATGAGTTTATTCCAAATCTTGGTTGGACGGGGGAGCTAGAAGTTAAAGGAGATAACCTAAAAGAAGCTGGAAGGATACTTAAAAGAGAAATTGAACTTTTAGGTTTAGATAAGGTTGAAGTCACTTCAGAACCAATTTCTCTAATATATGCAAAGAAAAATGGTTTATTAAAACGCTAATCTCTATCATGCTCTCCCACTAAACTAGATCCTTAGTCTAAATCCCATTAGGCCCATTTATTGAGGTTCGGGGTATTGGGTTTTAGAAGGAGTTATTCTACGGCTACCAGCTACTTTTATAGAATGCAATATTCTAAGTGTCCATTCTAACAAGATTGAAAAGATAAAGAACTGAGGTATTTCCCACCCTAGGGAGGGCATAGTCTTTAGTCGATTCATGAATAGATTCCAAGAGAAAAAGGATGGGTCAGTCAAGAATATAGCCAATAAAGCGAAGGGCATCAGTTTTGCTAAATCATGAGATAAATCTTCCTTAAAATAAGAAGCGATTCTAACTGTTGATACCAATGCCATTGAAATTAAAGCTATATTTCTAACCGTTATATTCTTAGCCAAGAAAAACAGGAAAATTGAAAGTACAATAAACCAGAAACCAACATAAAACGGGAAAACTATACCATACTTTAATATGTAGGCAAATGTGCTCCCCATCTTTTTTATTGTTTTCCATTTTACTTCCGGAAGGTCATATTTTGCCAAGTTCAGTTCGAATATGTCTCTCTTAGCCAATTTTTTGTAGAAATACCAAACAAAAGCTACATAGATGAACATTCCTATCGTGAATAATGCCAACTCCAAATAGGTAACGCTAATCAGGTTATAAAGCATATTATAGTAGTTCAAATTTTGAAAATTTTGGATTATTTCAGTGGTATTAAACTCAAACATATTTATTATATGTGAAACTTGAATAAAAATATTATAAATTATCAACATCCACTAAAACTCGAAACCTTAATAAAAGTTAAAAAGAAAAATAGAGTTGACAAATATGACAAGGTTGATTTTGTTAACTTCTGGTAAAGGGGGAGTTGGAAAGACAACTTTAGCCTCGAACCTATCTGCTGCTTTATCCGATTTGGGTGAGAACGTTATCGCGATGGATGCCAATTTAACAACACCTAATTTAGGCTTACAACTTGGTATGCACTTAGTACCGAGAACATTACATGATGTTTTGAAAGGGAATACCAGATTGAGAGATGCTATTTATCCACATCCTTACGGTTTTAAGGTAATTCCAGCAAGCTTAGGGCTCGATGATTTAAAAGGAGTTGATGTTGGGAGACTCCCAGAAATCAGTTTCAGCCTTCTTGGTAAAGCAGATTACATAATCATGGATTCTGCTGCTGGACTTGGTCGAGAAGCTCTCTCTGCTCTCTCTGCTTCTGATGAGATAATAATCGTAACTAATCCCGATCTACCATCTGTAACAGACGCACTAAAAATATTGAAGTTGGCTCAAGAATCAGATATAAAACTTATAGGTGCTGTAGTCAACAGGATAAAAGGAAATAAACATGAGCTATCAAAAGAGGAAATAGAAGGTTTGTTGGGAATTTCAATTATCTCAGAAATACCTGAGGATGATAATGTTTCTAAAAGTATCGCTGAGAAAAAACCATTGATTGAATATTCCCCCGATTCCCCTGCTGCAATAGAAATCAAGCATCTGGCCTCATTTTTAACTGGAAGAGAGAGTAAAAAACCTGAGTTAACTAAAAGTGGAAATTTATTACAAAGGTTCATTGGTTGGTTGACAAGATAATATGATTTACAAGGATGAAGTCTACGGTGATGTGGTCTTTAAGGAAAAAGTTTTGATCGATTTAATCAATACTGATTTAATGAAAAGACTCAAAGGAGTCAATCAAGGAGGTCCTTTCGTTTTTGTGAATCCAAACCATGAATTTAGAAAATTTAAGATGACAAGGTTTGAACATTCTGTTGGAGTGTGTATATTGCTCAAAAAATTCAATTCTTCACCCGAAGAACAAATTGCTGGATTACTTCATGATGTTTCTCATACTGTATTCTCACATGCAGTAGACTTTCTATTTAATCGTAACACACAGCATGATTATCATGAGTTATTTCATGATGAAATGATTCTAAATTCTGATATTCCTTCAATTTTGAAAAGGTATGGTTTTAATGTTCACGATATCTTGGATGAAAAAAGATACACACTTCTTGAGAGAGAAATACCAGATTTGTGTGCAGATAGAATAGATTACTTCTTTAGGTTCATGTTGGAATATGAAAAAATTACTAAGAAACAGATTGATGATATTTTCAATGCATTTCTTGTTCATGACAATGAAATAATTTTTTCTGACATAAACCAGGCAAGATTTTTTGCAGAGAAATTCATTGAAGCAAACACATTAATATGGTGCACTCCTTTACAAGCTTCTCTCTTTCATACTATTTCAGAAATTTTGAGAATAGCAATTTCTAAGGGTATTATAACAAAAGAAGACCTTTTTACTACGGACGATGAAGTCATAAACAAACTAAAAAGTTCAGGAGATGAGAAAATAAAAGAGTTGTTGGATTTAATTCACGATATAGAAGTCATAGAGGCTAATAAAGATTATGATTTACATTTAAAATCTAAGGTGAGGTATACAGACCCCAAAATTTTGATAGATGATAAGATTTCTAGGTTATCTGAGGTAGATGAGACATACAAAAAACTGATGGAAATTTACATATCTGATAGGTCTAGAGGATTTTTTGTCAAGATTATAAAGAAAGAAAATTAGTTTTTTCTTTTAATTTCCATGAAATCTTCTAATTTACTGAAAGCTTCATCCATGGTTTCGATAGGAGGTAGTATGACAGAGCGAAAATGATCCTTTCCATAAATAGGACAAAAACCGGAGCCGTGAGGTAAAACAATACCTGTATTCTCTAAAACATCTAAACTGAATTCTTTATCATTCTTCCATCTACCTTTAAGGTCTACCTTAGGAAATATGTAGAAAGCCCCTTCTGGTTTTTGTGTTCGAATGTCTTCAATTTTATTCAATCTCTTATACGCAAAATCAGCTCTTTTCCTCAATTTATCATTCATTTCTTTTATATGATTTTGCTGTTTAGAGAAAGCAACGGCACATGCTTTCATTATCGGTGTACATGCACACAATCTCTGTCTTGCCAATTGCAATATCGAATTTTTCAATTCTGTCAATACATTCGTTGGGTCATGGAAGAAGGTATAACCTAATCTCCAACCTGGTATTAAAAAAGCCTTAGAAAAACCGTTAAAACCAATAACAGGAACATCTTTTGAGAGTGAAGATACCCCAAAGTGCTTTGTTTTACCGAAAACTAATGAGTCATAAATTTCATCAGAAATAATCAACAAATCATGTTCAGCAGCAATTTTAATCATCTTTTCAAGTATGTTTTTATCATAAACTGCTCCAGTAGGATTGTTTGGATTTATTATAACGATCGCTTTTGTCTTTTCGTTTATTTTTTCCTTTAAATTGTCAACATCTGGTTTCCATCCATTTTCTTCGTCTGTCCTATAAGGAACAGGTTTCCCATCGCTTAAGTTAATATACTGCGTGTAATTGGGATAAGTGGGACCTGGTACTAGAATTTCATCTTCTCTTCCTGGTTCAATTAAAGCACTAAAAAGAAAATATATACCTTCACAAGTTCCTTCTGTGATAATCACATCTTCTTTCGTTAAGTTTAGATTATTCTTATTGTTTTCTCTTTCTACTACAGCTTCAATTAAAGTTTCATCTCCTTGAGCGTCTGAGTAATAACCAACTCTCTCTTTCAAAACATTAATCAGTGATTCTTTCAAAAATTCTGGTGTGTCAAAATCGAATCTATTTGGATCACCTAGATTGAAGAAATAAATCTTTTCTCCTTTTGAATCGAATTTCGATTTTAACCCTTTAGCTCGAGTCGCCAGATCTCTTAGGACTGAAGTAAGTTTTTTAGAACGTTTGCTCGGTTGGATAATTTGCATAACAATCTTATGTCAATACTGATTATTTAAATTGACTTCTTAAAGTTTTTAATCTCTTCAACTTTCTTTCATCGATTCAAAAAGTAAGTTTACATCTAACTCAAAAGAAGCAACAGGCATTTCCAATTCCCATGAATTCAAAACCTCAGGATGAATCTCACCAAATCCACCAAGTGTTTTACCGCCGATAACAATCCTACCAGATCTGCCTTTGATGAAAAAAGGCATAGAAGCCTCTTCTATCCTATACCTATTAACACCAAAGTTATTGAGTAAACTTTCGACTATTGATTTCATTTTAGAGAAATTAGCCTTCGAATAACACATAACTATGCAAAGTTTTTTAATAGTTTTAGCACCTGAGTCAGAATGGAGATCGAGTTTTATTACATCTCCAACTTCAAAAATATTCTGTGGATATTCTCTATGTTTATTTCTCCAAAGGACTTCCATTAAACTAGGTAGTAACCAAGTTCTGATGATAGAATAATCTTCAGTCTTCGGGTTGATTGTTTCTATAACATCCTTTTCTTCTATTTTCATTTTTTTGTATAAGTTGTTCTTATTCGTTAACATAAAAGTAACCACTTCTTGTAAACCATATCCTACCAATAATGTTCTGAGTTTAGTTGAAAACGTTTCAAGTGGATTTTCTTCTCCTATCGTTGATATGTTTGGTATCACTGGTTCAAAGTTTTCGTATCCATAGGCTATAGCGATATCCTCAACCAAATCTATCGCATGCATTATATCAGTCCTATAACAAGGAATAATGACTTGAAGATTTTCCTTCCCTACTTCGGCAGCATCAAAACCCATTTTTTGTAGGTACTCAATTATCTCATAATTAGTTAAGTTTAAACCAAGCAATTGATTGACATATGTAGGATTTAAGTTCATGATATCATTTTCAAGATTTGGTGTATCTATCCTTCTGTCAGGATATTTTACCTTTATCATATGTATTTTTCCTTTCCTGTCTGCCAAAGAAGTGACGACTATATTCAAGACTTCATTGATAGTTTTCTCATCAGTTCCAGTAACATCGATAAAAAGATTCTTTGTGTTTTCATCAACTTTAGTGTCTTCCGAGTTTATAATCGGTGGCATCGACAGAACTGTATCTTTTGAATCCATTAGAATGGGATATTTTTCCTTTCCTTTTAATATCCAAGCATAATCCTTCCCTTTTGGAGTATGTTTTAAAATGTTATCTAGCGTCATCTCTTTACTCTCTTCTAATGGAACAAACTTGAATGAAGGATCTTTAACAGTGTAATACAATGGAAATTTGACTTTGTCAAGGTCATAAACACCTATCGATGCCTTTCTTCTATTTCTTGCATGTGTGATGTGTAATTTCTCCTGAACTTGCATCAAGGATTTTATGGAGTCATCTGTAAAGGTCATTCCAGTGACAGCAGCACAAACAATGAAGGGTCTAACAGGTTTTGTAGAGGGATCAACCTTTAACAAGTATTCTGATTTCTCAGCCTTGTACTTTTTCAAACCAGTTCTAATATTCGTGAAAGAGGAGAATGTTCTCGCTAAACCCTCGACAGATAACATGTCAGGTCTGTTTGGATTAATTTCAATAGAGAATTCCTCTCCCTCTACACCTTCCCATGCAACTCCTAACATTGGCAACTTCTGTTCAATTTCATCAATCGAGATATCTTTTCCTAAAAGACGACAGAAATCCTTTCTATCTACGGTTATAACTGGCATAGATTCACTATTTAATTAAATCAAGATTATCATTTATAATGATTGGTTTGACCGATTCAATTTTAAGAAACTTGGTAACTCAGCAACAGAATCTAAAACGTCTTCAACTCCCCTTTCTTTAAAATATTTTTTATCCAAACCTCCTGATAATACTCCGATAAATTTAATTTCAGCTCGCTTAGCAGATTCAAAATCGACTAAGGTATCACCAACGTAAATAGCTTCTTCTGGTTTAACATTCAAGCGATTACATACATAAATTAGTGGTTCGGGATCAGGTTTATTCTTTTCTGTATCTTCCGCTGATACTATCGCATCAAACAAATTGAGGTCAAAATTTGCCTCCTTTAAGTGTTTTTCGATAAAAAATCTCCTCTTACTAGAGACTATCCCAATCTTAAAACCATATTCCTTCAATTTCTTTACACTATCAACTGCTCCTTTAACTGGAGGTATCTTTGTATTTAAATCCAAAAGTAATTTCCTATAAGTCGATCTTACCAATTCCACATCTTTACCAGGCCAAGTAATTTTTATTATTACATCCAATGGTTTACCCAAGAGTTTCAATATCTCCATTCTAGGAGGTACTCTAAATCCCAATACTCTCGCAGTTTCTTGATAAAGATCTATTATTAAATCAACATCGTCTATAAGTACACCATCCACATCAAAAATTATTGCTTTTAACATTCATTCACCGAATAAAAGATTATGTGCGTTTCTTAACATTTTAAACCTTTCTTCAACCTTTGCTCTATTCACGATATTTTTAGTTCCAAAATCTTCGACAACGAACGAAGCCGCTGCAGAAGCGAAAAGACCGGAATCCAACAGATCTTTAGTTTCGAAATATTTTATCCCAAAAGCAGCTGCGAAAACATCACCACATCCTGTTGGATCAATCGTAGTTGTTTTATAAGCAGGTATTCTGTGAATTTTTTCACCAGCGATTATAGATCCTTTCTTACCGAGTGTCAGTTCAACAACCTTCACACCACAATCTAAGAGTTCATTACAAATTTCAACATAATTCTTATTTTTCGATATTGAAGAGATTTCATCTTCACCGATTTTTAAAAGATCAATATACTTCAAGAACTCGTCTCTCTCATCCCATAATATGTTAATTACCTCTTTATTTTTTAACTTCCTCACAAGTCCCTGTGCATCAAGAGAAAGAATTTTTGAATTTTTTCGTGCCTCCTTAACACATTCAAGCGTAACTTCATTGAAGACAGGTCCTAGATGAATTATATCCACTTTCTTAATTCTTTTATGGTCAATTTCACCAGCATCACTTAACAACAATTGTTTTCTTTTCTTCTCCGAATAATCATTAACGAAATGAGTAATAACTTCACTATTCTGTAAATCAATACTAATTCCTTCATTCTTCAGATTTCTAATCCAATGATTTAATTCAATATTACCCTTACTCAGTACGTGGGTCTCACATCCTAATCTTGATGCGGTTATAGAACAATAACTTGTTGCTCCCCCAAAGGTAATTTTCTCTATATCTTTTGTTCTTATTATATCCTTCGTTAAGTTTCCTATTACTAAAAACTTCATAACTATCCTAAACAACTTTCTCCATAAGAAAATTTAAAATTACGGATTCTCTAATCTTAAAATTTATAAGGATAAAATACAAGATGATGAAGTAATATGAAAGAAATCAGATGGCATGGTAGGGGAGGCCAAGGTGCAGTTACTAGTGCTTATCTCCTAGCTATGGCCGCATTCAAGGATGGAAAGTATTCACAGGCCTTTCCTTTTTTTGGAACCGAAAGAAGAGGGGCACCTGTCGTTTCATTCACGAGAATAGATGATAAATTCATAAGAACCAGGGAACAGGTTTATAATCCCGATTATGTTGTTGTTTTAGACCCTACCTTATTAGCGGTTGTTGATGTAGATGAGGGTGTTAACAAGGATGGGTTAATTATAATCAATACCAAACAAAAAGTAGATTTGAACTCTGAAGTTAAGATTGTTGATGCAACTTCTATCGCTCTTGAGGTCATAGGTAAACCTTTCGTCAACACTCCCATGATCGGTGCATTAGTAGGGGCAACTGGTATAGTTACTTTGAATTCAGTCATAGATGCTATAAAAGAAAGATTTCCCCAGCCTATTGCTGACAAAAATATTGAAGCGGTGAAAAAGACTTATGAAAAAATCAAAGGATAAATCAAAGAGTAAACACACGATTGGAGGTACAGTCAAAGAACCAGGGAGTGCTAAGGTTTTAAAGACTGGAGTATGGAGAAATTTTAAGCCAGTTGTAACTGAAAAATGTATAGGTTGCGGTACATGTGTTTTATTCTGTCCTGAGGGATGCATCAAAATTGTTGATAAAAAAGCTAAGATAGATTACGATTATTGCAAGGGTTGTATGATTTGCTTAGTTGAGTGCCCTGTTAAAGCTATAATAAAAGAGAGAGAGGAGAAATAGATGGTAAGGAAATTGATGGAAGGGAGTGAATTCGTATCTGAGGCTGTCAGATTGTGTAGACCAGATCTTGTTAGTGCTTATCCTATTACCCCACAGACACATATAGTTGAGAGCCTAGCTAAGTTAAAAGCTGATGGGAAAATAGATGCTAAATTCCTAGAAGTTGAGTCAGAGTTTTCTGCGATGTCGAGTGTTGTCGGTGCAGTTGCAGCCTGTTCAAGAGCCTTTACTGCAACTAGTTCTCAAGGTTTGGCTTTAATGCACGAAGTCTTGTTCGCAGCTTCAGGTTTGAGGTTACCAGTTGTCATGATTGTGGCAAATAGAGCTTTATCTGCTCCAATAAACATCTGGAATGATCATTCTGACACGATGGCAGAAAGAGATTCAGGTTGGATTCAATTATATGCTGAAAACATTCAAGAGGTTATCGACACTTTAATTCAAGCTTATAGGATTGCTGAGGATAACAGAGTCCTATTACCAGTCATGGTTTGCATGGATGGTTTTATCTTAACACATACTATCGAGCCTGCCGACTTGCCAGATCAAAAAGAAGTCGATGAATTCTTACCAAAATATAAACCAACTCATGCTGTTTTAGATCCTGAAAGACCGATGACTCTTGGTCCGTTTGCTTATCCAGAGCCTTACTTTGAATTGAGAAAAGAATTATCCAAGGCAGTCGATGATTCAAAGGAAGTTATCTCAGAAGTTAACGATAAATTTGCTAAAAAGTTTGGTAGAAAATATGGAAATGGATTGATAGAAGAGTATAAGAATGATAGAAAAATAGCAATCATAGGTTTGGGTTCTGTTTGTGGTACTTTAAGAGAGGTTGTTGATAAAAGGAAAGATACAGGTTTGGTTAAAATAAAATGTTACAGACCACTTCCAAAAGAAGATTTGAATAAAGCTTTAAAAAGAAAAAAGATAGTCATCGTATTAGAAAAAGCTGTTGCTATAGGTCTTGGTTCTGGTCCAGTTTTTGCTGAGATTCGCGATCTCTTATATTCTGTAAAAGAAAGGCCAAAAATCATAAATGCAATTGCTGGATTAGGTGGTGTTGATATTAGAATTAAAGATGTAAATGCTTTGATTGATGAATCGAAAAATATGAAAGATGGTGAAGTGAGATGGTTGAAGAGTTGATGTCACCTGGAACTAGGACATGTGCAGGTTGTGGGGCAGTCCTAGCTGCAAGACTCGTATTGAAAGCTACTGGTAAAGATGTTATAATTTGTGAATCAACAGGATGTATGGAAGTTACTTCTACTCAATATCCAACAACAGCATGGAAGGTTCCTTGGATTCATGTACTTTTTGAGAATCCTGCATCTGTGGCTGCTGGTGTTAAGGCTGCTCTAGAAGCTCAGAGTAATGATCACACTCAAGTAATTGCTTACGGTGGAGATGGAGGAATTGTTGATATTGGGTTTGGAGCAGTATCGGGTGCTTTGGAAAGGAACGATGATATCATGATCATCACTTACGATAATGAGGCCTATGCGAATACTGGTGTTCAAAGGTCTGGTGCAACTCCTTTCGGAGCGAGTGCGACGACCACACCAGCTGGTCTTGAGTCAATAGGTAAGAAACAGTGGAAGAAGAATATACCTATGATAGCTGTGGCTCATGGCTCGAAGTATGTGGCAACAGCAAGTATAGGTTATCCACAAGACTTAATGAATAAAGTTAAAAAAGCGATGAAAGTTAAGGGTACAAGATACCTCCACATTCATACTCCTTGTCCTGTTGGTTGGGGATTTGATTCTTCTGAGACTATTCAGATTGCTAAGTTAGCAGTACAGACTGGAATGTGGATGTTATATGAGATTGAGGATGGGAAGTTTAAGATGACGATGAAACCTGAATTGAAGCCTGTCGATGAATACTTGAAGATGCAGAAAAGGTTCAAACATCTGAAAGATGATACGATTAAAATAATACAAGATCATATCGATAAAACTTGGAAGGAATTAGACAATCTTGAGAAGAGCGGGGTCAATTTAAGGACTATATTGTAAATTTTATAAGATACAGATTTGCTGTATAGAGAAAATACTTTATCCAATTTTTCCATATCTTCTTCTTTTAATTTCCATCCTACAGCACCGAAATTCTCTTTCAAGTGATCAATATTCAAAGTTTTAGGTATAGTAATCACTCTATCTTTTGATATTAACCAATTTAATGCCACTTGAGCTTGAGTTTTGTTGTATTTTTCTGCTATATTATCCAACAATTTGAAACCAGGTTTTGCGAGTCTACCCAATGCCAATGGTTTATATGCGATTAACATGATTTTTTCTTTTTGACAATAGGCAAGCAATTCTTTTTCCGGTTCTTGATGTAAAAGATTATACTCCACCTGATTCGCAACTATTTTTTGTTTAGTTAATTGTGATTGTGCTTCTTTCATGAGTTTGACAGAAAAATTGCTAACGCCTATGAATCTTGTAAACCCTTCTTCCACAATGTATTCCATAGCTTTCATAGTTTCTTTCAGTGGAATATCAGGATTTGGCCAGTGAATGAGATATAAGTCTACAAAGTCTATTTCCAACCTTTTCAAACTTCCTTTCATCGAGTTCACTAAATCATCAAACCTTAAATTTTCGGGAGAAACTTTAGTGACGATGAATAACTTTTCTCTATCGAACGGTTTTATCGCTTGACCAACTATTTCTTCAGAATGTCCAGCAGCATACATTTCTGCAGTATCTATATGTGTCATTCCAAGTTTTATTCCTTCTCTTAAAACCCTGACCGCTTGTTCATCTTGAGATTTATCAGGACTTAATCCTCCTCCTACTCTCCAAGTTCCTAAACCCAAAACAGGAATTTTAATTCCTTTTACTAGTTCTCGATATTCCATGTTTAATACTTCGTGGGAAATTTAAAAATCCTTCCTTTTTCACCTATAGAAATACTTTTAAAAGTATAACATTATACTGAAATCCAATGATTGGTATAGTTGGTTACGGCGGATACGTGCCTAGATTTAGGATAAAAGTGGAAGAAATTGCTTCAGTCTGGGGAAGCAATGCTAAATCAATAAAGGATGGATTATTGGTAGATGAAAAATCAGTTCCTTCGATAGATGAGGATACAGCAACTATATCAGTTGAAGCCGCTTTAAATGCGTTAAAAATGGCTCAAATAAATCCTCAAAAGATTGGTGCAATCTACATAGGTTCTGAATCGCATCCATATGCTGTTAAACCTACATCTACTATAGTTGGAGAGGCTATTGGCGTTGGTTCAGAATTCACAGCAGCAGACACAGAATTTGCATGTAAAGCTGGAACAGCAGGTATACAGATGGTTATGGGTTTAATAAAAGGAGGTTACATTGAATTTGGATTAGCAATAGAGCAGATACTGCTCAGAGTAAACCTGGAGACGCTCTCGAATACACAGCATCAGCTGGAGGGGCAGCATTCATCGTCGGTAAGAAAAACATAGTAGCTGAAATAGAAGGAACCTTTTCTTGTTCAACTGATACACCAGATTTTTGGAGGAGAGATACTGTTGAATATCCAAGCCATGAGGAAGGTTCACTGGGATCCCTGCTTACTTCAAGCATGTTGTTTCTGCAACCAACGGTTTAATGAATAAACTCAACTTGAAACAATCGGACTTTGATTTTGTTGTTTTTCACATGCCAAATGGTAAATTCCCATTAAAAGCAGCAAAGATGTTAGGTTTTGACTCAAACAAACTAACTCCTGGTTTTGTCATTAAAAAAATAGGTAACACTTATTCAGGTTCATCCATACTCGGTCTGGCAGCAACTTTGGATATTGCCAAGCCAGGTCAAAGAATCTTGATAACATCATACGGTTCAGGAGCTGGCAGTGATTCCTTCAGTATAAAAGTTACAGACTTGATTGAAAAAAAGAGAAAGAGA
>JGI24422J19971_10001447_pt1 | contig 14425 bp, 10 predicted proteins | sample DeeMarSWOR152_54_FD_19971 | JGI IMG/M metagenome (IMG submission 19971) | reverse complement strand
CTAAAGAATTTGTAAGTCGTTAGTCCTTAGAATGGTGCGCCCGTAGCTCAGTGGATAGAGCGGTGGACTTCGAATCCAAAGGTCGGGGGTTCAAATCCCTCTCTTACTCAGTAAAACGTATCCATAATTAGGCAAGTTTCAGCACAACCTGTGACGCATTAGTGACGTGGGGAGCTGTCTGTATAGAAATCTGTGACGATGGGTGAGGATTAATTGTTTATATTTACATTTACTTCTTAACTAGCTAATATTTAATTGATAGAGCAAAAGGACGGTTAAGAAAGTGGATTATTCAAGAGTCTTTACTGTTGCAACCTATTCTGAAGTTTTTGGAAAAAGCGTAAAAGTTAATTATCTCAATTCTGCTTTAACTAACTTTGACCTACTTGAAATTCTTGGTGCTTTATCAAGAAGTAATTTACTAATTTTTGATTACAAGAAATACATTTCTAATCAATCTCTTTTAATAAGAAATTTTTTTGATGATAAAACATTGAAAAAAATCCAAGACCTAGCAAAGAAAATAAAAAATGATGATATACATTTCGGAAAGAAATTATTAATTTTTAATAGAGTTCAGTTATTGTATTTATTTCAAAAATCATTTTTGCTTTGTACAAAAGATAAGAACAAGAGAAAGTTAGATTTAAAGAGAGACAGAATAAAATTAGGACAAATTTTTTTAATGGTAAATGATTTTGTATATAAAGCAGAGAAAAAAGATATTGACAATTTAACCGATAAAGAAAAGAAGGAGTTTTTTTTACTATATTTTCTGAAAAGATATGAAAATAATAATATTCCTCATCTGAAACACGAAGTAGTGAGAAATAAAATAGTTTTTAAAGATATTATTAATCAAGATGATATTAAAAGTGAATTTTTTAGATTAGGAATTGAGGAATGTTTTCTGGAGGAAAACAAAGTTGATTTAGCTGAATATATAGAATTTGTATTTGGTATTATAGCGCTATTTATAGAAAGATTAAAAAATCCAAATTCCTTTATCACAAATCCTTCTAGTTCATCTATAAATAAAAAAATTTTTTCGAAAACTAATATTAAAAGCTTAAAAGTAAAAAATTTCTTAAAATCTCTCGCTTTGGAGATAGAAAAATTCGCTAATAAAATAGAAGAAGATATGAATAAGTTTCCTTCAAATGCATTTATATCTTTTCGCCAATTCCCTATCGTTAAAATAAACCAAGATTATTTTTGTATTGATTTAGGTTTTCTGATTGAGAAAATTGGAAGAAATATTTTTTGGCAAATAAATAATTCTCTTCCAAAAAAAAATCGTGATAAATTTCATATTTTTTGGGGAAGTGTATTTGAAAGATATGTAGATTCAATTTTTGAAAGAATATATAATCCAAGTTCATCGTTAAGCAATTTTTACCCTCATCCTTCACCGTCAAATAATAACAAAGAATTAATTGATGGGATAATTGATTACTATGATTCAGTTATTATTCTTGAATACAAATCATCATTCTTACCGTTACATGTTAAATTTTCGGAGGATATTAGAGCGTTTGAGCAAGAAGTCAAGAATAAATTAAAAATAAAAAAATTAGCAAAAACAATAAGGAAAATGTTTATTGAGAAATCATTGACTTGTGAAAAAATTGATGTCAAAAAAGTTAAAAAGATATTTTCTATAATTGTAACATTAGAACCTTGTTATAAATCAGAATTATCAAATTGGTTTATAAATGAAATATTCAATAAATATAAACCCTCAAATAAAGGATTATTAATATTCCCTCTTCAAGTAATAACAATGGAGGAGCTTGAATATCTAGAACCATTTTTATCAGAGGGATTAAAGTTCATTGATATTCTGAAAGAAAGATTAGATTTTGACAAAAATTTGATTCGTCCATTTTCAGATTACATTAATCTTAAATTAAGTTCCAGAGTGAAGAAATCTAACAAGTTCATTGATAGGGAATATGAAAAGTGGTTCACACAAATGAAAGAAATGTTTTTTGGAAAAAAAGAAAGACAAACCTAATTAATTTAATAAGACGAGTGGAAACCAAATCTCCAAATCCCTGGCTTCCCTGGATTGAAAAAGAGGTGTAGACATTGTCAAAAAAGTTTATTTGCTGTGAATGTGGTTTTGTAGGCAAACCGAAAACATATTATAAAAAAATAGGTTATAAAGACCGTTCTAGTGATAAATTTTTTCGTCCTCCCGCTCCATGGTCTCTTGGATACAGCCTCCGAACGTTAAAAAAATACAAAGGTTGCCCGAAATGCGGAAGTACCAAAATAACGTCTGATGTGCCACAAGAAAAATGAAGAAGAAATGAAGGTAGAATCGAGAGAGAACCTCAAGGCTTTTTTATGGCTTCTGAAGTGGGGAATTTTATGGATTCTCGTACTTCTGATTTGTGGTGTCCCGTTTTTTTAAAGAGATGGAAAATGAAAAACAAAACTAAATTCATTTCAATCATCCTATCTATTTCAACCCTCATAACGCTTGTATCCTGCCAAAAAAAGAAAGCTGAATGGAAAGGGACAATCGAGGAAGTGGATGGAGTTACAATCGTTAAGAATCCGAATGAACCTTTGTATGGCGAGATTTTGTTTGATTTGGAAGAAGATTTAATCATTGGTAGAGAGGACGATGAGAATTACTTGTTTTTCAGAATCGGAGATATTGAAGTTGATGGCGATGGAAATATTTATGTTTTTGAATTTGGAAATAGACGAGTTCAAAAATTTGACCGAGATGGAAAATATATCCGCACTATTGGTAGAACAGGAGAAGGTCCAGGTGAGTACCAAAATCCCTATGAAATGCTAATCAATGACAAAAGAGGGATAATTGGCGTAATGGATATGAGACTGAAACTCACAATCTTCGATAAAGATGGTAATCATCTGGATAAAGATATTTCCTTTGAAAAACATTTCCATGACTTAATGATTGATTCGAGTGGAACATTATGGGGATATTGTTTTAAACTGAGTAGCGATGATGAAGCTACTGCTGATGTATATAAAGTTTTAACAAAGCTTAGCAATAATGGTCAGATTGTAGAAAAATTTGGAAAATTTCAATGGGAGCGTTATCGAGAAAGAGTGAGTGGCGGTGTGCTTTCGATATCCACAGGAGAAGAATTTGATTTATATATTTCTATGCTCGGAGAACGAAATATTGTATACGGCTATTCCAAAGAGTATGAATTAAGTGTTATTGATTTGGAAGGAAACCTTCAAACAAAAATCAAGAAGGACGAGCCTTATCGAAGTTTTACTACAGAGGAAAAACAAAAATACAAGAAAGCAAAACTTCCCGATTATAAATCATTTTTTTATCACTTATTTGCAGACAGTGAAGAAAGAATTTACGTCCAGAGAACCCATGCTACTCGAATTGAAGATGTAGAAAAGACATTCGATGTATTTAGCAAGGATGGTTATTATCTTTATAAAACCGTTTTTCCCTTTGCACCTTTTGTGATTAAGAAAGGCTTTTTTTACACGCGTGTCACAAATGAGGAAACAGGAGAAGTGTTTGTTAAAAGATATAAAATTATAAATTGGGAACAGATAAAAAGGGGAATCTGAAAAGAGCCAAGTGGAACCTAAATCCCATAAAGCCCTGACTTCCCTTGATTGAAAAAGGACGCTGAGAGAGTTAGAATTCTTGTGTGGGGGTAAAAATGAGAAAATGGATTATAGTGGTCTTCTTATTTATGGTTCCTCAACTCATTTTTCCTCAAACAGTAAAGGAAGTTGAAATTCCTAAAAATATCAAAATTGAGGAAAGTATTATTAAAGAGACTTTGATTAAAAATTTATTCTATGAAGAAGTTTATCAGATGGGTGCTTTTTATATTATTGATGACTACATATATATGACTAACTATAGACCCCCTGAAATTATGAAAATAAATTTAAAAGGAGAATTAGTTGGAAAAGGAGGCAGAATGGGCCAAGGCCCTGGAGAATTCCAATTTTGCATAGATATTAGAAAGTTAAAAGACAATATAATTTTTATGGCCCCTTATAGTGTAAGAATGATTGTTTATAATAAGGAATTAAAATTTGTCAGGGAATTCAAAGTTAAAAAAATGTATATGGGCTGTTTTGTGAATAAGAAAAATGAATTAATAATGATTACCCGTGCATGGCCTGGGAATCCGTACTATTATGAAGTCCTTTCTGAGGATGGAAAATTTCTAAGACACTTTCATAGAAGAAAAAATCAACCTACTGGAGAAACGGTTTCTTTTGACCGAGCAACAGAATACATCTATATCCCAGAAGAAGATAGTTTCTGGGTGGCAATGGCGAATCGCTATGCTCTGCAATATTATCAAAATGAGAATTTAGAGGTAGAAATAAGGACTAATAAAGACTTTTTCAAATGGGTTGATAAAGAATACGGGAATGTTAGTTACAAATCTTACCTTGATAACAGCATTTATCTGGCCTGGAGTAACCATAAGTTATTCCATTTTTTCCGAAAAGATAAACAGATATTCTGTGATATTTTTGATACGAGAACTTATCAATTGGAAAAACGGATAAAAATAAAAAATAATTATTCAGGAATTGCTCATCATAAAGATAATTTTTTTTATGCTATATATTATGACGAATATGGAGATATGTTGCTTTATAAGCTTGTATTTCAATTAAGTTAAGTGAAGGCCAAATCCCCTAAAGCCCTGGCTTCCCGATTCTGAATTAAACAGCTCTTGAATTTCTTGTTTAACTAATAAAGCCTAGCCTCCCGTCTCGATAATCAATCCTCCCAGCTTCCCCTGTCCCCAGGCGTAAATCTGCGTCGTACAAGACTTAATATGAAAAAAGGATTCAAAGCAGCATGCAGAAGAGCAGGAATCAAAGGACTGAGATTCCACGACCTAAGACATACGTTCGCAACCCGTTTAGTGGAGAAAGGCGCTGACATCGAAACAGTAAGAGACCTTCTCGGACACTACTCAATCACAGTCACTCAGCGTTACACTCACTCGAACGAAGACAGAAAGAGAAAGGCTGTGGAGCTTTTAAGTTGTGACGTATGTGTGACGCATGATAGAATAAACAAACAGTGCGCCCGTAGCTCAGTGGATAGAGCGGTGGACTTCGAATCCAAAGGTCGGGGGTTCAAATCCCTCCGGGCGTGCCAGCTTTTTCCTAATGCAAAAATTATAGCAAAGATTTTTGCTTATAGGCAAAAATTATTGACTTTATAAACAGGCATATCCTATAATAATTGCATGATAAGAAATAGATATTTGACAGAGTTTGTGTACAAAGACCTCCAGGAAAAGATGGTATTTATTGGAGGTCCAAGACAGGTGGGCAAAACGACCTTCGCTGTAAACTTGATTGCAAATAAGTTTAAAAATCATGCCTATTATAACTGGGATAATCGAGAAGATCGAAAGAAAATATTACAATCAACATGGCCAGGAAACGCAGAGTTGATCATATTGGACGAGATACACAAGTATAAGAATTGGAAGAATTTAATAAAAGGAGAATACGACAAACTCAAAACCAAATACAAATTCATGGTTACAGGAAGCGCACGCCTTGATATATACAGAAGAGGCGGAGACTCTCTGCAGGGAAGATACCATTACTATCGGCTGCATCCGTTTTCGTTGGCAGAATATCTGAACATAAGAAACAGGATTCAAATATTCAAAGAGATAGCGCTGCAAGAGGGTTCCTATGATAAGGAATTTGACACTCTCTTCGAGTTCGGGGGATTCCCTGAGCCGCTCCTAAAAGGAAGTGCTCGATTTTTACGCCGTTGGCACAACGAAAAAGTCGAACGGATGTTCCGGGAAGACATTACAGATATTGAGCAAATCAGGGATTTGGGAAGCATGAAACTTCTCAGCGATATATTGCCTGATAAAGTAGGTTCTCTTTTATCTATAAATGCCATTCGCGAAGATTTGGAAGTGAGTCATCGTGCAGTAACCCATTGGCTGAGCATTCTCGAGATATTTTATTATCATTTTCGGATTTATCCGTTTGCACGGCAAAAAATCAGATCGATTAAGAAAGAACCAAAACTTTATCTTTGGGATTGGTCTGAAATAGAAGATCCTGCCATACGGTTTGAAAATATGGTGGCTGCACACTTGCTTAAGTTGTGCCATTTTCTCTATGACTTCGAAGGTTACAGAGCAGAGCTCTTTTTTTTGAGAAACGTGGATAAAAAAGAAGTTGATTTTCTTGTGACTATTGACCGAAAACCGTGGTTTGCGGTCGAGGCAAAGCAAGCCTTTAAAGAGGTGGAGAAGTCCATCCAATATTTCAAGGAGAGGTTAAAGATTCCATACACCTATCAAGTGGTTAAAGAGTCTGGAATAGATCTATTTATCAAGGGAGTGAATGTGGTCTCAGCCGACAGGTTCTTATCCTCTCTTCTGTAGACGCTTACCTGAGTCAATGTTTTTTCTTGTGCTCAGGACCAAGTTGAATTGCTCCTCTGGACTTCGAATCCAAAGGTTGGAGGGTTCAAATCCCTCCGGGCGTGCCATCTTCTTTTAGGTTACGAAGGAACAAGCGGAATGGACAAGATGGATTATTTTATGGAACTCTATGGGAACCTCCCCCGAGCAGGGCCTGGGGACAATGCTTCTACCAGAAAAGCATATGAGATGATTGAGGATATGCCTCCTGAGCCAAGGATTCTGGATATCGGCTGTGGACCAGGGGTTCAGACCGTGGAGATTGCTAAGCTCTCAGGAGGTACAGTGGTGGCGCTGGACCTGATGCCCCAGATGATAAACAGAGTGAAGGAGACGGTTGCCGAGCAGGGCCTGGCGGATAGAATCGAGATTATACGGATGGACATGAATAAGATGGATTTTGCTATCGAGAGTTTCGATCTGATCTGGGCTGAGGGCGCCATTTATCTGATGGGATTTAAGAACGGACTGGAAAAAGCAAGGAAATTCCTCAAGCCGGGAGGATATGTGGCCGTCACCGAGGCTGTGTGGCTGAAGCCCGATCCGCCTGACGAGGTGGTCAAATTCTGGGAGGCATACCCTGATATCAGCATCATCGATAAGAAACTGAAGGTGATTGCGGATCTGGGCTACCAGAAGATCGGTCACTTCGTCATCCCAGACACCTCTTGGACTGAGCCCTACTACGAGCCCCTGGAAGAAAGATCAAAGGAACTTGAGGTGGCCTGGAAGGATGAACCTGTGGCTATGGAGGTTATCCACGAGGCGAAGGAAGAAATCGAGATGTTCAGGAAATACCACGAATTCTACGGCTACTGCTTCTTCGTGATGAGAAAAAGTCTATCAGCGAAATAGACATATCCCGCTGGAAATGCTGCGATTGATATAGTACAAAGATATTATCGAGAAGGAGGCTGTTTCTATGATGGTCCCAACACACCAGGATATATTGGACGCAGCCAAGAGGATAAAAGGCAAGATCCTCAGGACACCGTTCATATTCTCAGATCCACTATCCCGGCAGGTGAACATTAGAGTATATCTTAAGCTCGAATCCCTGCAGCCCGGAGGTTCTTTTAAGTTCCGGGGAGCAAATAATGCAGTCGCCATGCTGAACCCTGAGGAAAGAGAAAGAGGTGTGGTGGCGGCGTCCTCTGGAAATCATGGCACAGCCCTGGCCCTGGCAGCCTCCCTGGTCGGGATCAAGGCAACGATAGTCCTCCCAGACAATGCTCCGCAAGTAAAGGTCGAGAGGATCAAGAAGGCTGGGGCCATAATCCTCCGGCACGGCTCCCATTATGGCTATAGCGAAGAAAAGGCTGCCGAGTTAGGTAAAGACGAATTAGTCCTCATCCACCCCTTCGACGATCCCAGGGTGGTGGCAGGACAGGGGACCATCGGTCTGGAGATAGACGAGGACGCGCCCTCGGACCTGGAAGCGGTCCTGGTTCCAGTCGGAGGAGGAGGATTGATCTCAGGCATAGCCTTGGGAATGAAATACACCCGGCCCCAGGTAGAGGTTATCGGCGTGGAGTCCTATGCTGCCCCGACTCTCACCGAGGCGCTGAAGGCCAAGAAACCCGTGCCGATTATACCACAGCCCACCTGTGCCGACAGCCTGTCGCCTCGCTATACCGGCGACATCTCATTTGAGGTGGCTACCGATCGAATCAGGCAGGTGATTCTCCTTACCGAGGAGGAGCTGATCGAGGGAGTCCGATACTGCCTGGAAGAACTTCACCTGGTTGTGGAGCCTGCGGGGGCGGCAGGGATATCCGCCCTCTTGGCCGGGAAGGGAGAGATAAAGAGCGGACCAGTCTGCGTTGTGGTAAGCGGATCGAACTTGGATAAGAAGTATTTCAAGGAAGCATTAGGACTGTAGTGAAAAGGCCAGTTATTTCCTTCAAAAATATCTACAAAGGATGATGCTGAAATGACTTCAACTCATGAAACGCGTTACTTCCTTTGGTGTATCGCATGTGTTAATCTCACTCAATTCTTAACACAACGAACCGAAAAACCGATATCCGTTTTTGAAATTAGGTCAGAACCGATATCTGATGAATGCGAGGCGACAGCCACAAAAATACCAAAATCACCGTCGGATGATGAAGTTAAAATGTGCGCACCTGCTTTCAGGTCGCAGAATCGATTCTGAGAGATCACATAACTCCCGCTGGCCACCAATGTCAGACCACTCGAATTGGTGGCACCTGCATTGGGGGATCTCCAATACTCCGTTCCCGGCTCTTTCATCTTACCACCGGCAACAGCATTTCCACCTAAGAAATCGATCAGAATTTGCCATTCATCAATAGAGGGTATATGCCATCCATCTGGCGCAATACCTTGTGCACCTGGAGAAGAGGAGCCGTTCATCATGGCTTGCCAGGTATAGAGTCTGCCATATTTCAGAGCCGTACGCTCATCGTTATTATAAACATATGATGAGATAGGATTCCCCCGGGAATCACGGGTCACTCTCAGGTTTTCCGCCATCCACCACTGGTTACCGATTTTCACGGTTTGATATAAATTTCCATCGATATCGGTTACTGTAGCCGTTTCGTTGGGTTGCCTAACAACAGTCGAGTTTGTTATCGTCTCTGCGTTTTTATCTGCCACGGTGACTAAATAAGCACCGGCAATACGATTTCTGATATTTTCTGTTATCTCTCCATTCGACCATAGATATGGATATGGTCTTGTTCCGCCGGCGACGTTCAAATCAACGGAACCACCAGAACTACCAAAAACGCTGACACGGATGGATTCAAAATTAAAGACAAGAAGATTAGGATTGTATTCGGTGCCATTCTTTTTACAACCGGCCCCAAAAATAAAAATAAGTGACATTATTATTGCGATGAAGCAAACATATTTTTTCATCAGACATTGCCTCCAATGATTATCTGAACACATTTTATTCATATATTAAACTCGAATTTCATTTCTCTCCAATTTCCACCTACTGACATCTTGAAATGGACTTATCACAGGTCCGTTGCAGTGAAGTCAAAAAGGAGACAGTGAAAAATTTTCATCTCTATCCCTTTAAAACGCTACTTTCTGCGGTGGTATCCAGGTTATGCATCTCTATGCAAACGATTCATGATTCTGTCTCATGTTGCCTCTAAAAATAATTATATAGATAAATTATGCGGCCTGAGATAGAGCAAGATAATATTCAAATCACATTTATTTATAAGTTAACTATTCATACCTTAAGGCCTCGACCGGATCAGCCAGTGCGGCCTTGACTGCCTGAAAACTTACGGTCAAAAGAGCGATGACCAAGGCCAGAAGACCGGCCGCAGACATGGCCAGCAAGTTGACCCCGATGCGGTAGGGAAAATCCCGGAGCCATAGGCTTAGGCCGAGATAAGCTGTCGGCCAGGCTAGAACAATGGCTATCAAGACGAGCCAGAGGAACTCTATGGACAGCAGCCGGACGATCCTTGCCGCAGAAGCTCCCAGAACCTTGCGGATGCCGATTTCCTTAGTGCGCCTCTCGGCCATGTAAGATGCCAGACCGAACAGCCCCAGACATCCGATGAAGANCGCCAGAAGGCTGAAATACAGCGAGAGGATNCCCACGCGNTCTTCAGCCCTGTATTGGCTGTCAAAAGAGGCGTCCAGGAAGAAGTANTCGAATGGTCTTTGNGGATCCAGCTCCTCCCATTTTCTCTTTAAAAGACTGAGGGTNTGNGGGATATTTTCTGGAGCGATTCTAACGGAGAGGTATCTNATCCTGGAGGGATTGTAGGTGATCACGAGAGGNTCGATCCTGCGATGAAGGGANGTTAAATGAAAGTCTTTCACCACGCCTACGACTCTCTTGACCACTACTTCGTCTACACTTCCGGGCNTCGGATAAAAGGTGAATGTCTTGCCGAGAGGATCTGTCCAGCCGAACTGCCGGGCGACGGTTTCGTTGATGAGAAGCGATTCGGACGGATCTGTCGGGAGTTCGGTCGAAAAATTGCGGCCGGAGATAACCTCAATGCCCATGACCGGTATATAGTGAGGCTCGATATCCAGCCTCGTGAGTTTCTGTGGCTGCTCTCGTGTGAAACCTTCCGGGTAGAAGATGTCATTCTGGACTCCGCGGGTTGGCACGAGAGCGGATCCAGCCACGTTCAACACGGCCGGAACATTCATCAGCTCATTCTGGACATTCAGAAAAGACATCCGCTGGAGAAGGCTTTGCGCTTCTGGAATGACAAGGACATGTTCTTTCGTAAAGCCGAGATCTTTGGTTTTCATGAAGTGGACCTGCTGATAAACAGTGATGGTCCCGATGATGAGCACGATCGAGACGGCAAACTGGAAGATGACAAGACTGTTACGGATAAGGGACTTGGCTGTTCCTCTGGAAAATGCGCTCTTAAGGACGTGGCTTGGCTGGAAGGAAGACAGATAGAAGGCTGGATAGCTCCCGGCACCAATCCCGACAAACGCGACCAGCCCGGCACATCCGATAAGGAGCAAGGGCGTTTGGATCACATTCACGTCCAGTGGATGGCCGATTAAAGATTCAAACCAAGGTTTGATAATCTGGAGCACAGCAGCGGCAAAGACGAAAGACATGAGGCTGTAAAGCATGGATTCGCTTAGAAATTGATAGACGAGCGATTGTCTGTGAGATCCCAGGGTCTTGCGTATCCCGATCTCCCGCGCCCGTGAAAAGGAACGGGCTGTGGCCAGATTGATGAAGTTGATGCAAGCCAGAACGAGGGCGAAAAGGGCGATCCCAGAAAAAAGGTAGACATAGGTGATATCTCCCTGAGCAGCGATCTCACCGGGGATATTGGAGAACAGGTGTATCCTGGTCAGGGGTTGGAGAAACAATACGAGAGATCCGCCCATCGACTTCAGAGTCTGTCCGAGATGTTTCTCGACGATAGACGGGAGCTTCTGTTCCACCGTCCCGGCATCCGCCCACTCGGACAGGAGAAGATATGTGTAGTACTGGATGTTGAGCCAATTCTCCATGTCCTGTCTTCTTTCCGAATAAAGCGTTTCGAATGAACGGGCCATGTGAAAACGAAAGTGTGAATTGGCGGGAACATTTGCTACGACTCCGGTGACAGCATAGTCGGCGGCCCCGTCGATCTTAAGAGTCTTTCCGATGGGATCCTCGTCGCCGAAATATTTTTCGGCCATGTCCTGAGTGATGACGACGGAATAAGGAGCTTTGAGCGCTGCTTTGGGATTGCCCGATACAAAAGAAAAGGTGAATACCTCGAACAATGAGTTGTCCGCATAACAGATGTAGTTTTCATGAAACTCCTTGTCTTTGTACTTGACCGGTGCTCTTTCCGGCCTGCTTATCCTGGCTGCGTTTTCAACCTCCGGGAATTCATTGATGACGACCTCAGCGAGCGCAGGCATACTCAGAACGACTGTCATATGGCTTCCAGCCTCGACATCCACGCCCACGCGATGAATGCGTGTGCTGTATTCGTGGAACCGGTCAAAGCTCAGTTCGTTTACGACCCAGAACATGATTAGCACAGTCACGGCCATTCCCATGGTCAGGCCGGCCATGTTGATAAACGTATAGACTTTGTATCTTCTAATCGTGCGGATAGCGACCTTCAGATAGTTTAAAAGCATCAAAATCTCCTATAATCATACCGAATCTTATCACTCAGTCAAAAAATAAGAAATTCCTTTTTGCGATTGCCAAAAAATCTCTCCTGAATCTCTGTAATTTCTACCCACTAATATCCTGAAGTGGACTTATCACGCCCAAAACGGAAAGATCAAGGATTAAAAAGAGACACAGAACGGCGGAAAGTGCGGAAGGATTTGTCGCAACCAAAAAAAGGAAATACTTATAAAATCGCTTCTACTCGAATCTCCTCAAACTCGGCCTAAGCTACAATTTTAGTGAAGTCCCGCCGGATACTTCTTCTCGCCAGCCTCGATATGGACCTTGAGCCAGTTCGCCTCAGGCGGAGGCACCGGACAGGTCGCATATGAAGTATAATTACACGGAGGGTTATAGGCCCTGTTGAAATTGAGGTCTACCTCTCCGTTCTCCAGGACATCAGAGTCCATAAACCTGCCTTTCTCATAAGTCTCTTCACCGTTCGTCATGTCTTTAAAAATAATGAAAAGTTTTGTGTTCTTTTCGTCGGCCTTGAAAGCTTCCAGGCGGCATTCCTTCCCGTCAACAGCAAAAGTGACATAACCCGGGGAAGCCATTTCAGCTTTTGTCCCGGCAACAGTTGTCACCTCTATGATTTTATCTTCATTATAAGGAACAAAATTCCCCTTTATCTTGAACTTTTCGTTTGGAGGGAAAAAAATCAGCCCATTGAATTTTTTAAATGCAGGGGCATTGAAATCTCTCATCCTGATTGCATAGCGCTCGCCCCTCTTTATGACCCACATCCTCAGGTCATTAATCTCCAGAACATCGGGTTTTCCTTGATCATCGCCTGCAAGGATTTTTTCTCCAATTTCCTCATCCTCGATTTTGATTCCGGCTCCTTCTGCAGCAAAAACCTTGACTTTGCCTTCCCCAAGAACAAACTTGCCGCAGAAAGCGGGGGCAGATCCTGAGGGAAGGACCAGCTTGTTCGTCCTATCAGTGCCAAACGTGTTCTCTCCTTCGTCAAGCCAGTAAAGACCGGCGATTGTAAGCCAGCTTGTTGGGGATCGCATCTGCCTATCCCGCTCTTCACGCCATTTCATCTCCTCTTTTATGAAGTCTTCATCTTCTCCTGCAGCTCTTGCATTCAAAACTGCCCCAGTCCACATTAGATAAAATCCCGCAGCCACCAAGAAAAATATGATTCTCTTTCTCATTACAAACTCTCCTTCATTATTTTTCCTCAAAAAACTTTAAATATATTATTGAATAAATGAGATTGATTCAATGCCCCTTTTCCATTAACGGTACTTTTTCCAGCGTGATAGATTTATTCCAGCATATTCGGCTTGAAAAGCGCTTTTATCAATAGATTTATCTAAAGGGAGGTAAAACGACTAAACAAGAAAGTGGATTGGTTCTGTTCTGGATAGCTGTTATCTGGACAATTCTCTGGGGAGTTATTGGATCGGTTTTTGTGGGCTCGGCTTTCAGAAATTTAACGATGGATGAGCTTAATATGACGCGGATCGAACTTGGATAAGAAGTATTTCAAGGAAGCATGTCTTTCTATCACCCGGTCCAGATGTATTTGTGGTTGCAGTAGCCGTGACCCTCCATCAGTGTTTTATCCCGGATCAATTTAATCTTGGGATTAAATCCTGACGCCCAGATGTAATCGCCCCAGCAGACCGCGGCATAACCGATATCTCCGGCATTGTGGGGCAGGAAGGATTCCGCAGCCAGACAGTCCGTAACTTTTATCTCGAACACTGTATCCGTATCTTGAATTATTTCCATGTTTAAGCTAGCCAGCATTCTCGGGTCTCTGAATATGCTTATATACGACTTGAAATCCGATTTCCCCAGCCTTTTCAGGTCGTTTTTCGCCTGTTGTAGCAGCCGTTCGTCCGTCTGTTTCTTAATCAATTCGAGCACCTTTTCCTGGCCTATTTCTTTTTGTAAGAATCTGGCAAAGAGGATAAAACTCTGGTTCTGCATAACCGCTAACCGGCGGTAGGTCATTTTTGGCCCCGGAAGCTCCTTGTCAAATTTGTGTGTTTCCTGCTCCAAAAGGGACGCACCCCATTTTGAAGATTTGGCAAATACCATGCCCGGGCCAAAACAGGCTGCAGCACAGAGAGGCATGGCATTGATTAAAAATTTACGCCGGCTGGTTGGATTTTCTTCTGTTTGTTTCATAACTTCCTCCTGTTTCAAAAATCCTTTCAATACCTATAATAATGCAAATAAAAATATATGCGCCTCATCTCCTGAAGTGAGACTTTTTTTTTGATTTTTTATGGATTGTTTCTGAGGATGCTCAGTTCCTGAGCTTGCGATTTCTTTCTGAATTCTTTGGGGCTCA
>JGI24422J19971_10001442_pt1 | contig 14445 bp, 10 predicted proteins | sample DeeMarSWOR152_54_FD_19971 | JGI IMG/M metagenome (IMG submission 19971) | reverse complement strand
CTCTTCCTACGCTTACACAACTTAGAAATCTTAGACAAAAACACGTTAAAAACACTCCCTAAAAATCGATTGCTTTAATAATAATTACCCAAAAAATAAAATAAACTTTGTGGGGAAAACGAATGTAAAAGGAGGGATTTTAAAAGTTTTTATGGACAGGTTGAGAGGTTAAGAAATTTTGGATTAGGTTGTTGGGGATATTTGTTCTTTTTCTGTTTTTTTTGAGAGGTGTGGATGGGGGGGTTTGTTTTGTTTTTTTTTAGATTCTTGTTGTTGTTTCTATTTTTATTCCGTTTTCTGTTAGGTTTTGTACGAGGGTTCTTGTGTCGAAGATTGTTTTTCTTAGTTTTTTGATTCTTATGCATCGTTCTAGGGTGCCCATTCTTTCGAGGAAGAAGAATTCTATTACGCCGTCTACCATGTTGCTTATTATTGCTTCGGTTTTTTCGTCGTGGATTCCTTTTCCCATGAGGAGGAGGTGTAGGCCGCCGTCTCCTCCATCTCTTTGGTTTTGTCTTGTTTGGTGTATTAGGTATTCTATGAGTTCTAGTACGACGTCTATTGAGTATTCTGTTAGGAGACGGCTTATGGTTTCTATTACGGTTGTGTAGTTGCTTTTTGTTTGGGTTATTGTTGGGAAAAATTGGGTGCGAAGCATGTTTATGGTTCCTGCTCCCCATGTTTGTATCCCTTCCCCCATTATTCCTTTCGGTTGATTTCCTGTGATAAATCTTGCCGAGTAGACATCTATGAAGTTCCATGAGTCCTCTTCTTCGAATTGGGTTATGTCCCAGTTGAAAACGGCAAGATCTGCTTTTACATCCTCCCTTGATTTGTCTATGTTTACGTAGTATACCATGTCCCCCATCCTTGATCTATTGAAAACTATTTGTTGGGCAAAGGTTTCTGTTAAACATCCCGGTTCGCCAAGGAGCAAGATGATGCTTCCTGCAGGTATTCCGCCCTGTAACATACCGTCAATAGCCGTGATATATGTCTTGTATCTTTTGATTCGGCCGAGTGACATTTTTTACACCTACGTTTACCCTGATATTTACTTTGTATGAGGAAGGGTTTTAATTTTTCGATAATTTGTTTCAATCAGAGGAAAGGTTTTAGTCAATTTTTTCATCTTTTATATCTGAGGTTTTTTGAGTGAGGTTGTTGATTTTTTGATGTTTTTGGATAAAAATGAAGCTCGGATGAGGTATGAGGCTACTGTTAGGGTTTATGAGAGACGTTATTCTGACATTCAGGCTGCAAAAATTAAAGAGGTTTTAAAGAGGTTTAGGGGGGCTTCTTTTGGTTTAGTTTTGGATGTTGGTTGTGGTCCTGGTTTACTTTTGCCTTTTCTTCCTGATTGTGAAGTTGTTTGTCTTGATTTTTCTTTAGGGATGTTGGAGGTTATTAGGGAGAAAAAATTTCCTTGTTTTCTTGTTTTGGGAGATTCTGATTGGTTGCCTTTACGTGATTCTGTTTTTGATGGTGTTTTTTCTTTTACAGTTTTGCAAAATTTGCCCGATCCTCTTGCTTCTTTAAGGGAGATGAGTAGGGTTGTTAAAAAGGATGGAAAAGTCGTGGTTACTGTTTTGAAAAAAAGGTTGGATGGTGAAGAACTTAAGAAAGTTTGTTTGGAAGCAGGGCTTTCTGTTTTAGATGTTTTCCCTGCGAGTGTTGAGGATGTATGCGCGATTTGCGTGAAAAAAAGTTAATCGCTTAATAAAGTTAGGGTTTTTTATTCTTTTTTTCTTGTTAATTTTTCTGAAAGTAGTTTAATGGCACAAACGTCTCCACACATTGAACATGTTTCTGGGTCGTGTTCTGCTTTTATGTTTTCGTGGATTTTTCGTGCTTTTTCTGGGTCTGGTGCGAGCTTGAGTTGGGTTTTCCAGTTTAGGTTTGCTCTTGCGATGGACATTCTTTTATCTAATTTTGAAGCTTTTTTTCCTAGTTTTACTATGTCTGCAGCGTGAGCTGCTATTTTTGCGGCGATCACGCCTTCTTTTATTTCTTCGACTCCTGGGAGTCCTAAGTGTTCTGAGGAGGTTATAACGCATAAAAAGTCGGCTCCAGCGGCGGCAGCAATTGCTCCTCCTATGCCTCCTGCTATATGATCGTATCCTGCTGCTATATCTGTGACAAGGGGGCCTAGGAGGTATAGAGGGGCGTTTTTACATGAAGCTTTATACATTTTAACTATAGGTTCAACCTCGTGGAGGGGTATGTGTCCTGGGCCTTCGACCATTGCTTGTACCCCTGCTTTTCTGGCCCTCTCTACGAGTTCGCTTATTACTAGCATTTCGGCGATTTGTGGCGAGTCGTTTGCATCTTCTAAGCAACCGGGTCTTATGCCGTCTCCAAGGCTCAGAGTTGTGTTGTATTCTTTACAGATTTCTAGGAGATAGTCGTAGTTTTTATAGAGCGGGTTTTCTTCTCCGGTGTGGATTATAGTGGCTGCGTGAAAAGCACCTCCCCTGCTTACAATACCCATTAAACGTCCTCTTTTAATGATCTCTTCTACGGTGTTTTTTGTTACGCCGCAATGGACGGTGATGAAGTCGACTCCATCTTTCACATGTTTTTCTATGGATCGGAAAATGTCGTCTTCATCCATGTTGATTATGGCGTCTTTTTGTTCTCTAGCTTCTAGGGCTGCTTGATATACTGGAACCGTGCCTAGGGGAACCTTTACCGTTTTAAGGATCATTCTTCTTATTTCGTCAAGGGATCCTGCGGAGCTTAGGTCCATAATGGAGTCTGCCCCGCTTTTCACGGCTACTTTAGCTTTTTCCTTTTCTAGTACTGGGTCTATTAGGTCCGCGGAGGTTCCTAGATTAGCGTTAACTTTAGTGTGTAAGCCTAAGCCTATCCCGCAAATTTTAACATCTTCGCGGGCAACGTTTTGAAGCAAAACGATGTATCCGTTTTTTAAGCCTTTCTTGATAAACTCCTCTTCGACTCCTTCTGTTTCAGCAAGCTTTTTTACTGTAGTACTTTCAATATTAAGGCTCATTTTAACACACTCTGAAAAAAAACATTTTTTTATTCGGATAAATATCAGATTAAAGTGGTGATCTTTTAACTTTTTGATCAATAATTCTTAACCAAAGAACCGCAATAAGGACATTCTATCCAATCCAGATCCAAAACTTTTCTACACTACCGGCAAACGTGAGAAGGACTTGCGCAAAAAGAACAAAAAACAAATTCTGAACTTACACCTCTACCGCATTTTTTTACTCTAAAAGAGTAAAAGACCTTTAAAAACAAAACGGTATGAAATCTTGATGAACCATAATATGGTTCTTTTACTTAACTTTTAGATTAAAAAAAGAGTCTTTTAACAGAACAAAAGGCAGAGTAATATGCTATTTTTAGAAAAGTTATGGTTTGTGAACTACTTCCAGCTTTTGCAGGGAGCTTCCTGTTTCAACGACGGGATCATCATTATTCATCCATCTCCGCAGGCGTAAATTCGGACAGTCCCTGTCCTAATCTTCTATATTGTTATTCTTATGATTATAAATAGTTGATTATTATTATTGTTCGGCTTTCATCCCCCAGTTTTCACAAGGGGACTTCTCGCCGAAGAAGTTAAAAAGATTTTCAAAAATTTAAGGGAAAAAGAAGGAGAAAAGCCGCCTAATATTCTTGTTTTACGAAAAGGATAGTTAGGGGTTGAGGGATGTCTTATTTTTGGTATTTTTAGTTTTAGCCTAGTACTGTTGCTTTTGGTTCTTTGTTTGGGAGTTCTCCCGCTCCTTTTACATTGTAAGTTATGATGATTTTTGCTCCAGGATCTATTTTTGGTATTTTCCAAGTGAATGTTTTTTCTTTTCCCTCTTCCTTTGATTCGCAAACAAGGCTTTTTGGTTCGTAATTTTCAAAATCAAAGCCGTAGGGTATGGCGTCTTCTACTAAGATTTCTTCGAGGGTTACTGCGCCGGGGTTTTTAATTAAGAGCATTACTTCGAAAGCTCCTCCGGCTATATGTGTTATGGACTTTCCTACACCTATACTTCTTTTTGTGTATATGACCTGGACTTCTGGAGACGTTCCTTTTGGAGTGTAGACTATTGCTGTGGCAGGGTTTTTTGTAGAGGGTGAAGGAAAAGCTTCAACTTCTAAGGGAAAATGATATGATTCACCGGGTACGGGTTTTACTGCTTCTACTTCGTATTTTAGGGCAAGGGTTAATCCTGGCTTTAAACCCCCTATATTACTGTTGATTAGATTTTCGAGGATGAAAGTTACAGGTTTATTTTCCAAAGGATCACCGGTTCCGCCTTCTAGCCTAAAAGCGTCTTTTAAATCAAAACCATTTGCTGTAACGGTGACTGAAGTTGGATCCAAGGTGAAATACGGTGGGATTGTTTCTTTGATTTTTAGGAGGTCTATTTTAGAGGTTCCTTGGTTTGTTACTGTGGAGGTTATAGTTACTTTTGTCCTTGCATAGGTTCTCACAGTTTCTGGAACAAAGGTTTTTTGACATGTAATGCGTACTACGGAAATTTGGTCCCCAATCTTTCTTATATGGCTTTTAACTAAGCGTTTGATATCCCAAGGTATGCGATATTTTATTGATTTTGTGAAAACAGGTAGTTCTTCGCTTTTAACTTGGAATCCGCTACTCCAACTTCCTCCGGCAGACACTATTTTGTTTGGGTATTCATCAAGAACTAGTTGGTCTTCTTTTGTAATTTTTACGTGTTCTAGTAGGGTTTCGAATTCATCGTTGCCGTCAAATTGGGCTATACAGTTCCAGACTCCAGGTTCTTCTGCTTCGCTTGATTCTACATAGAACATTATCCTACACAAAGAGTCTAGGGAGAATTTTATGTTGGATATATCGCCGTCATGAACTTCATAATCTACGTTTATGTCGCCGGCGCCTATTTTTTCTGATTTGTTAATCTTTCCTACTCCCACAACGTTTAAAACTGATGTTTCTCCGGGGTTTAGTTCTTTAATTTTCCAATCTATTGAGTTGTTTAAGTCATCAAAGTTGATACTGCCTTTAAAGGGCTCTAGGATTCTTGGTGGAAAATCAAGAATTTCGGGCATTTTTTTCTGAAGATTTATGTTTGATAATTTGAGGTTTTCATGGGTATTTTCTAATGTTATTCGGAATAGTGTTTTGCACATTTTGTTGAATATAAAGTCTTTTCTTGCAAAGTTTAGCTCCTCTTCGTCTGAAAAGTCAGTGTCTATCTCTTCTTTGAGGTTTAAGAGGGGAGAAGTAGTTTTGAGCGCGTACCCTCGGGACCAGTGTGTTGCAGCTAAAATGTCTCCAACCGCATAGGAACCTGGGTTCATATTCGTGTTTGAGGATTCTACATCAAAACGTATTTTCCAGACATTTTCTTTTACTGCGGGGTTTATTATGCTTGCAGTGTCTTTAGCCTCATAGTTTTTTAGTTCGTTTTTTGAACCTAGTATTATATCTTCGGTGTCGGAATGTTCAACAAGTAAGCGTAATCCTTTTTTCTTGATGATTTCCTCCTCTTTTTCTTCCTCCTCTTCTACTTTGACTGTTTTTTCTTCAGTTATTTCTTCAGATTTCATTGTTTTCAGTCCCTATTTCGCCCCTTTACATGTTTCTTTGTTTTACTGAGTAGATCTTTTTGCCTACTAATCCTGACATCCCTCATCTGTTATTATATGATGGCATAACTTTTAACTTTTTTTAAGTCTTAAATAGCAATATAAAAGCTAAGTTTATTGTATTTTTCAGAGAAATTGCCTTAAATTTTTAAAATTTTTTAATTAATCACTTAAGGATAGATAGATTAGGAAGAAAAGAATTTTAATAAAAAACGGTATATTTTTAAATAGAATAATTGAAAAAGAAGATGAAGCTCAGAAAATAAATATATTATTAAATTATTTCTTTGTGTATTATATTCTAAAAATTTTTTCGTAGTCTTTGTTTACTTTTAGTCTGTTTAAAGATCTTTGAAGACTGCTTAGAAAGGCTAATAAAAAATAGATGTTGGTTAAAGAAGGAGCATGTGGTTTGCATAATGCTTAAAAAGATTGTCCTCTACAAATCTTTTGTTTTATAATGGAGGTGTAAAAGGCTGTCCTCATCTCAAAAACAACCAATAAAAGTTTTGGAAAAAATTCAAGGTAACATAATAAAAGTTAAATTAAAGGATGGACGCGAAATCAAAGGGCAACTTAGAGCGATGGATAATTTCATGAATTTAGAGCTTGATGATGCGATTGAATACATAGACGGAGAACCATCTTCGAGGTATGGAGAGGTTTTTCTTCGGGGTAATAATGTGCTTTGGATACAAATAGATTCAACATTTATTGATTAGAATAAAGAATAATGGATGGTTTGTTTTTAGTTGTTTTTTAGGGGGTATTGTGGAGACGCGGACTACTAATGTGAACTACTCCCAGCTTTTGCAGGGAGCTTCCTGTTTCAACGACGGGATCATCATTATTCATCCATCTTCACAGGCGTAAATTCGGACAGTCCCTGTCCTACTCTTCTATCTTGTTATTCTTATGACTATAAATAGTTTATTATTATTGTTCGGCTTTCATCCCCCAGCTTTCGCGAGGGGACTTCTCGCCGAAGAAGTTAAAAGGGATTGAGATCATTCTGTGAGTTCTTTTCGGCGTAGAAACCTGTATTCGCTTACCATTTTTCCTAAACGTTCTTTAAGAAGTCCTTCTTGTTCTTCTTCTAGTTTTTGTTCTGCTTGCTTTACGGCCTCTTCAAAGAGGTTTTTTCTCATGAAAGCAAAAGGTTCTTTAAACAGGATTTCTAATTTTTCTTCTTCAAGTAAGATGGTGTTTTTTTCTTTTAATATTGAGAGGGCGTTTTGAGGGATGGAGGATGATTTTGGGACTATGATCGTTTTTATGCCAGTTTCTGCGAGGATTTTTGCTGTGGAACTACCTGCCCCTGAAAGACTTTTTATCAAAACTATGTCTTTTTCCGCGATTTTCAGCTCGGTGATAGCTTTTTCGATTGTTTCAAGGGAAAAGTCAGGGATAACTTTTATTGGTACTAATTCGGGATCTGAAGCTAATAATATTGCTTCTTTTAACCTATTTATTTCATCTTTTAATAGTTCTGTCTCTTTAAAGAGATTCTTTTTGCCTTCTTCAAGCCTTTTTACTTCAAATTGATGTTGGATATGCAATCTTTTAATGGTTAAATCTTTAGCTTTTTCTGATCGGAGATATTCCAACTGTTTTTCAAGTTCAGATATGCGGTTTTGATTTGCTTCTAATTTATGTTTAAGTTCTTCATTTTGCTGTTCAAGGAAGTCATATTGTTTTCTTGAGGCGTCCAAACGCCGTTTTAACCGGTTAACTAAGCGCTGGTCAGTATCTTCGTCTATTTTTTCTCCATTTTGGATTTCTCTTTCTTGTGGAACTTCTTTTGATCTTATAGTTTCTAAGAGTTCTTTTTCCTTTGCTTTTTCGTTTGCTATTCGCATTATAGCATCACTGATTTTCATTCCTTGTATGACTAAAACTTTTACAGCTTCAGGATTTATACCAAGTTTTTGTAATTCTATTTTTGAATCTATTTTTTGAAAGAGGTTTTTATAGTTTTTAAAGACAAGGATTGCTGCTGTTAAGGCATCACGTTCATGGGCATTACTTGGTTTATCGTTTATGAAGATATTTTCCTCGAGAAAACTGTTTACTAGTTCGGTTTTTGCACTGACGGCGATATCCTCTTTAGGATTATGTACTTTTACTTGAAAGGTTGCAGCTAACTTCGCTAACAATGAGGGGGTATGGGGAACATCTGACGCGATTATTGCAGGTTTTCCATACCTTATTATTAGTTTTATTATCTCGCTTCTCGAACATTCACGACTACTTGACAAGTGAAGGAGATTGCCTGAAAAGTCCATTATGGCAATGGCGGTCGTAGTGCCTGCATCTATCCCCACTATTAAGGGTAAAAGCCTCCTTTCTTCTTCTCCTCCAACAGGCCAAGGAAAAAGGTCTAAATCCGTTAATATTTCTTCATTAATAGGGCGGTAAGTTGTAGTTTTACTTGGCACTGGTTCAACTTTGACCTGTATTAAGCTTGTCCGCATTCTTTTAATAAAGGAATCAATCTCTTTTTTCGGGGCATAGACATGAAAAACCGCTTTATCAAGACCGAATTCTGAACGTTTTTCATAATAATCAAAATCTAGGGACTTTTCTTCAAGTTTTTCAGTTATTTCTCTTGCCATTTTTTGTATTGCGCCCCGAATTTTTCGGGCATAACGTTTTTCAGACCAACCTCCAGGGCCTAGATGGCGACTCTTTGATACGATTATTTTTGTTTCATCTGTGAAAGGCGCTACTATGAAACCTATTCCTAAATCTACGAGCCTTGCTACAATTTCTGCTGTTTGCATCGGATTAGGTTTCCCTGAGAAGGGGATGTTGTAAAGCTTACTGATCTCTCTTAGGGGTTTAAACCCGTGATAGGGACTTCCAGTAACTTGTACCAGCTTCGTTTTGAGCGGAAAAGCAGCGCATAAGGCCCTAAGCTTCCTTCTATCATCAACCAGTTCAAAAATGTTGTCTGAAGCCACATAAGAGGGGGACAACTCTCTTATCAGTCTTAAAAGTCTCCGCTTACTGAGATCGGGATAACGGTCAATTATCTCACCTTCTTGCAGAAGAACCGCGGCATATCTTGGTCTTGAAAAAACAGAAGAGCCTGCTAATATATCCACGCCCAGTATGTCCACACCTAGGTGTTCTCCATCCTCGTTTTCAAAACTCGCCAAAAGGTACTACCTCGGTACTGGAAAACCGCCCTCAGAAGCCTTTATGAGCTCTTTTAAAGGCTTTGATCCTTTGAGGGTTTTTTCTTTGGATCGTTGACCTTCGAAGGTAAAAAGACCTTCATTCTTTATAAGATCTACGACACCGCATAGTACCTGTTTGCGGCTGGTGCTACGATTCTCACGTAGTTCTTCAGTGTTTTCGAGGATCGAACGTGTTAGGTCAACGAGGTAGGATCTGAACCCCGACGACGGTTCGGTTATATCCTCTACTTCCGTCTCTCCCTTTTTATTTATGTAGGAGAGGGGGGTAAAAGGGAATATATTAGGCTTAAAAACGAATAAAAAAGAAAAACTAAAAAAAGCGAAAGTGAAATTCTAAATTCTAAGTTCACGAAAAAAAGAAAAAACAATGAAGAACAAAAACAACCTTTAAAAAGAAACTAAAATGATGAAAAAACAGGTTTCCACGCAGAAAAACGAAAAAACACAGCGGAAAAGAAGAAAGAACATCAAAGCAAGAAAAAAACTACCTCGACCTCTATAAGGGAAAATTTACTCCCATATATATTCTAATACCGTTTGAACATCAAGTTTTTCTATGTGAAATTTTCTGTGAAAGAAGTTTATGATGTTTTCTAAATCCCTCCTTAATAAAAATTCGGAATTTGGATGGGTGATAACGACAAACTGTGGCCAATCAATTATTAAAATGTCTTCTTCTGGTGTAATTACCACGTTATGTTCGGAAAGGTCTGAATGAATAATTTTTGCTTTGTTATAAGTTATTTTCACGTTATAAAGAATTTTTTCCAAGATTTTTACAGGATCAGGTAAGGCCTTAATTTTCGCTAAAATTTCTCCTTCTATGTTTTCCATTATGATAGCATGTCTATTGTGCTTAAAAGGCTTTGGAACAGATACACCGCTATTATTAGCGAGATTTAATGCTTTAAACTCTCTTTGAGCAGCAATCCTTGATTCATATAGCCAGCTTGTATGAACACGTTCACCTTCAAGGACACGCACTTTTTTCACCGAGCGAAAAATCATCCCAAACCTGAAAAATTTAAGGGCGACTTTTTCCTCTTTTTGTGTTAAACATTCAAAAACATCTGCCTCTTTTCCTACCCCCAATTTACTGCCTATAGACACGATAATGTCAGCTTTGACAAAAGCGTTTAATGCGAGGCAGTCGTAACCATGAAAGTTCAGCCGATAACCAAGATAAGGGCCAGTTTTTTGCTGGATTAACTTCCATTTCCCCAATCTACCCAAACGATAGTTAACCTCATCTATAGGAAAACCAGATAAAGCAGCAATATAGGTTTGGGGGACAAACTCATGCTTACGCATACCGCGCTCAATAGCGTTTAAAACTTTAAAATCTTGCTCCTCAAGCATCCTAAAAACTTTTTTAACCCGAATCGACATCAGCGATAACCTGGCAAAACAGCTAAATAAAACTCTATTAATCCAGTTGATAATGTTATTTCTTTATTTAAAACGTGAGCAGTTTAAATTAGCTAAAGCTTTTTGAGTGTGGTAATTCCTTATATTTCCCTAACATTTTTAACTGGCGTGAAAATATGTTTAAACACATTGCTAGATGGCATTATTAAGGAGTGTCTTTTATGGAATCAGAGGGATATAGGGACTATTCGATCCATTCTATTGCGGAGCAATTTTCACAGCTTGTAAAAACTAAAGAACGAAGAGAAGTACTTGCTATGAACGCCTTCATAAATCCTTTGAGTGTGAGTGTAGTAATTCCCACTATTGCAAGGGACATTAACATTCCAGATCTTTATAATAAACGGTTGGAAACAGTTAGAAGGATACTAAAAGAGTTGAATAGGCTTGTAAATGCGGGGTATATAGATGAAATAGTTATTGTGGACGGTACAAGGAATCCTGATGGTACAATAAATCATATGTATATGCGCGACATATTGCACTTAGCCAATATAGAGATTACACTTTTTCGCGATGAAGTTAACATGATAAGGCGCTATAGGAGTGTTAGAAATCAGGCTGAGAGAGGGTTGTTCAATACGATTGTTAAGATTTTTTCCCAGTTTGATAAGAATATTAACCTAATTTTAAACTATCATGGAATCGTTGAGAGGGTGGGTATTGAGGAGATACCTCCGGGGAAAGGGGCGGCTTTATGGCTCACAATCCCTATTTGTAGTGGGGATATTATAGGGTTTTTTGATAGCGATAATCGTAATTTTAGGAGCAATTCAGTTATAAGGATGTTTCATCCTATAGTTGCTGGATGGACAGAACCAGGTAAAGAAGCCTCAGTAGAGTTCATAAAGGCATTTTATAAACGATTAAAAATTAGTATTGGTGAGGGGGGAAAAGGAACTTTTTCAATTGGAGGAAGAGTTACTCGCTTAGTAGCGTTGCCTTTAGCTAGGGTATTGGCTGAAAAATTCAGCATTTTGAAGGGTTTTGAAAAGTTTAAATACCCTTTAAGCGGGGAAGTGGCCGCTACAAGGATGGTTCATGAAGACCTTGAATATCCGGTAGATTATGGTGTAGAGGTAATGACACTTGCTCAAATAGTTCGCAAAGTAGAACCAGAAAGGATAGGGGAAACAGATATCGAGATCTTTCAACATTGGAGTCAACCAGAAGAAAAGACTGAAGGGATGGTGGATCAGGTTGCTCGAGGCATATTTTCAAGCCTTACATCTGAAGAATTAAGCGCGATAGATCTTAAAACTCTGATTAAAGCATACGTTGAAGAAGCAGGAGAAGTGTTAAAAAGGTGGAGGGAAACTATCGTGCCTTTTATCGAAGAAATTAGTGAAGAGTTAGGAATGACCTATTCGAAAATACCGGCAGAAAAAGAAGAAAACAGGATAAAAAGATATGTAGAAATCATTGAAAGAGTTTTTAACGAGGTTAAAAACGAAAATAAGAGGACAAAAGTGCTTCCCTCTTGGAACAGTGTTACCGGAAATATGGCTTATGAATCCTTAAAGAAACAATTAGAAACAGCTTCATTAAGAGCAACTTTTAAAATACTGGAGCTTGAGGGTCTAGTATGAGCTAGTGTGAGCTTTTCCTTGTTTGAAGGAAAGATCGGCATATTTAATAGGATTACTGGTTTTTTTAGAGAAAATTTTTGTAAAATATTGAAGAGTTAGTGCGAAATCTTTAGAAACAATAATTTCCTTATATTTTATTGAATAGACTGTTAGAGGTTTTTCAGCACGTTTATTATTGCTACTTCTTTAATGTTAGAAGTGGTGAAAAACTATCTTTGTACAGAATTAGGGGATTTTATATAGTGGTTATTAAGCATATCAAAGGGATGAAAAACCTTGTTGGAAGAAGAGGTATGTAAGGCAGGTAAAAGTGAGAGTTTTATTTACAAAGTTAAGTTTGCTAAGACAAAGCCTCGAGATACAGGTAACAGCGAAATAACAGCATCTATAGGGGTTTATGGGCATATCATCGGTATAGGGTATCCTTTTCCGAAAGCACCTACAGGGTTTATGCAGTTAACGCCAGTAGGACCTTTTGTGGGAAACCAATATAGCAAAGAAGATGTCTTACGATACAGAGAGACGTTTTTGCAAGATAAATTTAGTTTAATAGGCTATGGGCTGCATTTTCCCTCGCCCATTAGTAGTAGTAGGGTTTCCATGATAAACCATATGATTCCAAGAGTTATATTAAAAATCCCGAGGCTCAAGATAGAATCTTTGACGATTGCGCCTGTCGTTGGAGGAAGATCAATAAAAGCGATTGTTCAGAGTTATTCAATAACTTCAACTGATAAAAACCCCTTAGCTATGCCCATAAGTATCGGAGGGAGATTTTACTTTAATAAGCCAGCAATATCTGAGATAACCGAAGCAGGGGTTATAGCCTATACTTCTCATAAAAACAAGATTTACTTAAACGAGGATGATATTATTATTTGCGAGAACCCAGAAATCAGAGCAAAGATGTTTATAAAGCCCCAACTTCTCTTTCCTTTGGTAGAAGTTGATAAGCCGATAACGGCCACTAATTTAGTGAATTTTTTTGCAAAGTTTTTGTTAAAACTTCCTCCCAAAAGGACGGAAGAGATACGCATAATTTATTCACCTGAGGAAGAAGTTTTACAAAAAATTTCTAAGATTACCACAGAAAGAATATTGGAAGAGACGGCAAACTATTGGGATGAGCTTCTGGAAATAGACTCAGAAATTGTGAAAAATAATGCTCTTACAAAGCTTGATATTCGCTGGAATACTCTGCCAAGTATAAAAAATCTAGGAAAACAATAAGGGAATATGTGCGTAAATATTTGAACTGGCTTTTTAAGAAAGCTCAAAAGATTGACGGGTCTTGGGCGCGTTCTCACCTTGTAAGCGGGGAAGTTAAGGATGATGTTTTTCAGTTAGACCAGCAGTTATACCCATTGTTACTGGCCGTTCTTTACAGTAAAGTTATGATGAACAACTTTCTTTTAGAGGTGTATCTAGAGAACATAAAAAAGGCTATCGATGTAGTTGAAGGATATAAGCACCACCAATTACCATTATATAGAACAGAAGAAACACCAGCAGATGATTTAGTTTCATATCCGTATCACTTTTCTTCCCAAGTAATTGCCTGGACGACTTTTTTCCAGCTTGGAGATCATTTAAAGGATATAGAGCCTAAATTAGCAACTTTCTGTGAGAAAAGAGCGTCTGAAATAAAAGAAGCAGTCATGGAAAAAATGGTGGCAACACACCCAAAATTAGAGAAAGAAGTTTATGTTTATACCACAGATCTTGCGAGCAATTATGAGTTTATTCACGATGCAAACGACCTGCCCACCATTCTCGCTCCTTATTTCGAATTTTGTGAAAGAGACGATCTGGTATGGAAAAACACCATTGAATTCGCGTTCAGTAAAGAAAACCCTGCCTATTATCCAGGGAGTTTTGGTGGCCTTGGGTCCCACCACGCACCAGCAAAGTGGACTCTTGGAGATATCCAAGAACTTTTAGCATACAACCTCCTAGGGCCACCAAGAAAGGTAGAAAAAGCCAGAAAAAAACTTAGACAGGACATAATGGTTGATGGACTATTCCCCGAAACAATAGACCCGGAAATAGGGATCCTGTCAACCCGGGCATGGTTTGCATGGCCTGGAGCAGTATTCGCTTGGGCATTGACAAGTTGGCGCTTTGCAGAAGTAGGATACTATTAGAATAAAAAAGAGAGATCAACTTTAATTTGTTTTTCTGTCTTTGGCTTTTTATTTGGATTGTTTTCATTTTTTATTTTGTAACGATAATGTTTTTGATGGATCTTTCCGTTGATATATTTGTATGGCTTTTAAGGTGTAAACGTTGGTGTGGGAGAAAAGCGGAGAAGAAGGGATTATTGGTCCTGCAGAAAAGGTGAGACGTGCCCAACATAAGAAAAACGTTTTGTTAGCTCTTGCAGAAAATTTTCAAGGGTTTTTAGCGGGGGAGGTTAAGAAAGAGACGGGTATTGAGCCTCATTTAATCGCGATACACGATGTTAATTTTGTGGCGAAGGCGGGGAGGAGTGCACGAGTGAACTTGGTGAATGTTAATTTTAGGTCGGAGCAGGGGATTCATAAAGCAAGTTTAGCGGTTAAGTTCTTTAAAGAGAGGGAGATTAATACTAATGAGGGGCAGGAGAAAGTTTTAAAAGAGTT
>JGI24422J19971_10001438_pt1 | contig 14476 bp, 13 predicted proteins | sample DeeMarSWOR152_54_FD_19971 | JGI IMG/M metagenome (IMG submission 19971) | reverse complement strand
GTTAACCTTTTAGTCGATGACTTGCCTGAATATATTGAGATCATCAGAGGGTACTTTCGTCCAGTTTGCATGGTTTCTGGGGTAGAAGGATGCGACGTTGCTTTGCTTCTTGGATATCACGCGAAATTCGGAACTGCCAAATCAACATTCGATCACACCTACAGTGGCGGAACTATCAATAGGCTAGAAGTGAACGGAATTGAAGCAAGTGAGTTTCTTTTGAACGCTTACGCAGCAGGAGATTCTAGTGTGCCTGTCATACTCGTTGCTGGTGAGGCTCAACTTCTAATGGATGACGTTAAGAAATATGCACCATGGGCTGAAACCGTAGCCTTAAAACATTCCTTCAGCAGGCTTGCAGCTAGAAGCTCTAGTATACTAAAAATTGAGAAAGAATTGAGGGAAGCTGTGAAGAAAGCAGTAGCCGACTTCAAACAAAACAAAGCTAAGCCACTAGTAGCCAAAAAACCAGTAAGAATAGGGATAACTTTCTTGGCAAGTCACTTTGCAGACGCGGCGGAACTACTACCTTTAGTTAACAGAATCGATGGACTGAAAGTAGAATATACTGCTAGCAATATGATTCAAGCATACAAAATATTTGAATTGTTAGTACTTGCAGCAAGAGGTACATCAGCACTCCTTGCAAATCTGAAATAGTACACCTTGTTTAGTCTCGATGTTGTCTTTAGACGAAGAATTTTATAATTTTGTAAACCGTAAATGGGGAATAGGAACGCGCAGGGGTTGTCCCTACTTATTATTGGATAGGCTTTTTATTCAGAAATATTCAGAATCTCATCTTCGCCTTGGACACCCAACCCTAATTCCATGGCATGCTTGATCTGCGGAAACTCCCAAATGGGCATGTTAAGTCTGTTACTTGCATTGTAGCTTTTCAGAATTTTCAGGGCTTCAACGTCTATGGCGATGCGGTCTCCGCTGGCTAGGATAACGTTGGGCTCTTCTACATGCCCTACATCTGGTCCTCCAGTCGTGAAGCATTTTCTTCCATCCATTATGATAAGGTGAGGATGAACACCCAGATTGAGTTCAGCTATCTTCTCTTCAAGATGTGCAGAGTGTAAGTCTCCTCTTTGCCTAAAATCCAAGAGGCCAACTGCCAGCTTCAGGCTCAAAGAAAAACGAGCGTATCTGTGTGTCTTCATACAGGGAAGCCAAACAAACTTGGCGTCTTTCTTAAGAACATCTTCGGCGATTGAAATCTTCTTCCATCGCTTTCCTTCAATCTTTATGTTAATCCACTTTTGATCATCAAGAATCTTCACTTCTGTGCCGCATTCCTTGGCAGCCTTCAACATCCCCATCTTCTTCAAAACATTTTTCGTTGGCAACCAAGGCATTCCAGAACTCTCAACGATAGCAACGTTAGATGCTCCATTATCGTACAGCAAGGACACAACAGCCTTCACGAACTCAGGATCACTCGAACCGGGAAAGGGATCGTCACTATTGAAGTTCGGCTTCACAATAACTTTATCTCCGCCGGAAATTACTTTCTCAAAACCTCCAATCAAATCAACGGCTCTCTTAACAGACTTCTTAACGTCAGAAGATGCTACAACCTTGCTCACTAACACTTTCCCATTTTTCACGAAAACCGTCTTTCTATCCAAACAGTCTCCCTCTTGCGACTTGTATAATTGAGTCTAACCACAACAAAAAGGTTCTTGCTCGCATAGATAGAATTGGCTTCTTTCCAGAACTGTGGGCGCATAAAAGGTAAATGTGTGTAACCACATTAACTATTAGGTTTAAACATGTTGGAAGAAAGCCACACAGAAAATTCTATTACAAGCCGAGAAATGCGTGCCTTGGAGCTTAACGCTGAATATTTCGGTGTTTCCAGACTTCAGCTCATGGAAAATGCCGGACATGACTTGGCATTAGAAATTGCTTCAAGATTTGAAACAGATAAATCCGTTGCGATTTTTTGTGGTTTAGGTGGAAACGGTGGCGATGGCCTCGTTGCTGCAAGACATCTTTCTTCAACAGGTTTCAGAGTTACAGTCATCCTTGCTGGAGAGGCTAAACTAATCTCTCATAAGGAAGCCTTACGGAATTGGAAAGCCCTACAGTTCCTAAGAGAAGGCATTCCCATTCACGAAGTGTACGATAGTTCACTTATACCAGAAGTAACTGCGGAAATAGTTGTCGATGCACTGCTTGGAACTGGCACAAAGGGAAGGTTGAAACCTCCAATCTTACGGTTAGTTGAAAAAATTAACGCTAGTGACGCTTTCCGAGTGGCCGTTGATGTACCAACCGGAATAGACGCTGACACTGGAGAAGTCCTAGGAAAAGCTGTGAAAGCCAACTTGACAATAACGTTCCACAAAACGAAAAAGGGACTAAAAAACGCAGAAGACTACATTGGAGAGCTAGTTGTTAAAGACATAGGCTTACCCAAAGAATTCGAAAACCTCGCAGGTCCTGGAGACGTTCTACTGATTACGAAACCTCGTCCAGCAAAATCACATAAGGGCGATTTTGGACGTTTACTAGTAATTGGAGGAAGCGAGACTTTTTCTGGAGCCCCAGCTCTGGTGGCTCTAGCTGCTTTGCGAGCTGGTGTTGACCTCACTTATGTTGCAGCCCCAGCAAAAACAGCCTATGCCATATCTTCCATGTCGCCAAACCTAATCACAATAAAACTTGATGGTGAACACCTCAACCCGAGTAACATACCTGCCTTAGAAACATACATGGAAACAGCCAACGCAGTTGTTTTGGGACCTGGTCTGGGTTTGCATACGGAAACAAGAGAGTTCGTTAAGGCTACTGTTGAGGCTGTTGAAGGCGCTGGCAAACCACTACTCTTGGATGCAGACGGCCTAAAGGCCTTTGCAGAGTTCAAGAAGCCTTTGAACGTGCCTTTAGTGCTAACGCCTCACACTGGGGAATACGCCGTACTAACTGGTGAAAAACTGCCAGAGAATTTTGAAGAAAGAGTTCCAGTAGTGCAAAGAACTGCAGCAGAGCTGGCTGCAGTGATATTGTTGAAAGGACCGGTGGACATAATCTCTGATGGAAAAAGTTTCAAACTGAATTTCACTGGTAACCCGGGCATGACCGTTGGTGGAACAGGAGACGTGCTTTCTGGAATCGTCGGCGCCTTTCTAGCGCAACAAATAGACCCTTTTGAGGCTGCTGTTGCGGGAGCCTTTGTTAATGGTGCTGCTGGAGACTTTGTTTTTGAAGAGAAAGGCTACCACATAGTTTCAACAGATCTACTGAACTGGATTCCACATGTTTTAAACGATCCCATGAGTCACTTGAAGGTGCAAAAAAAGGGTGCAAAAACCAGTTAGGATCGTTGTTTACCACGCTGGGCAATGCGACGCGAAAAAATGCACAGCCTTAAAGCTTAAACGTCACGGGCTGGTTAGATTAGTAGCTCAAATAAGGCTTTTGCCGAAAAGAGCCGTTGTTCTTAACCCATTCTCAAAAATCGCCTTTTCCCCAGCTGACAGGCAACGTATCGAAAAATTCGGCTTAGTCGCCTTAGACTGCAGTTGGGAACACGCAGAAAATGTCATGCGAAAACGTGTGAGAGGAACATCCCGCTGCCTACCAATCTTGATCGCAGGCAACCCCGTTAATTTTGGCAAACCAACAAAACTCACTACAGTGGAGGCTTTGGTTGCAGCCTTATCCATTGCTGGATTTAAAGAAAAAGCCAGCCAGCTGCTTTCCATTTTCAAATGGGGACACACTTTTGTCGAATTAAATCAGGAAAGATTGGAAAATTACGCGAAAGCGAAAGACAGCACGGAAATAATAGAACTCCAAGCAAGGTTTATTTTGAAGTAATACTACTGGGAGTTCAGGAGAAAGGAAATTGCTGAAGAGAATGGTATCAATTGAATGGTTGATACTGCTTTCTCTGAGTGTTTTACACATTACGTTTAGCCTGTCGCCTACTGAAGTTGTTCCCTGCGGGGGAAATTACGATCCTACTTCTTTGCCTCTAATAGATTGGGCACACTACCACAACTATACTGAGGTAGTTACGATTTTGCTTGCGTTAAACGAGACATATCCAAATGTTGTTGATGTTTTCTCAATTGGCAAGAGCTGGGGGAACCGTGACATTTATTGTGTGCGCCTAACAAACGAAAGTGATCAAAAGCCGAAACCAGAAGTCTTATTCGTTGGTTACCATCATGCTCGTGAGCAGATTTCTTCCGAGTTACCATTGTATTTTGTCGTACACGCAGCCACAAGTTTTGGTCTAAACGAAACTGTGACAGAACTAATTAACAAAAGTGAGATCTATGTAGTTGTAGCCTTGAATGTTGACGGCTTTGACTTATTTGAGACGAATGACTGGCAAAGGAAGAATGCCAGACCAATAGATGAAGATGATGACGGTTTAGTTGATGAGGATCCGCCTGAAGACGAGGATGGAGACGGTTTTATAGAACAACTCATCGACTATACTGACCCTCAGCACCCAATTTTCATCAGGTGGGAAGGAATAGACAATGACAGTGATGGAGAATACGCTGAAGATTGGATAGGTGGTGTTGACCTAAATAGAAACTACGATTATGGGTGGGAAGGCGGAGTGACAAGCCCGAGATCCGAAATCTATGGAGGACCAGCACCTTTTTCAGAACCTGAAACACAAGCAATAAGAGATTTCGTGCTGGGACACAATTTCATGCATGCAATAAGTTTCCATTCTGGTGTCGAGCTGATACTGTATCCATGGGGATACACCTATGCTCCGCCACCAGACGAGGCCGAATTCATAGATATTGCAAGTAATCTGTCGGATATCACTGGAGGAACGCCGTATATGCAAGCAAGCGACCTGTACACTGCTCACGGCGCATGGGATGATTGGATGTATGGTGCTAAGGATGTTCTCGCTCTAACATGTGAAGTCTTCTCTAACGACACTTGGGAAGGTGTTTCGGACCCTGGGCCTTATCCAAACACTTCTTGGCAAGGTGGACTTCGATACATGTTTAATCCCTTCCCCAACTGCATTGAGAATGCTGTGCTGCGTTGGCTTCCAGTTTTCTTTTACATTACGAATAGAACGATCAATGAAGCTTTTCACAACATAGCCATTGATAGCATTGAAACAAAAAAGACCGTGATAGGCGAAGGTTACACAGTAGAGTTAAATGTCTCTGTGCGAAATATGGGCTTCTTCGCTGAGACTTTCAATGTAACTTTGTACGCTAACACCACCATCCTTGAAACAAAAACCATCACCATAAAAGAAAGAAATTCCACAACAGTTGCTTTCATGTGGAACACCACTGGTTTTGCTAAGGGCAACTACACAATAAGCGCCTACGCGTGGCCAGTTCTAGGCGAAACAGACATAGGCAACAACACCCTGACAGACGGAACAGTAACCGTCGTGCACCCAGGGGATCTGAACAACGACGGAGTAGTTGACATTGCAGATGTTGTGTTGGTGAGTGCGGTATACCGGTCAAAATGCGGCGACCCCGAGTACAGGCCAAACTCAGACATAATGGAAGACTGCGTGATCGACATAGCAGACGTCGTAGCAGTAACATCGCATTACAGAGAAAAAGACCCATAAACATAACTATCTGAAATCTTCCGTAATCGACAAGATCCTGCATATGTTTCGATTCTAAAAGGTCGCTACGTGGCAACTAATAAAAGGCAAGACAGCTTAAGGGTGAACGTTCAAGTCGAATTTCACTAGGAAAAGCGGATGCTAGAAAAATGGTTGATGTAAAATTTCAGGTCAGCAATGCCGAAATATTTCTGGTTCAAGGGGACATAACCAACATGAACACGGATGCTATAGTGAATGCGGCGAATTCAACTCTCATGGGGGGCGGAGGCGTAGACGGGGCAATCCGCCGAAAGGGTGGAATGAAAATCCTTGAAGAATGCAAAAGAATAAGGGCTACCGAATGGCTGGATGGACTTTCAACGGGAAAAGCAGTCGTCACTTCTGGAGGTAATTTGAAGGCCAGACATGTCATCCACACTGTTGGGCCAATCTGGCGAGGAGGCTTCCAAAGCGAACCGGAGCTTCTGGCAGAAGCCTACCTCAACTCGCTAAGACTGGCAATTTCCAAAGGGCTGAAGACCATAGCGTTTCCGTCAATAAGCACGGGAGCGTATGGATATCCAATCGAGAAGGCAAGCAGAATAGCCCTAACAACTGCGAAGGAGTTTCTAGAGAAAGAGGACAAGCTCGACGAGGTAGTATTCGTTTTGTTTACTAAACAAGACTTAGAAGTCTACATACAAGCAGCAGAAGAAATCTTATAATCGGTGTTTCCCAAGCAATAATGAGGTGGTCAGTTGGTTGTAATACTTCCTCAAGCGAAGATATCTCCTGATTTCAACTTTAGATCCGCGCGCGCGGCAACCTGAGAGATGGAGAATGGTAGACGTCTATGTGAAAGAGGTAGAAGGTGTGTGGCTTGGCATTGCGTACGCTGGGGAAAAGATTGTAGCTACAGCTCTCGATTCTGATAAGGAGACTTCGATGAAGAGTCTCTTAAGAAGTCTCCCACCCAATGCGGATTATCGGATTGTCGAAAAAGGGTCGGACTTCGCGGATAGAACGGCTCTTAAATTGAAGGATGTTCATTCTGGCAAGCAGGAATTGAAAGAGTTTGCTTTGGCCACAGAATACTATTCAGAGCCAGTCGCTAGAGTCTTGAAGGTTGCTGCATGTATTCCGATTGGGTACGTAACTTCGTACGGTAACGTCGCAAGAGCGGCGGACACTGGACCTAGATTCGTTGGGCAAATCATGGCTTCGAACCCTCTATATCCCATCGTTGCATGTCATCGAGTCATAGGTGCGGACTTTTCGCTTGTCGGTTATGGTGGAACGAAAAATCCTAAGGCATTGAAAGCCAAACTGGCCAGATTGAACAAAGAACGTAAAGGATTCAAATCGGAAAAGGAGGTCTCAATCGACGGAAGGAAGCTCAAAATCTACCCTGTTGAATATGTGATCGAAAAAGCCAAAAAACATGGGTTAAGGCTTTCTTCAAAGCAACAACGCAAGCTCACCAGTTACTAGTGTGGGCCTGAAGAAGATTCAGGCGAACAGAAAATAAGCGTGCTTCTATGTGGCGTGTTGGTTGTGACCTTAACACGTCTGAAGATACCTCCCGCAAAATCGCCTTTTTCTACAGCTCGTCGTAAAGAGGTACAATGGGCTGGTGCCGTAGGTGCTGCTTGTTTAATCGAATTTTGCCCTTATTATGAAGTTGATAATGAACAGAGCTGTGGACGGATAGGTTAGCCAGTAACCTAGTTGATAAAAATCCATAGCTAAATTTGACTTGAACAGACTTGCGCTCACGTATATCATCAGCACTGAGACCATTGGACATGTTATCGCTGGAATAAGTGCGAGAATTCTTCTATTCAGTAGGATAGACGCTACGCCAGTAGCTAGAGCTGCAATCTGACTAATGAACATAAGTACAAGCATCCACGAAAGCCGAAGTTCCCTAATGAAATAATCACGAAACCAGTAATAACAAAGCCAATGCTCTAAAATTCTCTGTGGTGTTCCAGATGGAAGTCTTAACCGATAGGTTTGAACAGTGGACTTGTACGACCAGTAGTAAACCGAGAAGGAACGCTCAATCATAGGCGGGCGCGCGATCATAGTAGAAAAGATAGAATGATAAAAAGGAAAAAGCATGGAACACAGAAAAAGCAAGCATCCAATCACAGCTGGAATCTTTTTTAAAATGCAAACAACCATTGATTTACCCTTCGTATCTTCCAAACTGAAACTGACCATAACTTTTCAAATAGTTATGGAATTGCGGTGTCTAATAATTCTAGGGATTAGAACATCTCCAGGCGCTTGCGCGCGCGGATAATGCTATCTTGAAAGCGAGAGTAGTCGTAAATGATAGAAAACTGCCCTTAAGAATTATTTACAATGCAGGTCGAGATATCTCCTGCAAAATCGCCTTTTTTTGGGGGTTCGAGCGCGCAATCCCATACATACTTTACACTCTTAAGGTACACGCCTCAGAATATTTCGCACCTCCTTCAAACTGATCGCCAATATGTACCTTTACAGTTTTTGGTCAAGAATGTTTCCTTAATTCTTGTCAGAGGCGCATGCAAGCGAATATAGAAGGTTTTTCCACAAGCCTTATCTTCTGATGAAACCAATTGGGATTAGGAGAGAAGAGGTGGTGAAGAAGACAGTTTCTGGAATAACGTTGATGCTGCTGTTTATAGGCGTGTTAACGTTGGCATTTAACATTCAGCCTGTTAAGGGAAGTGGAACTATTTATATTAGGGCTGATGGAAGCGTTGACCCTGATACAGCACCTATTTCTAGTGTTGACAATGTTACTTACACATTCACTGACAACATTTATGATGAGATTGTTGTGGAGAGAAATAACATTGTGGTTGACGGGGCAGGCTACTTCCTTCAGGGCACTGGAAGCGGAACAGGAATATACTTGGCTCGAAGAAGCAATGTAACAATAAAAAACATGGAAATCAAATTCTTCTGGTGTGGCATCTGGCTCTCTCGGTCTTCAAACAACACGATTTCTGGAAACAACATAACAAACAACCTCTGGCAGGGCATCTGGCTCCGTTATTCTTCAAACAACACTATCTCCGGAAACAACATAACCGAATACAACGAGTATGGCATCCGGCTCGATGAGTCTTCAAACAACACGCTTTCTGCAAACAACATAACAAACAACCTCTGGCATGGCATCTGGCTCGTTGATTCTTCAAACAACACTATAAATGAAAATAACATAGCAAACAACCTATATGGTGACGGCGTAGAGCTCCATCTTTCTTCAAACAACACGATTTCTGGAAACAACATAACCGGAAACAACAAGTATGGCATAGAGCTCCATCTTTCTTCAAACAACACAATAAATGGAAACAACATAACAAACAACCTCTGGTATGGCATCTGGCTCTATGAGTCTTCAAACAACACGCTTAGAAACAATGATGCTAGCAACAACAAATACAACTTTGACGTATGTGGTTCGTTACTCTCACACTACATTCACGATATAGATAACTCAAATACAGTGGATGGTAAGCCAATCTACTATTGGATTAGCAGACTGGACATGGCTGTTCCACTTGACGCTGGATATGTGGCTCTCATAAACTGCACAAACATAACTGCCCAAAACCTAAAGCTCATCAACAACGGACAGGGCATACTACTGAATTTCACAACAAACTCGACAATAACCAAGAACAACATAACAAACAACGGATATGGCATCCGGCTTTATCGTTCTTCAAACAACACGATTTCTGGAAACAACATAACAAACAACCTCTGGCAGGGCATCTGGCTCTATGAGTCTTCAAACAACACTATAAATGAAAATAACATAGCAAACAACGGCTGGGATGGCATCCAGCTCTGGGATTCCTCAAAAAACACTATCTCTGGAAACAACGTAACAAACTCTGGAAACAACGTAACAAACAACGGATATGGCATCCGGCTTTATCGTTCTTCAAACAACACAATCTCCGGAAACAACATAACCGAAAACAACGAGTATGGCATCCGGCTCGATGAGTCTTCAAACAACACGCTTAGAAACAATGATGCTAGCAACAACAAATACAACTTCGGCGTCTATGACGAGTCACTCTCACACTACATTCACGATATAGATAACTCAAACACTGTGAATGATAAGCCAATCTACTATTGGATTAACAGACGAGACATGGCTGTTCCACTTGACGCCGGATATGTGGCTCTCATAAACTGCACAAATATAACCCTCAAAAACCTAAACCTCAACAACAACGCACAAGGCGTACTACTGATTCTCACAACAAACTCGACAATAAACAAAAACACCATGACAAACAACCACTGGGATGGCATTCACCTCTACGGTTCTTCAAGTAACATCATAGCTGGAAACACAATAACAAACAACCATTATGGCATGAGGCTCGATGATTCTTCAGACAACACAATAAATGGAAACACAATAACAAACAACGAATATGGCATCCGGCTCTTCATTTCTTCAAACAACAACACCATTTCAGGCAACAACATAACAGCAAACGACTACGAAGGGATCAAACTCTATCACTATTCAAACAGTAATACCGTATCTGGAAACACAATAACAAACAACCTGAGTGGCATCATGCTCGATAATTCTTCAAACAACACTATTGCTGAAAACAACATATCAAACAACGAGTGTGGCATTGCGCTTGGTGTGTCATCTTACAATAGAATCTATCACAACAACTTCATGGATAATACCCGACAAGTGATATGTTTCAGCATTAACTACGGTGTTTGGGATAACGGGTATCCTTCTGGCGGCAACTATTGGGACGATTATGCTGGCATTGATTCAGACCATGATGGAATAGGTGACAGTTGGCATGAGATCAATCAAAACAACGCAGACCACTTTCCATTGATGGGCATGTTTTCCAGTTTCAACACTTCAGTGGGCAAGTGTGTAAACGTCATCTCCAACTCAACCATAGAAGACTTTGAGTATTCCCAGGATAACAGCACAATCAGAATGTACGTCTCCAACATGACTGCAAATCAAACATTCGGCTTCTGTAGAGTCTGCATTCCTCACACATTGATGAATGTGAGCAATATATCGGTCATTATTGATGATGAAGCAGTAGAAGTCCTTCACTTCAATAATACAATATATGACAATGATACGCACAGATGGATATACTTCGCATACGAGCATTCAACTCATGAAATAGTCATAATTCCGGAACTTCCATCATTCCTCATTCTACCACTATTCATGATAGCAACAGCACTGGCAGTCATAGTCTACAGAAAGAAATATCCCATAAGGAAGTGATATCTGTTTCCGAATTTTTCTTCGGGTTATCTCCCGCAAAATCGCCTTTTTTTCCTAATGCATTACGGACATGATGTGCACAAGACTATTTCTGCTAGCTGAAATCTTCTCCGTTCCATCTTATGAACTATTTGCGTTCAATTATTTTCATGTAGGCAAAAGTGGCTGTCGTGGTGAAGACTACAGAAAACGCAATCAGGTTTCTTATCATGCTCAAAGCAAAGGGTGGGTTGCCTAGAAGGAAGGATCTAATGAGGTCTGCGCCGCTGCTTAAAGGGTTGAGCTCAGCTAGAACAACTATAGCCTGCGGCATTACACCTTCCTGCCCGAGAGTCTGTATAAGGGACAACGGGTAAAAGATACTGCTGCAGAAGAACAGTATATAATAAACCAATCCCCTCGCAGTGACGAATTTTTCAAAGCTCGTGGTCGAAACTGCCGTCACTATGCTTAAACCTGAGATGCCTGTAGCCAGCAAGAAGAGGGCGCCTAGAATTGCGATGAACTGTGGAAGCGAAGGAAAACCGACGAAGACAAATGTGGTCAAGAGTAATGGTGACATGTACATCATTCCCCTCAATCCGCCTGCAAGCAATCTACCTAAGGCGAGTTCGAACCGGGTGATAGGGAGGCTTAGCATGTAGTGGTGGATTTGGCGGCGCACTTCCATGTTTATTTCTCGGCCAATCATGAAGGCTGAAGCAAACAAGCCTAGTACGGTGACTCCTGGGGCGAAGAAATCGAGGTAGCTTTTGATCACCTTAGCTATTTCGGGACTTACCATTTGGTTGTAGACCACAGCCATTATCAGCAAGTCTGCAAGGTTCATGCTTATCAGACCCGCTAGCCACCACTTGTAGCGAAAGAAGTTTCTCAAATCATGTTCAATCATATGCAAAACTGCTTTCATCTATTGCCATCCTCCTCCTTCAAGCCGTTTCTCATAGACTGCGACGCCGACAAGTGTGAATGTGAAGAAGAACACGACAAGTCCCACTATTGCAGCTAACGGCATAGGGACCATAGTTAGGTACGTTTCAATTCCTGTTCCCCAACGAAACATGTCAGAGGCAAATGTGACTGGGTTGAATCTTGATATTTCAGCATACGTCAGACTAGCCCGTTGAACGAAGACTTGCGGATACATTGCTGTACTAAGTCGAACTATTAGAGCGTTCAATACACCCATAAAAATGTCAAAGCGGTCCCCTGACTTCAATGTAACTGCAATGGTGATGCTCATACCTGAAACACCGAACGCGAACAAGAAAAGAGCTGAAAGAGCAATTAAGAGGTTGAGCGGATTCGCAAGTCCAATCACGAAGAGCGCTATTGCAATAAGCGGTCCTACAAGCATGAAGCTGCGTATTCCACCGCCAATTGATCTTCCCAAGACAAGCTCCCTCCTGGAAACAGGAAGGCTGAGCAAATACTCGAAGACTCCATGTTCAGCCTCCTCAAAAATATCATACCCTATGAAAACGGAAGCAGAATAAAGCATCATGACCACAACACCTGCAACATAGTATTCAAAATAAATGTCCGCCAACGCGGGTACAACCATGCGGGAGGCAATCAGGCCGAAGAAAGCAACCTGAGCGGCAAACCATATGGATCGCATAATTATGAGGACTTTGAATCGTAAGAACGTGCGCAGGTCCCTTTCAACAACAACCAACAGCTTCCTCGTTGCTTCTCACCTTGAAGGGATTTTTTGCTCTGCTTCTTCAATAGTCAACCCTGTGTAATGGACAAAAACATCATCAAGCGACGGCTCGCTCATGTGGATCGACCGGACGGGCACACCTTTCTTAACCAACAGCTCCATGATTTGCGGAACAATCTCCTCCACTTTGTTCAAATAGACCTTGAGGTTGTTGGGTTTTAGCACGACTAAATCCACAACTTCTTGAAAACTGTTTAGGTCTTGTAGGATCTTTTTATTTACCTCTTTTTCGAGTTGAATCTCAACAATATCTCCGCCAGGAATGCTGTCTTTCAGGGTTTTAGGCGTGTCACACACCAGCATTTTGCCTTTGTGCATGATGCTAACACGGTCAGAGAGTATATCTGCCTCGTAAAGCTCATTGGTCGCAAGAATTATGGTCGAACCTTCGTCTCGAAGTTCTCGGATCATACTCCAGATCTTGTGCTTGCCGATAACATCTATTTGGGCGGTAGGCTCGTCAATGAAAGCGATTCTGGGTCTCTGAATCAAGATCTTGGCGATTTCAACACGCTTCTTCATTCCGCCAGACAGTCCATGAACCTTCTTGCTTCTGTCATTCCACATGTTTACATCTTCTAGAACTTGCTTGACTCTTTTCTTCCGTTCTTGCGTTGAAAGACCGCAGACCTTTGCGTGCCAATTCAGCACGTCCCAAGGTGTGCTTACCCAGAGGATCTTAGGTTCTTGAAAGCAAATGCCAATCAGTTTTCTTACGTCGTTTGGGTTCTTTCTTACATCATAGCCACCTACGACAGCAGTTCCACCCGATGGCTTAATTACAGTTGTAAGCATTAGAACAGTTGTTGTTTTTCCCGCACCGTTGGGACCCAGCAATCCGAAGATTTCTCCTTTTTCAATGCTCAAGTTTAGATTGTCCACTGCTGTCAAATCTTTGAAGCGCTTTGTCAAGTCGGTGGTATGGATGACAGACACTGATATACCTTCCACGATTTGTTGGTTGTAGAACAAGATATTGAAGGATTACAATAGATAAACGTATCGCGGGAGCTGACAGGCGCTATCTATCACGTCAAAATGGCAGAAACACCAGAGCAGACTAAAGAGTTCTTAGAATTTGAACGGAAATTGAATCTTGAATGTTCAGGAGATACGGATTTGCTATATCGTAAGTATGGCTATCCAAACGGTAAGCCAAACAAAAAGTATGTTTATGTTGAAAAAGGCGTGTGCCCTAAACATGGTTATGCTGAACCCTGTCCAGTATGTACCCCTGAAGAAAGTGAAGGTTTAGAATGGTTACGGGTTCCGTCAGTCTGAAAGCATCGTGCATCTGGGACTAAAGGTCATTTGGCATCAAGTAGAAATTTATCCAGTTCTCCAAGTTTTGATTTTGAGCCTTTTGGAATAAGCGATGTGACTATGAAAATCAGACCTGCTGCAATCCATAAAAGTCCTTTAAGTATCCATGTTGCAAACTGCAAGTGGTCCCAAATTGTGAGCTCTCCACCAAATTGTTGGCTCCAAGCTATCACCTCATCTTCGTAGAATTCAAAAAAAACCTGGCTACAAAATACCCCCATATAATAAGAAGAATGCTGAAGAATACAATAAAAGGTACTTGCTTAGATTCTACCTTCTCCTTTTTGCATCCCACAAGATAGAGAATTATTCCACATACTTGGATGCCTATAACCAACGTATGTACTCCCGTAAACACTATCTTTGGAAGAAGCCCTCCGTAGCTTGTTCCCATTAGCGTTGAAGCAGATATGTAGACAAGCATAGAAATGAAAGGACTAAGACACACTGTGTAGTAGCCTATGGAAAGATAACCCATTTTACCCAAACACTATTTTAGCAATCCACATCTATAATGCTTTCGTACACCAAGAGTTTCCATCCT
>JGI24422J19971_10001436_pt1 | contig 14481 bp, 7 predicted proteins | sample DeeMarSWOR152_54_FD_19971 | JGI IMG/M metagenome (IMG submission 19971) | reverse complement strand
GCGGGCATCTCATCAAAGGGCTTGAAGAGGTCAGGAAATATACGAGCGTAGGTTTTAGCGAGGGGATCTGCTTTATCAATAAGGTAAAAGGACACATCCCCATTGTGGGCATCGATGACTACCTTAACTGAATTCCGAATGTAGTTGATGACCTTCTTATCAAAAGGACTCCGCGATCGGCGCGAATAAGGATACATATTTGAGGTGGTATAGCCGTCTTGAATCCAGTAGAGCCTTCCCTCTGAAATAACGAGATACGGGTCGCGGTCATAGTCGAGAAACGGCGCAATCGTTCTTACGCGCCTGTCGATCCGACGATTATACATTATGCGGCTCTCGGGGCCCAAATAGGTAGTAAAGAATATTTGAGGGTCCATGAATTCAAGGGCAAACACGAGCCTTCGAACAAACGTTTGGATAGGAACCCCTCCCGTTCCCTGATAAACGGCATACACATTCTTGTCGCCCTTTGGGTAATCAAATTCCTCGGTCTTGGTCTTCACCAGGACATATTGCTGGGTTCTCTCCCCATAATAGATCTCCGGACGCTCTATCTTCAAATCAACATCAAAGGAAGGAGGCAGGTCCTTAATCAAGAGACGGGGAAGTCCTTCCCTGGTTACTTCATTTACCGGGCTCAGGGCCAATCCGTAGCCGTGGGTATAGATCAGATGCCGGTTAACCCACGTATTCGCCTGGGGAGGAAGTTGACCGACGACTAACTCCCGGGCAGCCAGGGTGACCTGTCGCAATTGATTATTAATAAGATAGCGATCTACATCCACGTTGTTGAAATCGTAATAGAGCCGTATCGATTGAATCTGCCTGTAAGTCTGGAGCAGGGGACGTTCGTCCCAGATCCTGATGTTTTGGATTGTCACCTGATGCTTTTCAATATCCTCCGTGGTCAGTTTTTCGCTAACCGGAAAATCCACCTCTTTGATCTTGTCCAGATTATAGGCGTTACGGGTATTTTCGATATTGTAAGCTATGTAGGCCGATTCTTTTGCCAATTCATTGGGCTTAACGACGAACTGTTGTATCAGGCTCGGAACAATGGCCCCAAAAACAACAACAGCCGCTAGCCAGATCCCAGCGCTCAACCAGATCAATTTCTTCCGAGCTTTGAAGGCGCTCACAAAAAGCATTACGGCGAAGCCAACCGAGAACCCAATCAACACCCTATAGGCCAAGACCTTAATGGTGACATCAGTATAGCTGGCACCAAAGGCGGGTCCCCCGGTAGAGTAAAGCAGCTTGTAAATCTTCAGGTGGTATCCCCAGGCCAGGAGCAGCACGAAGATTCCCCCCAGAAAAGCCAGGTGCTGCTTGGCCTTTGGCCCAATGGTGATTTTGGGAACTGATGGCGGCCTTCCCTCCCCCGGACTGAAGTCCCCAATTACCTGAAGGCCGCCCTTCTTAAGATACCAGCCTAACACCAGGACGCCAGCCAAAACCAAAAAGAGCATGAGCCTGTTCTGAATAAAAAGGTAAAAGGGGAGTGAAAAAACGTAAAAACCGATTCCCCGATTGAAGATGGGGTCCGTGCTACCAAATGGTTCCTGATAGAGAAACCGCAGGGCCATAGGCCACTGATCCGCGTCCCTTGACGCAATAACGAAACTAATAACCAAAATAAGCGCTACGAAAAGAGACCCCGAGGCTTTGGCAGAAAGACCGAGTTGAGAAAGGTAACCCCCCTCGGTGGCAAAGGTCATGCCCGGGCCGCCGCCGGGGTTCAAACGCCTGGCTACATAGAGATTGGCGAACAGAATCAGCAGAAAAGCCAACCAAATCGCCAGACCAAACCCGACCTTGCTCAAGATCATCGTCCAAAAGACAGAGGAAAAGGTAAGCTTTTCGAACCAGAGCCAATCAGGATACAGAGAAACCACAACCCAAAGGAAAATCACGCATATAACTCCAAGACCTATTGCTAATTTTTTCTTCATGTTTAGCCTCCTCTCGGGTGAAACCCCCAAACCGCTCAAACGCTGAATCTTGCTGAATGGCGTCCTTGGAACTGTGTCACTCTCGTACACCTACACATTGGAATAATTGAATACCGTGGGGCCTGAAACACAAACAAGCATGAACTGGATCCTCACATCCAAGATCAAAGAGTTCCCCCACGGATAGGGATAATACTAGGGCTTTAGAATCAGGAGTGCAAGTAGTTTCTAAGACCCCAATGGATGGCAATAGACGGCATTCACAATGGCACGATATGTGCAGAATCACCGCATTTGGAAATAGCATCTTGCTGATTTATCGAAAGATGCATAAAATAGGTGAAAACTTCTTCAACAAAACGAGGAGCACCGCCATGAGCGAACTGGATTTAGATCCCCGTTTACCTCTCATCCAGAATGCCGATCTCGAGGGCAAGATCGTTCTGGTGAGGGTAGACCATAATGTCGTCAAAAAGGGGGATATACGCGATCCCTATCGCATCGACGCAACCTTGGGGACCCTGTACAATATCGTCGAGCGAGGAGGTCGTATAATACTTATGACTCATATCGGCCGAACCCGTGACAAGATGACGGGTCGAATCACAGTCGATGATGACACATCGGTTCAGCCAGTTGTTGATTACCTCGAACGCAAATTGCACACGAAGTTTGCCGTACCACAATTTCCAGTTCACCCTGAATGGGGCATCAGGGAAATAGACACCTCCATAAATTGGCTCATCAGGGATCTGCGAGCCCACCGGATCGGAGCCGTGTACCTGCCCAATACCCGGTGGTTCGAGGGCGAGGAGTCCACTGGCGAAAAGAGGGAGCGCTTTACGGTGCAGCTGGCAGGCCTGGCCGATGTGTTTATTAACGACGCCTTTGGCTCATGGCAGCCCCATGTCTCTACGCTTGATATTACGAGGCATTTGCCGAGCTTCGCTGGTTTTCTCCTTCAGAGGGAACTCATTAACCTGAAGCGGGTCCTGGAACCGGATCGGCCCTTTGTAGCCGTGGTGGCTGGTGCCAAATATGACACCAAGATCGGCCCCCTCTACCAGATCTACAAAAAGGTTGACCATTTGATTCTGGGCGGGGTCATCTATAACACATTTCTATGTGCCAAACACGACATTCACGTTGCAGGGGTAGGCGATACCGATGTGAAGGCAGCTAAGGATCTGGTGAAATTGGACGAAAAGGCCATGAAGGTGGTCGAACTGCCGTTTCTCGTTGAGTCGGATACGATTGACGGGCGAGTGGAAGGTAAGTACCGCACCCGGAGTATCACGGAGTTCAGGAAAGGAGACTCATACGGTTATTTCCTGGATGTGCCTCCCGAATCCTTCGACGCTCCTGGGGTGGCAGATGTTATCGGCTCTGCCAAGACCATCTTCGTCAATGCAGTCATGGGCCTTACGCCCCACTTCTATGAAGGTTCGGAGAAACTGGATCGCACCATCGACCAGAACCGACAAGCTCAAAAGTTCTACGGAGGGGGAGATACCCTGCAGGAGTTCAAGAACCTCAGTCCCGGTTTGTACCTCGCCGCTATGGACAGCGCCCAGTACTACTTTTTTACTGGGGGTGGAACGGTGTTGAAAGCCATTGAAGAGGGTACCCCATACGGCCTTGAACCTGTCAAGGCTCTCATGGAAAACGGGGGCAGGGACCCGAGACATTAGTGCTGCACCTGATGCCCTCTCTTCGGCCGTTTGCCAAGAGGTGCAGATGCCTTCCCTTCGGAGCTCCAACAAACAAAGGAGATTGGCGGCCCTCACCCGATTCAGGTTCTCGATAAGGTTTATTTCTTAGATTGGCCTTTTGATGGATCTATTGATCCTCTCAGTTGCCGAATCGATAACCACCAACTAGCAGGGAGATAGTAGTGCCCCTTACTACCGTAAACGGGAGAAATATCTATTACGAAACCCACGGCGACGGTGACACCATCGTGCTTCTGCACCATGGTTTTGGGTGCACCAAAATGTGGAAGGACATATATCCATCACTTTTGGAGGAAGGGTATCGTGTCGTAATGTACGACAGGAGGGGCTACGGACAGTCCGAAGGAGGTGAGGATTTCTGGGAATTTTACAAAGGGGATCAATTTCGTGCTGAGAGTGTACGGGAATTAACCGCCCTTAGGGAGATTGTGGGCTTTCGTTCATTTCATATCCTTGGCCAGTGTGAAGGAGGAGTTGTCGGTGTCGATTATGCGGTCAAATATCCTCAGCAGGTGAAGACCCTAGCTGTTGCCAGCACTCAATGCTACAGCCCCACCACAATGGCTGCATTAAACGAGCAGAAATTCCCCAAGCCATTTCAAGACCTGGAGCCAAACCTGAGAGAGAAGTTCATCGCTTGGCATGGAAAGGACCACGCCGAACCATTCTACAATCAGTTTCGTAAATACGGAGGTGCCTATGGCAGGGGGGTCTTCGACCTCAGGGGCCTCTTACCATCGGTGAAATGCCCGGCCCTCGTGCTCTACCCCGACAGGAGCTTTCTTTTTGGCGTTGAGCAGGCCGTTGCGCTTTATCGCGACCTGCCCGAGGGGGAACTTGCCATACTTCCGAACTGTGGTCACAATACCTATGAGGAACAACCGCGAGAATACATCCGGCTTGTGTTGGATTTCTTAAAAAGACACCACCACTAGGTTTCAGGCCCGGCCTTTCTTCTTGCGCTCGTATACTGTGCGCTGGCTTTTCTTTTGACACACTATGGCCTTTACCCTATATTTGCCCCATAAAAAAGTTCCTTTTTACCATTAGTTACCAGTCAGAAGGCCTAAATTTTGCATCACTCCACATGATAGGAAATGAAACACGACAGNAAGAGAAAAGGGCAACGTATAACTGAATCGACAGCCCCCCGACAACGGGTTGGCGAGCTAGAGGCGCTTAAAACCGACCTCAACCGTGCGGAAAACACACTCCGCAACAGTGAGAAGCGGTATCGAGACCTTTTCGAGCAGTCCAACGATGCCATCTACATCACCACCCGAGAAGGCGAACACGTGGAGGCCAATCAGTCTTTCTTGGATCTTTTTGGTTATACCAGTGAGGAGATAAAGGCCATAAAGGCTCAGAACATATACGCTGATCCCGCCGACCGACTCACATTTCAGCGAGAAATAGAGCGAAAGGGTTCCGTTAGCGATTTTGAGGTGAAGCTCCGTAAAAAAGACGGAACGGCCATTACCTGTTTGCTCACCGCTACCGTGCGTCAAGCAAATGACGGTAAAATTCTCGGGTATCAAGGTATCATCCGGAACATAAGCGAGCGGAAGACGCTACTGGAAATGCTGCGGAAGTATGAGTTCATCGTGAATACCTCCAAGCAATTCATGACCCTCATTAACAGGAACTACATCTACGACGCGGTCAATGAAGCTTACTGTATCGCCCACAAAAAATCGCGCGAGCAGGTCATCGGAAGAAATGTGGCCCAAATCTGGGGGGAAAAGCGGTTCAAGACCGCCATTAAGCCATACTTAGATAAGTGCTTTGCCGGACATGAGCTCCACGATCAGAAGTGGTTCGAATTCACCGGACAGAAGCGGAAGTTCTATGACGTGAGCTACTACCCATACTACGGCAACGAATCGGAGGTGACTCACGCAGTGGTCATCACACATGACATGACAGAGCGCAAACGCGCAGAGGAAGCGCTGAGGGAGGGTGAGGCAAAGTTCCGGAACCTGTTCGATCTTTCTCCCCAGGCTATTGCAGTTGCCGATGGTACCACGGGTAAATTAATTGACGTCAATGACGAGTTTTGTGAACTGACCCAATACAGCCGGAAGAGAATTCTCGGACAAACCCTTACGGACCTGGGGCTTTTCCCCGAGGACAAGGGTGAAGCATTTCTGAAGGATCTTCGGGAATCCGGGGAAGTCAATGGATTGGAGACCCAGTTCGAGGCCAAAGATGGCTCCATCCTCAACGCGCTCATGTTCGCCAAACTGATACGGATCACGGGCCAAGAACTTATACTAACCGCATGCCTTGACATGTCTAACCAGAAACGCCTTGAGGCCCAGCTCCAGCAAGCCCAAAAGATGGAAGCTCTGGGAACCTTAGCCGGCGGCATTGCCCACAACTTCAATAACCTCCTCATGGGCATCCAGGCAAACGCCTCCCTTATCCTATTGGACATTGATCCCAGTGACCCAAATTATGACCGGCTCATGAATATAGAAAAGCTCGTTCAAAACGGATCCAAGCTCACTCAGCAACTTCTTGGGTACGCACGGGAAGGCAAATATGAAATCAAGCCTATGAGCCTGAATCAGCTGGTAAAGGAAACCTCGGAGACCTTTGGGTTGACGAAGAGGGAAATTAAGATTCATCGGGATCTTACAAAAGACCTCTTTGCAATAGAGGCAGACCAAGGACAAATCGAGCAAATGCTCTGGAATCTATACGTAAACGCCGCAGACGCTATGCCCGAGGGTGGAAACCTTTACCTAAAAACCAGGAATGTCACTCATGAGGATATAACCGGGAAGCCCGCTAAACTGAGACCAGGAGATTACGTGTTATTGATGGTTGCCGACACGGGCGTCGGTATGGACAAAAGGACCGCAGATCGCATTTTTGATCCCTTCTTCACCACCAAGGGTTTGAGCAGAGGCACGGGACTTGGATTGGCATCTGTCTACGGAATCATAAAGAACCACGGTGGTATCATTACCGTCATGAGCAAGAAAGGCAAGGGAAGTACTTTCAGCATCTATATGCCAGCTTCCAAAAGCGAACCGATCACGGAAAACAGAGGATCTGACAAATTAATCTCCGGCCATGGAACTGTTCTCCTTGTAGATGATGAGGGCATGATTCTTGATGCTGGTACTGAGGTTCTGCAGAAAATGGGGCACAGGGTCATGAAAGCCAAAAGTGGACAGGAGGCAATAGCGATTTACGAGAAGCAGAAGGATGGGATTGACCTTGTGATCCTCGATATGATTATGCCGGGGGTGAGTGGAGGCGAGACCTTTGATAGGATTAAGGCCATAAACCCCGAGGTGAAAGTGCTTCTCTCAAGTGGCTACAGCATAAATGGACAGGCAACCGAGATTCTGAAACGCGGTTGCAATGGGTTTATCCAGAAACCCTTCAGAATGACAGAGCTGTCTCACAAGATAAGAGAGGCATTGGGCAAAGACTAGACGGTGATCACGCGTATTGAAGCTCTGAACCCTAGGGTTTTAACAGGTTACGGTTTCGAGCTGGTATCTCCTGGATTAGTGCTGGCCGCAAATTCCTCATCATTGGAAATTCCATCTCCGTCAGAGTCCAACTCTCCCAGAGCTTTCGTATATTTCTCTCCCGCCATAATGCCAATTCTCTGGTAGTCCTTTCCGAATGGATTCCTTTTTCCACCGCCCCTCGGATCAACATGGCATGTGCCACAGCCGAAGTTTTTTCCCTTATCGGGAAGCGTGCCCAGCCTGAAGGATCTGGCTAACGCAAACGAAGGGATCAGTGCAAAGGAAAAAAGAGCCCAGATAAGAAGTGCCAGCCTAAGCCTCTTCAAACGCTCACCCAAGGTGCTTGTCCTCATGTTTAGCCTCCTCACTTATTAGACATGGCGTTACCACCATCGAGAGCGCTACGTAATTATAGTCTCATTCTTTCTGTATCCTTGTAAAGGCATAACACAGAGCGCTTGTTGTAAGCAGTGAAATGGGAAGAAAGATTTGGCTCACGTGACTCCTCAAGGGGGAACCTATGGTGAGGAAACGTCCGGTGGTTTCCACAAAACTGTGTTCGGTGCTGACCATGGCGTTGATGGCGAGTGCTTATGGGACCGGCCCCAAGAACGAATGAACTTCCCCGCAGCAAGCTCGAGGGAATTATCAAGTTAAAGTTTTCCGGCAGGTTTGCCGATACCCAACACGGATTATCCTATATTTCGTGGATATTGCCGGGGCAAACCTCGGAGCCTGGAACCCTACCAGAGATACCCGGCGGATACCCGATACCCCGTTGAGGCAGTGAGACGATATGGAGATTACAGGTAAAATCAACTGCATGAGCCAACAGCAGCCTGGGCAATTCAAAAAACCCCAAGAAGGCATGGGCTCGTTTGCCCCTGTTAACAACCAGAAGCTGAATAACATTGAAGAGCGGAAAGAGTACTCAAGAAAAAACAATTGACTCAACTGTTCCTAAGCTCCTCGATTTTGATGCCGGCATGCCTCGGCATGCAATTTACTGTTGAAAAACTCAGTAGGGATAAGGCAGACAGAAACCTGTACCAGAAATATGACAAGGTCGGGAATACCTAGGTGACGGACAAGCAGGAATGGATCATCGAACAGTGGGCCTGCAGTATCTGAAAGCTGAAGGTCTCTGATTCTTAACAAACGGGTTGAGGGAGGGAACGCTTTTTGCAAAGCCGCTAATGTAGACTGCCGATCAGGAGAACCTAGTCATGAAAAGAAAAACATTCAAGCCGGGAGAAATCATAATCCAAGAAGGGGAGATGGACAGAGACCTTTATGTTTTGAACGATGGCGTTGTCGAAATATCCACAAGGGAGGAAAATGGGGCTGTTGTTCTGAACAAAATTGAGCCACCTCAAATCATTGGCGAACTCTCGTTTCTGACCGGTCTCCCAAGAACAGCCACAGCGAGGGCGAAGACAGATACAGAAGTCTACATCTTCAAATATGAGAATCTAGAGAATCAAATTGCCGAAATGCCCAAAAGCATCAGGCCCATCATGAATACCCTGATCAGCCGAGTCAGGGCTCAGGACAAAAGGATCGTACAGTTAGAGGAGGAAATTCTAGCACTAAAAAGCAAAATGCAGGATTTATAATCTCTCGCACTCATGAACGAGTGTCTCACCATTTGGGCTCTTCAACCGTGAAATAAAAAGGTTGACGTCATATCTCCCACGATGACCATTTACCCGCCTACGCAGAAAGCCATGGGCTTGTCCGCCACAAAAAACGGCGGACTTGGCCGTGGATAAATGCTTGGCAGGGTAATCCACNGTAGTCCTATGGGGACGAAGGCGGATATGCTGGACGGCTTGCTCATAAGGCTGAAAGAATACCATGACTGGCTGGAGATCTTGCTGGCCTAACATTGATAGCAAATAGCAACACATCTGGGGCCCGGATTCACTCTATATTCTCCTATTTCTCGACTTGACACACGCGAAATGCTGTTTTTATACTTGTTTATTGATTTTCCTCTTCTCGGACAAGCGTGCTCCGCCCGGACGATCCCTGTCTTCAGGTTTGGTTGTACCGATAGATACAGAAAATGAGCGAGCGGCAGGCACTACAGTTGGGGCAAGGAGTTCCTGAACCAGATCCGCGAAGGGACCGATGCTCACAGGCACCTAAGGACATAGACAGAATTTTAGCATCCATACAGGCAACCGTTTTTTCGCAAGGTTCCCTTCGGAGCGATGCGATTACAGGAGAGAGGCATTGAACAGCGTGTACATCACTGACGGGCCGAATAAGGGCGCATCATTTAACCTGAACGAGGGCATTACCACGATCGGCAGAAACCCCGACAATGATATCCCTATATCGGACAAGGGGGTTTCACGGCATCATGGCAAGTTTATCAAGAGGGACAACAGGGTCTTCATCATAGATCTCAATAGCCTTCATGGGGTGCTCATCGATGGTCAAAAGATAGCGCCAGGCCAAGAGGTAGAAATCAAAAAGGACAGCAGCGTGCGCATTGGAAAAACGCTTCTCTCCTTTTCTGACAGACGACCCCCCGAACCAACAGACCTCCCACGACCCGTGTATGTGCAGAGAAAGCTCTTTGATACGAGCACATCCCATCTGGTTAAGGACAAGAGCAGGAGCTATGTCCGCAATCTGGAGCTACTGCTCAAGGTGTCCAACATATTCGCCCAATCCCTCAATATCGATGAGCTGCTCGGTGAGGTTATAGAACAAATTTTCAATTATTTGGGGAGAATCGACCGGGGAGCAATACTGCTGTTAGATGAGGATACCCGCGCCCTGAAGGAGGCGGCTTCAAAAACAAGACTTGACGACAAAGATGGCCTGTTTTCAAAAATCAACTACAGCAGGACCATCGTTAATCGAGCCATAGAGGAAGCTAAGGCCGTGATCGTCTCTGATACGAGCAGTGCCGACAAGGCTGATCTCTCCAATAGCATGGAAAAGATGCGTATCACCTCAGTCATGTGCGTGCCACTCAAGTATAAGGAAAAGGTGCGTGGAGTGATCTATGTTGATTCTCTCGGAATGCCTGACGGATTTGGCAAGGAAGACCTGCAGTTGCTGACGAGCTTAAGCAATACCGCTGCTATAGCAATAGAGAATGCACGGCTCTACGAGGCGCTGAAGCAGGAGCTAGCTGAGCGCAAGCGTGCAGAGGAAGAAAAGGCAAAAATTGAGGCCCAGTTCCAGCATGCCCAAAAGATGGAAGCCCTCGGTACCTTGGCGAGTGGCATCGCCCACAATTTCAACAATATCCTCATGGGGATACAGGGCTATACATCGTTAATGCTCATGGAAATCGACTCCGATCATCCCCACTACAAAAGACTTCGAGGCATTGAACAGCAGGTTCAGAGTGCTTCCACCTTGACCAAACAGCTTCTCGGATATGCACGGGAGGGAAAATATGAGGTCAAGTCAACTACCCTGAACCAGATGGTTAAAGAGACCTCCGACACCTTTGCAATGACCAAGAAGGATATCACTGTACATCTCGATCTTACTGAAGAGCTCTACGTAATAAAAGCGGACCAGGGGCAGATCAAACAAACCTTACTGAATCTGTACGTGAACGCCGCTGAGGCCATGCCGCGAGGCGGGGATCTTTATCTGAAGACCACGAATGTTACCGATCAGGACATAAAGGACAAGCCTTACAGGCCAAAACCAGGAAACTATGTCCTGCTGACCATTACCGATACGGGCACTGGAATGGACAAGAAAACCATGGAGCGTATCTTTGATCCGTTTTTCACCACTAAAGGGATGGGCAAGGGAACAGGTCTTGGCTTAGCTTCGGTATATGGTATCATCAAGGCCCACGGTGGATATATTGACGTTGACTCCGCGAAAGGCCATGGTACCACTTTCAGTGTATACCTGCCGTCCTCAGAGGCGGCTGACTCAATGAAAGGACAGCTCAGCCCAGAAGTGCTCAGAGGGAACGAAGGCATCCTTCTCGTAGACGATGAGGACGTGATCATTGACGTCGGCCAGCAGATGCTTAAGACGCTGGGCTATCAGGTTTACGTTGCCAAAAGCGGAAGAGAGGCTATTGAAACCTATGAGGCAAACAATGACAGAATTGATATGGTAATTCTCGATATGGTTATGCCGGATATGGGCGGCGGGGAGGCGTATGACATGATAAAAAAGATAGACCCAAGCATCAGGGTTTTGCTGTCCAGTGGCTACAGCATAGATGGGGAAGCTGCCGAGATCCTACGCCGGGGGTGCAATGGTTTTATCCAAAAGCCATTTGATGTAACCCAGTTGTCACACAAGCTAAGGGAGATTCTGGAAAAGCAATAGGATTTGCACGCCCGCCACTCATAGGCTTAGCGGAAGTTCTATCTCAAGCTCGCAGTTACAGCCATCATTGAATCTGGCACTGCCGAAATCCCCCATGGCGGCTCACCTTGAGTGGTGTAAAGCATCCCCTTGAGTCGCCGAACTTATCTCTTCAAGCAGGGTATCCCGCGTTCCGTCGTCGATCGAGTCAGCGATAATCACATCCCCCCGAGAGTCGCTTGTAGCCTTCGTAATGCCCGGTATTGTCTTTCCAACCTCTCAATGACTATACGCTGCGGGTTCTCCACCCTTAGGGTGGGGTGGATTCCAACCACGGAAGCATTGTTTATCGCCCCGCCTAGGAGCGATTCACTCTCAAATTCGCAAGACATATGCCAAAACATTGCTTGGATTCGGGCTTGTCTTTTGGCAAACTTGTAGTATGTTATGAAGTCAAATATATGCAATGGGGTACAATGAAACGTTGGGTAACCCTTTCTCTCTTTGCTCTCACCTTATTCCCGTCCCTTGCAGCGCTCGCCACAGCTCACGCACAGGATAGGGTAAGGTGCGCCATTCATGCCATTAATCTCAACATAGTGGCTAATGGGCAAAATGGTGACGCCTATGCGGACAGGCTCGATGCTATAGCGCGCTCGCTCATCGGCGAGCTCGATTCCAGAAACAGATCCTGGGATCTGGTGGGCCTTGTTGGAGCGTATAGCAGGCCACAGGGTACCTTCCCAACCTTTGAGGAGATGCACCACCCCTGCCGCTGCTATGCTAACGATTATCCAGTGCTGACCGCAGGAGAAAAGCTCACCACCCATTGCCTTGCAGATTACTTCCAGCGGAAGGAGTCGCGAATAGACAAGACAGAGTCTCAGGTACACCAAAGCCTTCAAAAGGGAGAGATCGGGTTGATAGCCAAAGGGCCTAAGTTCGAAATACTGAATGGAACCGTTTACGAAACACTACTCGGAACAACCTGGTTTGGGAAAGCGCGGCGAAGAGTTGTGGGAGCTCGCATACGTATCCGGGACACGGCGCACATTCTTCCCTTTTACGCTACCCACATCAACCCCGCGCTACCCGCATCTCGCAACAAAACACCAGTATACAGCACGAGAAAACAGGTGAGGGATCTTGTGTCAGCCATAAAAGGCTGGTGGCAACAAGGTGACCTTACGCCCGTCGTAGTCGGTACGTTCAGCTTTAAGAGAGGCAGCAAATCCCACGATATCATGAGCAGGGATTTTGACGAACTGCGCTCTCATGATGCCAGTGAGGAGACTGGTCGGGTTTGGATAGGCAAAGAAAGCAGCTTTTCAGGGGCAAGCGGTAGAATGGAGGTGGTACGGTATGAGGGGCATGGGCCCTTTGACCGCTTCGGCAAACCACCGTCGGATCATTCCATCGCTTACGCGGAGCTTCTAACGCCGGGTCCCGATCTGCGGAGCTTAAACATTGACCATTGCACATTCAAAAGCAGATATGCCCTCGGCTCCCAGCCAAAAAGGAGGTGCGATCGTTATGAGCTGGAGTTTTCCTGGGCGTGTAACTTTATACCACGCTTCACCATACTGATTAACGGGCACCCCTATATCGATCCGGAGGATGGTTCAAACTATGCACACAAACTCTGCCCCAAGGCAAACGGGACAATGACCATGCCCATTAACTTCCTCGTTCCAAGTGATTCCTATGCTCGCACGCTCACTGTTGAGGTGGAAACGCCTGACTGTTCCAGGTCACTGGATATTTTGCTCAGCAGACCAGCAATCAAGATATTTCCCTACCTGCATGAAGGCTATGCGTATACGGCTCTAAGCTCCCAGAACCCGGAGCGATTCTTACGGGGCGTCGTACAGGCATATGGACACATCGAGGTAATCGATCAAAATCCGACTGCTGATCAGATCGAGGCCCGATGGGATCGAAGGGTCTTCGTTCACGGAAGACCCATTGGAGATCCCCATGGTCCCCACGCTCTGCTTATTGGGTTTGTCATCAACTACAAATTGGGCTATGTTGCAAAACCCATATACTGCGACATATGGAGGAGCGGTCTTGTTAACCCAGTCGGCCTTTCCGCCACGATTGTAAAGGCGACCGATGTGGGGATTTTAGAAACGAGCAAGGAAACAGAGCTTCCCTTCGAAAACTGCCGCATATTCGATGGCTTTGAAACAAAGGATTACCGGGAGGATATCTCTTTGACGTTCGAGGTTGAGGCCATTGACTCGGTTGGTCAAAACCCTCGAGCTCGTCAGAGCTTTCTTGCGGACTCACTTCTGTGCATTGTGAGTCCTGAGTATAGCGAATTATCCATCGATCTCGATTCAGCAGGCATATGGAACACAATACTCGACTCCGTGAGTAGACAACTCTTCACGGAACTCACGGCACCGCTAACGGAAAATGAACGGACAGGTGCGCTGACAAAGTTCACTACCTTCAAGAGGCGAATTGCCACGTCCGTGAGGGCATCATTGGCAAGGGTTAGTAGGGGCAGGAGAATTTGGGAGGCTTTCAGGACTGCACAGAGGGAAAACTACGTAGAGATCGAACAGGAGATCTTTGGACAATTTGCCTCGCAAGCGACGTTTGATGAGGCCAGGGTCATGATCGCACCCCTTCGGCAAAGGATGATAGAAACAGCCCTCACTACCCCCCTTGAGATCCTTGTTCGGGCAACACTGAACGATGTCAGAGGAACAGAGGCGGTACACCACGTTTTGGAAGATCTCCTGCTAAAGGAATCCGATCGAACATCATGGCCGCCATGAGTCAGGAAGCCAGGGGGATCAGGGCTATTCACAAGAATCTATGCGTCAACTTTGAACAGAGATTATGCGACTAAGGAGCATAACGTCTTTTCTTCGGTTCCCCGATCTATGGAATCGGGACCTGACCATTTCTAGGAGTTACTAAGGGGGGATGCCCGCCCGCCTCGCCCGTCCGCCTCTCTCTGCTCGGCAGGAGGGCGGGCCTGAGCGG
>JGI24422J19971_10001426_pt1 | contig 14531 bp, 15 predicted proteins | sample DeeMarSWOR152_54_FD_19971 | JGI IMG/M metagenome (IMG submission 19971) | reverse complement strand
AATGTTGGTTGTTTTGTTGGCATCGGGATGTATTTCTGATCCTAACTGTATAAACGGTTCCGGTAACGTGGTCTCGGAAACAAGAACCGCCGACACGTTTCACAGTGTGGAAATGGAGTGCAGCGGTAATCTGTATGTAACGCAAACCTGGGAGTCAGGAGTGCGAGTCGAAACAGACGATAATATAATGCCGCTTTTAAAGACAGATGTTATAAACGGTGTACTTATCATAAAAAGAGGCGGAACCAGATGTTTGAGCCCCACGAAACTAAACATATATGTTTCTATGGATGATGTAAAACGATTATCTTTAAGCGGTTCGGGAAATATTATCGGCAGGTCCGAAATAACTTCCGACGACCTTGAGGTAAGTTTAAGCGGTTCGGGGGATATAGATCTGCAGGTGGATACAAAACGCCTTAAATCTGAAATTTCGGGCTCGGGGGAATCAAAATTTACAGGCAAAGCATCATCCCATGATGCGACAATAAGCGGTTCCGGAGATTTGAAAGCATACGATCTTGTAACAGAGAAATCGACAGTTCAAGTCACGGGTTCGGGAAAATCCGAAGTATTTGCCTCAGAAGAGTTAAATGTGAAGATCACAGGCAGCGGGGATGTGTACTACAAGGGTAACCCGGCGACGGTTAACAAGAAAATATTGGGATCCGGGGAACTGAAAAAGGCAGACTAAAATACAGAATATACCGGGATGCTCCAGAGTTTCTAGATTTTATTTAAAATTTCCTTAACAAGTCTTTCATAGTTTGACCCCGGAGCAACCTTCTTTATGATCCCGTAGTTATTCAATATTTCTTTTCTAAAGAATTCTCCCTCAACCCCGGCATCCATTTTCGTATATGCTGTGATACATTCCAGGGCCAGAGATTTTGCTCTATTAAATAAAAAACTTTCATTGAATTCTTTATTAATCCCGGAAAAAATAACATCGGACGATATTAACGCAGCGTCCTCATCCTCCCTTATACCAGAAACTTCTGCACCCATGTATGCCGCAGCACCCTCCAAGACCGGGTAATCGCCCCCATGAGTTACCTTTCTATAACTCAATTTCTCCTTTTCAAATATCGCCTTGTAAAACAATTCGACATCATCAACAAAATTAACCACAAATATCCTGCTGTTTAAAACATTTTTATATGTTTTTGAGGTCTTGTAGAGTTTCAACACAATTTTTTCATGGTCGGGGGTTGAGATGCCGATCGGGGCAGAATGCGGCTCTTCATTCCATGTTGTTACGATGGTTTCATATATCCAGTTTTTGTTTAGTTTGGTTAAGGGATTCATTTTTTTGTTTGTTGTAATTCTTTGAGGGCGGATGTTTTTGGTCTTACATATTTGTTTTCATAATAGAACCAACAAAACTTTCAAAATTTATTGTTTTTTGAAAGATTTGAAAGCTTTAATGTTCTTCCATTCTCATCATAACTTTTTGTTGTTATACTAAATACAAAAAATACAACTTATAGAGTTTTTTGTATATCTTATTTGCTCCCACCCGGATTTTGGTTGAGCAGGTTTGGAGATATTTCGTGCGGGAATATTTTCATTCTCCTCCATCTCCTTTGCAAGTTCATCAAACCCCGGAATATCCGCATACACCAGATACCTTACACTTTTATTTTCAAACATTCTCGAATTATTATTCATTCCGATTTCTTCAGATTGNATTCAAGCTCCGATTCAATCTTTTCTATTGTTGGGAGACTTGCTTTCAACTCGTCTGGTACCTGGGCAACTATCTTATATTCCGACACACCGATTGGTTTGGTCATATCTCTTAGAGCATATTCTGCAATTATTCTATTTTTTGTTTTGCATAATATAATCCCTATTGAGGGATTGTCCCGTCTTGTTTTTAAAACATCATCCAGTACCGAGAGATAAAAATTAATTTTACCTGCATATTCTGGCTTAAAGTCACCGGTCTTCAATTCTACGGCAACATAACACCTTAATTTTAAATGGTAAAACAAGAGGTCGATATAATATCATTTTTATCAACCTCTATGTGATATTGACTGCCAACAAAAGCAAAACCAACGCCAAGTTCAAGCAAAAACTTTGTGATCTGTTTTGTGAGCTGACTTTCTATCTCCTTTTCTCTTGCGTCTTCGCCGATAGTTAAAAAATCAAAAACATAAGGGTCTTTAAGCATATCCGTTGCCAGATCAGATTGTGGTTTTTGCAGTGTTAAGTCAAAATTTGTTGTTTTCTTTTCCAGTGCCTGCCTCCCATAAAGATTAGATTCTATCTGGTGAACCAAAACATTTCTTGACCAGCCGTTTTCAATTGTTTTGTTAATATACCATATCCTTTCTTCATCACCTTTAATCTTGTCAATCAATATACAATTATGAAACCATGGGATTTGTGCAGCAACCTGCTGCACAATTTCAAAATCAGGATAGGTTTTAGCAAACTTTTGCATATATTTTAAATTTCTGACTGAAAACCCTTTCATTTCAGGAAAACTCATTCTTAAATCTCTTGATAAGTTATCAATTATTTTGGCTCCCCACCCCTCTTTCTCATGTTTTTCAAGTATGCTTTTCCCGATTTCCCAGTAGAGAATAACAAGTTCCCTGTTAACAGATAATACTGCTCTTTGCCGGGCGGATTGTATTTTCTGTTTTAAATCATTGATTAATTCTGCATAACTTTCGTTGCCCTCCTCGGATTTCATATCCATCTCCTTGAAATTTATTTTTATTTTAAAAAATAAAAAGTTCTACAAAAGATACGACAAGAATGCGGCTCTTTATTCCGGGTTGTAACTATGGTTTCATATATCCAGTTTTTGTTTAGTTTGGTTAAGGGATTCATTTTTTCTGCCTTTATCTGCCGCCTTTCAGCCTCTCAACCTCTTTATCCAATTCCTTAACCTTCCTTTTCAGCATCCTGATTTCCTCGTCCTTAACTATTAACTTCTTTGTCATCTTCCCCACATGCTCAACCCACCACTGGTTCTGCCTTCCGACCTTCTCGTGAAATAATTTACCGTCTGCCTTTAAAGCCATCAAATGAGCGGTTGTGGAATACCAGTTCAAACCCACTGCCTTTGCGATCTGCCCGGTTGTTCTCGGAAACGTTTGATGCACAAAGTAATCTAGTATCTCCTTTCTTATCTCCTCCGTGGTTCTTCTCTTTCGTTTTGACATAGTCAATTAAGTATTTACAAGAATTAGTTTAAAAATACTTTTTATATTCAAAGGTCTAAATATTAATTAGTTTAAAAATACTAAAAATGAGAAAATACAGAAAAATATGGTACCGGGATAATAAAGGGGATGTTAGATGCGTGGAGCCCCCTGCTTACTATGTCGAAGATGAGGGGGAAGTGATAAGGATAGAATGGGAAGATTCGATACAGGAAATCCCTAAGAATAGGATCATAGAAGATGTTGAATATGAAGATGAATGTTTTATCTCCACTGCTGTGTACGGGACACGCTCGGAAAAGCAGCTCGATGTGCTCAGGGATTTCAGGGATGATGTGATGAAGACAAATTTTATTGGAAAATTGCTTTTGGGGTATTATTACAAGATAGGTCCGGGCATAGCGGATAAAATCGCAGACGATGAAAATGCAAAGAAAAAACTTCGCAGTCTCATTGATCTGGGTGTTTCCGTGATAGAGCAGAGAAATAAAGCAAGCGGGCACTTAAAGTTCCTTTACGGCATCGTGGGTATCGGGCTTTACTGTATCGTATGTTTTGCCGCAAAGATTATTACCCTCTAATCAATCCCATATCGACAAACCTTGTGTGCTCGCCCCGCAGATAATATGCTCCAGGACCCTTACCCCCACCAACCCGCACGCTCTGATCAGGTGATCCGTCGCCTTAATGTCATCATCCGCAGGCTATGTTTCGCCGCTCGGACGGCTGTGCACGAAGATCACCTCCGGCAGATTCACCGACTATTTCTCTTATGACTTCCCCCGGGCTCACAACGCTTGAGGCTAAATTTCCTTTTGAAAGAGTTATGCCTGTTTTGTATCCAGCGATTCTGATTTAAAAAACCATATACAAAAATTCGGTTTTTTCCATACTTCACGTAATCAATATCAAACACCCGGGAAATGATCATAAGAGGATGGCAACAACACCTGCGATACAACCCGTAACTGGAATGATGTCGGAACAACCGGCTGCACGTATTCCTACACGTAATAACGAATAAATTGATATCTGGTTACGGATGGAAAAGTTGACGGGCACATAAAGAATTTATTAAGCCAAAATATAATTCAGTTATCTTATTGATAATTATCCGTTTTATTAATATGAACCCCCTATATTAATATTATACGCTCAGATTTCTGATAATTCAAAATGCTTACGACAAAGGACTTGATGGTCAAGAACCCTCTTTACTGCAACCCGGACGACTCTCTGGAGCAGGTTAATAAGTTCATGTGCAAACACCAAGTGGCTCATTTGCCTGTCGTTGAAAAAAATAAGGTTATCGGAATGGTGGCTTTAAAGGACATACTAAATAATTCTTTCGCCTCTGGCTTTGATCTGGATGCCTTAAAACGGGCCCATGTCAGGGATGTTATGCTTTCCGACCCGGTTCTTGTGAAAGAAAACGCAGAATTTAAAGATTTGATTACGCTAATGCTCAAAAAGGGAGCGGAATGTGTCCCGGTTGTCGATGATGAAATGCACCTGCTCGGACTCATGGGGAGAAAAGAAGTTTTGGAGGGAACCGTGACGGCGATTAAGGATTACGAATAATCATAAACATACATATTAGTATACAAAAAAGGTAAAAATGCTAACCGCAAAGGAAATAATGATTAAAGATCCGCTGTATTGCGGCCCAATGGACCCCATATCCTATACCAATAAGTTAATGTGCAAGCATCATATAGGGCATATGCCCGTCGTCAACGAAGAAAAAAAGGTTGTTGGAATCGTAGCGTTAAGGGATTTGAATATGTACTCCCTCGCATTCAGCCAGGGGCTGGGGGGAATGAGGACAACCTGTGTCAAGGATGTTATGATCGCCAGACCGTGGACGGTGAAGGAGTATGTAAAATTTAAGGATATACTTAATTTGATAGTTGAAAGACACGTAAAGGGTCTTCCGGTGGTTAACGATAAAATGGAATTGGTTGGGTTTATATGCAGAATGGAGGTTTTGAAGGGGATGATGATGTTTATGGATAAGAATGGAAGTTTTTTAAAGTAAATATTTATTTATATATGATCTAATTTATAAAAAATGAAGAAGGTATGTAAAACTGGAATCGGGGGCAAGGGAGAGGTCAAGGGTAAAGAAGTAGATGTTCTGGATGAGATTATTGGGGGGGGGATTCCCGAGGGACACACTGTGCTTTTAGCTGGCAGCTCCGGAACGGGAAAGACAATATTGGCCCAGGAGTTTTTGTTTAACGGAACAAAGCTCAAGGATAAGGGATTGTATGTTTCTCTATCCGAAACTGCGGAAAGGATGGAAAAGAACATAGAGGATTTTAGATTTTATGATAAAAAATTAATTGATGCAGGAGATATAACAATTTTGGACATAAAGGAGATAGCGGAGTTAAAGCAGATATCTTTTCCGCCAAAGCCGGGACTTGATCCGAATCTTGTTCTCTCTGCAATAAGGGAAAATATCGCGATCAACGGGGCAAGGAGAGTTGTTATAGATTCTATAACCGCGCTGTGCCAAAATATAGGGGATGAGGATAAGATCAGGGAATTTTTATATGAGCTGGAATCCACCCTGGCAGTATTGGGATGCACCACCCTGCTTATCTCCGAGATCGCACCACAACAATTCATATACAGCAGATTCGGCATTGAAGAGTATATATCGGATGGTATCATTTTGTTGATGGAGCATGAAAGAAGCGGGGAGTTAATGAGAACCCTGCAGGTTATAAAAATGAGGGGCACGGGTCATTCAAGAACAAAGCAGGCTATGAAGATAACCCTGGATGGAATAAAATTGGCCCAGTTGATAGAGTAAAAACATAATTTTTATTTTTATTTTTAAATAAGTAATACTCATTAGATGAATTTGATTTGAGACCCCTTATTTTGATCATTGAGCAGGTCAACACGACTGCAGATTTAAATTTAACGATGATCCGGGGCACATTCAATAAAAAATTTGCATAGCAAATTTTTTAGCATTTAGAAAGTAGATATACTTTCTAAATACAATAAAAAACAACCCTCTGAAAGGTTGGTTACCAGGCACGATAGAGTGTACTTCAAGGGAAAAAATCACATGCAAATTTTGATTGATTTATGAAATGAATTGATCTCATTGAAAATTAACATGTTGAATTTTCAATAAAATAAAAAATTGCAATGCAACTTTATGTAATTTGAAATGTTTTTAGCATTTTATAAAGAAAAATCATGTTTTTAGAAAAATTTTAATCGAGAATAAATAATGGCTTTCTTGGAATTCAATGATATTAAGAAAATAGTAAAAGAGAACAATCCCGGGGGTAAGGTAACTAAGGTTGATTTAGAAGGACCCAAAGTGGTGCTTTACACGGACGACCTGCCGTTTTTTATAGACTCTGATGAGATCAAGAGCCTGGTGAATCTGCTGAAGAAACGAGTTATTCTGAGATCAAACGCTAATGCTTTAATGCCGCCGGATGAAGCAAAATCGGAAATAGAAAAGATATTGCCAGATGATGCCGTGGTTAAGGAGATAGTATTTGACGACTATTTCAGGGAGGTAATTATTGAGGCAGAAAAGTTGGGGTTGGTGATCGGAAGAAAAAGTGAAACTCTAAACAAAATAATAAAAGCAACTGGCTGGCAGGTAAAGTTGTTAAGAACGCCCCCCATTCAGTCAGATATAATAGATAGTGTCAGGAAAATCATACTGAACAGCAGCAAAGAAAGACAAAAAATTTTAAAATCCGTAGGTAAACAAATTTATAGAAAACCGGATGCTTCGTGCGATTGGGTCAGAGTAACCCCCCTGGGGGGAGCAAGACAGGTTGGAAGATCCTGTTTTTTGATTCAAACCCCTGAAAGCAATGTGCTTTTAGATTGCGGAATAAACCCGGCGGGATCTGAAACAAATAGATTTCCAGACTTCAGGGCATCGGATCTGGCTATTAACAAATTGGATTCCGTTATTATATCGCATTCGCATCTTGACCATATGGGGTTTCTGCCCTACCTTTATAAATACGGTTATGATGGACCGGTTTATTGCACCGAACCCACAAGGGATTTAATGACCATGCTGCAGATAGATGCTGTTGAGATAGGCGAAAAAGAGAATAATGAACTCCCATTTTCGTCAAATGAAGTAAAAGAGATGGTAAAACATACAATTCCCCTGGATTACGAGGAAGTCGCCGATATAACGCCGGATATGAGATTGACCCTGTACGATGCAGGGCATATCCTCGGATCATCGATAATTCACCTCCACATAGGGGACGGCTTGCATAACATTGTCTATACAGGGGATATAAAATTCGGCAGCACGAAACTTCTTGAGCCCGCAAACTTTCGCTTTCCGAGGGTAGAAACATTGATCATGGAGGGTACTTACGGCGGCAGATATGATGCCCAGCCTAATAGGAGAGATGCAGAGAACCTGCTGCTCATTCATCTGAAGAATGCGCTCTCTAACAATGGAAAAGTACTGATTCCCGTTTTTGCTGTAGGCAGATCGCAGGAAGTTCTGATGGTTCTCGAGAGTTTTTATAGGTTTAATAAAATAAGCCCCGAAATACCTGTATACCTGGACGGCATGATCTGGGAGGCGACCGCCATACATACGACATACTTAGAACACTTAAATGAAAGATTGCGCAAAAGGATTTTTAATGGCTATAATCCGTTTTTGACAGAAAATTTTAAGAATGTGAAGCACGGGGACAGGGAAAAGATTATGAAGAGTAAAGACCCATGCATAATACTTGCTACATCCGGTATGATGACGGGCGGCCCGGTTATTGAATACTTCAAAAACTTTGCAGAAGATGAAAAGAATATGCTGTTGTTTGTGGGATATCAAGCCGAAGGCTCCATGGGTAAGAGAATACAAAACGGACTCGTTGAAATCCCGATAGATGTTGGCGGCAAAACGAAATCTTTGAATGTAAAGATGAAAGTAGAGACAGTTGACGGGTTTTCCGGGCACGCTGATAGAAGACAATTGCTTGGATATGCAAAAAAAATAGATCCAAAGCCAAAAAGAGTACTGGTTGTGCACGGTGAAAGCGAGAAGTGCATGAATCTTGCCATGACCCTCTACTCAATGTTCGGTTTTGAATCAACCGCCCCACAGAACCTTGACACAGTCAGGCTGATTTAGATTTTTTTCTTATCATAAGGAAAGTAAAAAGTATGAATAAAACCGCAACGACAATTATAATTACCTGCAATAATTCTGTTTTATCCTCCTGTTGAATATCTTTCTTTATTTCGTTTGTTGAAGTAATCTCACGTTCGATTTCGTTTGTTAGGGGGCTGGATGCACTCCCCCCTATTTCACGGCTTCCGTAACCCGGGTTTTTCTCGGCTTCAACCGTATCATTCTCCCCGGCGCTTTCAATTTCTTCTGCATTACCCTCGATCCCATCATGCTCTTGAGCTTGTATGTTTATTTCCCGCCCCGGGATAGAGACAATAAGACTCATCGCATTATTATCTTCATTTTCTTCAAGGATATTGTCATAGGGGTCCGCTCTTAATTGAATCGCATATTTTCCAGGCGCAGGATTCCATTCTAACTCCGCAGCATCCTCGGATTTTGATTTAAGCAGGGGGATGATTGAGGAATCGATGATGTAACCGTCCGCTAACAGGTCTATCTTTACATTTTTTGCATCCTTTACCCCGGTGTTTCTTATCAGCCCTGTTACCGTTACCTTTTCACAAATAGAATAGTTAACCTTCTTGACGGCCAGATCCGGATGTGATTCTCTATACGCGTGCGAACCGCCTCCGGATTGTGAACTTCCGGAAGTTGAATCCCCGGACGATGAACCTCCCCCCGAATCGCCCCCTTGGCCGCCTGAGCCTCCCGAACCGCATCCGCATCCGCCGCTAACCGCTCCACAGCACAACACAAAAACCGAAATCAAAAAAACCAAAATTTTCAATCCTCCCGGCATTTTTATCTCCACTATAGATATTGTTTTAGCAGTAAATAAATATATCAATAAGAACTCTACAGTCTATGGCTGTGTACCATAAGCTTTATTACCCTTATAAACGGGTGAACCAGCCAACTCAAAAAAATAGCCGCTAATATGCTGAAAAGTATTAGACCCAAAGTTCCCAATGCCAGCTCACCGGCAACAATAAGCAGTACTACTATCACCGGGACAGCAAATACGGCTAGTACCGGGATGACTTTCCATGAGTTCTTTTCTCCAAAATAACCAACCACCGCGCATCCAATCATTGCAGCAATAATAATCAATACGTCACTTCCAAAAAAACCGAGAAATCCCATCCCTGCCCCGGCAGCCATACGGAAATACGGGGCAAACGCAAGCACAAGTATCATTTTCAGGTAACTACTGATACTTCCGGATATCTCCCCTATGAATATTGCCAAAAGACCAATTACTACGGGAACTATGTAGATTGCTCTATGCTCAAACATTTCATGTAAGTCCATCTTCAAGTGCATTTACATTTATATTATAAAAATTTCATAAATAAAAAAAACAATAATATACTAAATATTTTTCCATTTTTATAACTTTTTTATTAAAATATAACTTTTTTAGAAAATAGATATCGGATTCAATATAAAAAAATGCCACAATCTAATAATTAAATTAAGTTTAATTTCAAAGAATATTGCCCGTTAGGTAATAAATACTATAAAATAAATCTTTTCTGGAAAAATAAAACCAGAATTCTAAACAATGGCTGCCATAATCTAAAGTTTAAGCGATAATAAGTATATGTTCTCAGCAAGTCGATTTGTCCTTTCGTTTTCAAAAAAGATTTTTAATAATTTTGCGAAAAATCAAAAATTTCTTTTCTGATTCAAAAAAGACAGAATTTTTCAAATTCTCCGTTTTTAATTGAAATAAAAAATAGGGATTAATGCAGATGGCTATTTAGATAGAAATTCCTTTAATTCAGATGTTTAGCAACCCTTTCCTTAAGTTCATTGCCCCATTCCAACGCCATCTCATCCGTTATCTTACTCTCCTTTAACAATTCACCTGCAAGTTTAAACATCAATCTTTCAGATAAATGCTCCCTCAATGCTCTGCAAACTATTTCATTTGCTTCACTTTCCCCAAGTTCTTTAAATCCGATTTCCAGTTCTTCGGGAATCTTAACAACTACTTCAGGCATTTTTAATGATAATTGATATGAAAATATAAATATTGTGAGTTGAATTTGAAAGGAGGGGGGGGTTTTTGGTTAACTGAGGGTGAATTTACTATTCCAAAAGGCGTCTGGATAAATGTAGCGAATCGTAAATCCTCTGTTATGCACCCCTAATAGAGGCGAGCGACCGTAGAGAGCAAATGGTCCGCTGGAGGTGTTGCCAAGAAACTATTTAAGATAAACATATTCTTTTGTTATGGGATCTATGGCTATTTTCTCTCCTGTAAGGTTTGCATTATATCCGGGATAGCCATATTTCCCAGCTGTTGCATCGAGAACTATGCATCTTTGGTTATCTACTTCATAGTATGTTATTTTTTGATCCTTAAGAAGTTCATAAGCAGAATAATAGAAATAAAATTTTATATTTAAATTAACTGTAGTGTCCTTATTGTAAAAGGCGTCCCAATTTTCATTCTCTAAAATCAACCCCCCATAGGTCGCCAAGCCATCACATGAATCACTTATTCTTAGAACATTTTGTTTTTGGCATGAGGGATAATTTTTAAACGCCTTGCCTTTGGACATTAAGTCATAATCGATTTTTGATGGAACTACATAAATTGTTAGCGGTTGGGATGAAGACACATCATACTTTATGTTCATATACTCAATTGGTGAAGTAAATTCAGAGCCATCGCCACCATAATAAATCATATTTCTCTCCTTTAAAACAAAGGTTTGTTGTTTTTGTATCACAACAAAAAGATTTCCATCTTCTATAACTACATTCATATCTCCTTTTTGACCGAAATCTTCTGAAACTTGAGTTATTATAGATTCCTCAACATATTGCCACATATCTTCAGTATCTACACCACATGCCAAAGAATACGCATGGTCTTCTGTAAAAACAATATAGGTTTTTATCCCAAGGTTCTCTAAAAGAGAGATAATTAAAATTGTCAAATCTTCACAATCTCCCCTCCCTTATCTTCATTGTTTCGGAAGGAGATTGAATAAATTCTTCACTCCTTGGATCGCTATAATACTTGCAATTTTCTACAACATATCGATATAATTTATTGACCTGACATTCCTTATCTCCAGATGGACAAGCACTAACAATTGAAGCAGCTTGTGCTCTAAGGTTTATATCCTCTAAAACAATTTTACCTATGTATGGTTCTGCTCTTTGGATAACAGGGTCGGTGATAACTTCTGTTTTAGATGGTTGTGTGGGAATTGGTTTTGTTTCTTCTGTTTTAGTGCTTTCTTCTGGCTGTTTTATTTGTTCATCATTATCACAGATTTTATTATCATTTGCATCTAAGCAACATTCACCAGATTTATATTCATAATACGGTTTGTTGCATTTAACTTCTTGCTTTTTTTCATCACCAATGCATCCACTTATAAATACAATACTAATAACCAACATTGTCATCACTCCAAGAGTTAAATGTTTTTGTTTTTCCATTGTAAATGCCACCTTTTGGATGAAATCCTTATTAGTTCTCCCTTGTTAAATCATTATCCCCTATTAAAATATAAACCTCAAATATCCCTCAATACACCATCAAGTTCCTCTAAATTCTTTACCTCGATCAACTCGTCTTTGCAGGAATCCACCGCCACATCAGGGTCCTTTAAGCCGTGCCCCGTGGTTATGCAGACAATGGTTTCGTCTTTATCAATATCTTCCTGCTCAATCAACTTGATCAAGCCAGCAATTGATGCGGCAGAAGCGGGCTCGACAAATATGCCCTCCTTTCTTGCCAGCAGTTTCTGCGCTTCAAGGATCTCGGGATCAGTAACGGATTCCGCCAATCCTTTCGAGTCACGGATTGCCCTTATCGCCTTCAGCCAGCTCACAGGGCTGCCGATTCTTATTGCCGATGCTATGGTTTCCGGATTCTTCACAGGTTTCAAAACATCCAGGTTTTCCTTGAACAACTCCACCATGGGCATAGCACCCTCCGCCTGAATTCCCGTCATCTTCGGCAGTTGGCTGATAATCCCCAGATCGATGTATTCTGAAAAACCCTTCCAGATCGCTGAAATATTGCCCGCGTTTCCTACCGGCAAAACAACCCTGTCCGGCACCCCGTCCAATTGATCAAAAATCTCGAACGCTATTGTTTTCTGTCCTTCAAGGCGGTACGGGTTTATTGAGTTAAGCAGATAAAAACCATATTTGTCGCAGGCATCCATCACCATCTCCAGGGCATCGTCAAAATTTCCCTTTATTGCCAGCACCTTTGCCCCATAAATCAACGCCTGGGATAATTTTCCATACGCTATTTTGCCTGCGGGTATAATAACCATACAGGTAATTCCCGATCTTGCGGCATAAGCAGCCAATGATGCGGATGTATTGCCGGTTGAAGCGCACGCCACCGCTTTTACTTTGAACTCAACCGCCTTTGAAACCCCAACGGTCATCCCGCGGTCTTTAAACGAGCCGGTTGGGTTCTCACCCTCGTTCTTGACCCACAGATTCTTTATCCCAAATTTCCGGCCCAGGCGATCGCATTTGTAGAGTGAAGTTCCCCCTTCATTCAAACTTACGTTCTTCTCAACAGGAAGCAGTTCCCTGTACCTCCACACCCCTAACCTGCGGTTTCTTGCCCGCTCCAGATCAAACCCTGCGCCATCAAGATCATATCGGACCTCTAAAAGCCCGCTGCAATCGCACTGATAGCGAACTCCTTCATCGTAATCTTTCCCGCAGGAGATGCAATGTAGTTTGCGCACCATAGTTTATCTTCTGTTTATTCTTTAAGAATATTAATAAAAAAAATTTAGAAAAACATCAAAACAGCAGGGATAACCTTTGGGGTTTGGAACAATGGCAGCAAAAAGGATTCTTATATCCGGGATCGTGCAGGGGGTGGGCTTTAGACCGTTTATCTACAAACTGGCAAAGAAGTATGAGTTGGGGGGATGGGTTAAAAACCTGGGCGATGCCGGGGTTGAGATCGTTATAGAAGGCAAGGGAGCAGACATTAAAAACTTTATAGATTCAATAGAAGCGGAATCCCCGCCGAATGCAGAGGTTGAAAGTTTGAGTGTTGAAGATTCAGGGGGTGAATTTAAAGGATTCAAAATAATAAAAAGCGGCGGTTACGGCTCAACGGGGGTGATTCCGGCAGATAACGCGATATGCGAGAGTTGCTTAAAGGAGATTTTTGAGCAGGGAAACAGGCGGCATCACTACCCGTTTACATCCTGCACGGACTGCGGGTCAAGATTTTCAACGACAAAGAAACTTCCTTACGACCGCCAAAATACCTCCTTTTCCAGATTTCCGATGTGCAAGAAATGTTCGCATGAGTATGATGACCCAGCAGATAGGAGATTTCATCACCAGGGTAATGTTTGTCCGGAATGCGGTCCCCGCTATACCTCCAATATAAAGGATGCGGCAGATGTAATAATAAAAAACGGGGTCATAGCGATAAAGGGTTTAACTGGGATCCATATCGCTTGCAGAACGACAGATGATGATGTTCTGAAAAGGTTAAGAAAGGGTTTGCGAAGGCCGGGGCAGCCATTTGCAATCATGGCCCAGGATATTGAAGCGGTGGAGGGGTTTGCAGATGTCTCAAAAAAAGAAAGAGAAATGCTGGTCTCCCCCCAGCGCCCGATAGTCATTTTAAATAAAAGCGGGGATTACTGGCTTTCTGAATTTATCGCTCCCGGGCTGCATAACGTTGGAGTAATGCTAGCTTACGCGGGAATCCATCATTTAATTTTTGAGAATATAGATGAGCCATTGGTTATGACATCTGCAAACTTTCCCGGAGAGCCGATGTTCATATCGAATAAAGCGGTTGAGAACTTGCGGGATATAGCGGACATTTTTTTGCTGCATGATCTGGGCATACAAAGGTGCGATGATTCCATCATCCGCTTCATTTCTGCCCCGGTGTTTCTTCGCAGATCACGGGGATTTGTTCCTAAACCAATAGATTTACCTTTTACTTCAGAAAAGGTTGTACTGGCAGCGGGTGCGGAATTAAACACAACGGCATGCTTAATAAAAAAGGATAGGGCTTACCTCACCCAGTACATCGGAAACACATCAAAATTCAAAACCCTGGGTTATTTAAAGGAATCTATTGGTAATCTACTCAAAATTACAGATACGAATTATGAGAAAGTAGATGTGGTCGCGTGCGATCTCCATCCTAACTTTAACACCACTCG
>JGI24422J19971_10001425_pt1 | contig 14531 bp, 20 predicted proteins | sample DeeMarSWOR152_54_FD_19971 | JGI IMG/M metagenome (IMG submission 19971) | reverse complement strand
CTGATCATACTTTGGATAGCTGGGTTAGCTCTTCCCGCCAAAGAAATCCTCGGCAAACCCTCCAGTTAATTCATTTCAAGTTCCATTAAAAACTTAGGGAGAAATCTTCTATCTAGTCTGAGTCCCTTGGTTTGTATTTCCATCTCTGCTAGTGGAATTCCATAAAGATTCCATGGGTAGCTAAAGGTGTTTTTTGATGATGCAGAAAAGGAAGCACTATGGAATACTAACCCAAAACTGCTACTACCTCTCATGTCATGCGCGCGCGTATGTGGATTGCTGAAATGTTGGCCAAGGCAGTTACTTGACGTCTTCTGGAAATAGTTTCTTTCCTGTTTCTGTGTATTCAATAAGACCTAGTTGTTTGAAAAAAGCTAAATCGGGAGTAGGGACACGTTTTCCCCACACAATTTTCCCATTCTCAAAGCGATACATATCAACAGCCAAAGATGTTAGCTTCTTGCCAGTAGGAGCTAGTCCCATAAATTCACCTTTATGAGTTCCAGTGTACCTAAGAAGAATCCACAATTTATCCCCTTCAGCAATGATATCCTCAATAGTTTCATGGTAATCAGGGAACGCCATGAAAGCCATGCTCATCATCTGTTTGAGACCTTCTAAACCTTTTAATTGAGGATAATCTGGGTCAACATAATCTGGGGCTACTAAATCGTCTAACAAATCTAGGTTGTGCTCATTATAGGCTTCAATAAACCTACGAAAAATCGCTTTATTCTCTTCCAATGACATAAAATTTACACCTCCCCTTCATCCAATTTGGATCTGTTCGTTTCTTCTTCTTTATTTCTTGTCAAACGCTGCAATGAATCATCTTCAGGATTTTACTTCGGGTATTTTCCCACCTTTGAATAAAAGCCAAGTGCCAAGTGAAATTTCCGCGAAAGTTGCAGGCAACATGGCAATCATGAGTAATGCTTCATACAACTCTTGGGGGAAAATGAAGTCTCCATAAAGCAGTACCACATAGCAGAAGGATGCGATTATCAAAAAGACGCCTAGACTTCTAGGAATATAGCTTGACTTGAAAACTGAGTAACCAAGTATAAAGATGTGTGAGATGAAAAATACGTACGCAATGAGTTTTCCAATGCCATACTCATTGGGAAGTAGTAACGCTAAGGCAAGCAGACTAACACCCATAATAACTGTGTATAGCAGCCTAAGAATGGCCACAAGCGACGAGAGACTCTTGTTTGCAGGTTTTAGAATAGTATAGAGTCCCAGAGCGATAACCACATCAAGCGCAAGAATGATTAGATAGATAGCAAAACTGAGACCGAATAGCAACCAATCAGCCTGTATATTACTGATTGTTGTTGCTGCATCTCCAGGCACAACAAGATTGGAGAGGATAAACAAATCAGCGAACAAAGCGAGGGGAAACATGATTATAAACGAGACCCCTACGATTATGGCAGCTTTGCGTTGTGACATATTGCCGAAGGGATTTGTCATTTCAATTCCCTGAACTTGGGGCTTGATAGGTTCTCTCTCTTTTAAACATTTAGTAGTTGTTGTTTTTGTATGGATGATGAAGTACAAGGAACTGAGGTATTTGATTTGCAGTTCTGTTAGAGATTCTGCTTCAGGTTCTGAGCAAACTCTTCAGCATCTTTGAGGTCTTCAGCATTAGGTCGACCCCTATTCATTCCCCCAAAAAATCTTGAGAAACTATTTGTGTTACGACCTTTACAACTAAATTCATCAACAATTGTGTAACCTTTTGACTGCAATTTTTGCTTAAGTGTCGAGTGATTCTTTTTGATGTCTCTCTTAAATGTACAGGTTGAGAAAATGAATGCTTTCTTGTTGCTGACTTGTGGCAGTTTATCGACAAGGTCGAGAATAGATTTATGGTGTTTTGCAGCATATATGCCTGAACCAAAACCTACTAGACTATAGTCTTGAAGCTCTTCAGGGTTTATTTGCTGTGGCGTTTTTGTTTGTCTTTCTCTGATGACCTCAGATGGGAATCCCTTTCTTTCCAGAAAACTTGAGTATCCATACGGTTGACTCTCACTAATCACGTTGAAACAATAGCTTTCATTTGGGTATCCTTCATTATTCTAGATGTGCTCATTTAAACTTTGCTTGTATCTGTTTTGGTAGACCCGGAAGCGATTGCAGATGAATTAAATCCTTTAACTATAAGCCATACAGCTAGAACCATTTCTTGCACGCCTAGTGGAAGAGCCAAGATCGTTATCGTCGAAAAAGGACCCAATTGGCCGAACATAGATAACAAGGCTGATGCTAACCACAATATAGCTCCTAAAAGACCCCAACCTGATAGCCATCGAGGAATGAGTTTTGATTGATAAAATATATAATAATACATTAGAGCACCCAGGCCAAAAGCGATCAACCCTGGCACATGGCCCGCCCAATCACGTACTGCTAGTAATAAAGTGCCCAAGGTTTGAAAATGGGAAGCATCCGGAGCTCCTGCTTTTACATATTCCTGACTTAATGTCAATAGTGATAGTAGGGCGATTGCAACAACAATAAAGAGTACGGCCTCAATAATCCTGAAACCAACAGACCCAAGAGCTAAGACTTGATTATACTTTTTCAAGATTGGATACAGCGAAATTGCAATACCAGCACATGCAGCAGCCATAATAAACACAAGAAGCGCTCCTATTATCACTTGGTTTTCATTTGCAGAAACTTCTATAAGATAATCTGGATCATCTAGAATAAGGTCCAAAACAACAACACTTAGTATGCCTGCAACCGTCGCAGTTATAAATAGTACTCCCACAATTATTGCGGTCTTTCTATTTGAATTCATTTTTTCTTCCTCCACTATTACTTCAAACGCAAATCTGTGATTGAACAATAAGACTTCTCATCCCCTGAACAAGGATAGAACTCCATCCATCTTGCTATCTCTCTCAAATGATACATACCCCTATCTAGGATCACAGGATCTCTCCCATTCCCAGCTCAGATCAGAGGTACAATATTATTATTCTAAACACTCATACTGTATGACTCCCAAGTTGAAGCTGGTCAGAACGCTAGACGGAATCTTATGGATATGCTCGCTTAATCGTTAACTATGTAACGTCTTCAAGTTCGAAAGCCATGAACTCCTCTGCATTTGGATAGAGTTCTTTTATTGACTTAACGGCGTCAAAAACGGTTGAGGCTTCTGGAAATATTCGGTCGTAATCCACCGTTAGAAATATTCTAGCCAGTGTTCCTCTGTGAACCTTCGTGATTTTCTTTCTGAAGATGTCCCGTCCACATTGAATAGTGGCTATGTCGCCTGTCTTGCTGTTTTTCCATTGAGGCTTAACCGCTCTCAATTCGACATCTCTTTTGCCAAATCTGTACAAGTCAAAGGCTTCCCTCTTCACCATGAACAAAGGCATGAGATCACAGTTCTCATTATCGCATTTAATCTTTGAAAGCTTTGTGCATCGGCATTTTAATGTTTTTTTCGTCTGCCATTTTCTGTGCTTTTTCATATCCCGCATCCGCATGTCTCACTATTGCCGTCCCTGGATCCGTTGTTAACACTGTTTCCAGTCGTTTTTCTGCTTCCTTTGTGCCATCAGCCACCAAACACATGCCAGCATGAATACTATAGCCTATGCCCACGCCTCCTCCGTGATGAACAGAAACCCAAGTAGCCCCACCAACAGCGTTCAACAAGGCATTAAGAATAGGCCAATCCGCAATTGCGTCGCTTCCGTCTTTCATGCCCTCAGTCTCGCGGTTAGGAGAAGCAACACTCCCACCGTCTAAATGGTCACGCCCAATCCAAACAGGCCCACTAAGCCTGCCATCCGCAACCATGTCATTTATCAGCTTACCGAAACGTGCTCTTTCGCCGAAGCCGAGCCAACAAACACGCGCTGGTAAACCTTGAAACTTCACTTGTTCCTTGGCTTTCCGTATCCAACGGCACAACTCCTTATTGTGAGCAAACTCCTTCAAAATCACATCGTCAAGCGTGTAAATGTCTTCTGGGTTGCCCACAAGCGAAGTCCAACGGAAGGGCCCACGGCCTTCAAAGAACATGGGTCTGATATAACGTGGGACAAACCCTGGATAGGCAAAAGCCTTCCGAAAACCGGCATCATAAGCTTGCTGCCGCAAGTTATTTCCATATTCGAAGGTTACGGCACCTTTCTTCATCATCCCAACCATGGCTTCCACTTGTACACGCATACTCTTGCTTGCACGGCGAATATACTCCTGTGGATCGTTCTTCCTGAGTTCATCCCCCTCCTCCTTAGACAAACCAGCTGGGTAATAACCATTCAATGGGTCATGCGCAGCGGTCTGATCAGTCAAAACGTCAGGAATGACTTTTCGCCGCAAAAGCTCAGGATGCGCCTCAGCAGCGTTACCCAACAAACCAACACTTTTAGGAACGCCTTCCCGTTTAGCCTCCAAAATCAGCCCCACAGCTTCATCAAAATCATCAGTCCACATTTCCAAATAACCATGCTCTATGCGGCGTTCAATCATGTGTCGGTCAATTTCAACAATCAAAGCAACACCATCATTCATGGTAACAGCCAAGGGCTGAGCCCCACCCATCTCACCTAAACCAGCAGTCAAAACAAGCCTTCCACGCAAACTTCCGCCGAAATGCTCTTTCGCAACAGCAGCAAGCGTTTCATAAGTGCCCTGCAATATGCCCTGCGTGCCAATATACGCCCAAGAACCAGCAGTCATCTGCCCAAACATTATCAGGCCTTTCTGCTCTAACTCGTAAAAGTAATCCCAAGTAGCCCATTTCGGAACAAGCATACTGTTAACAATCAAGGCCCTTGGCGCCCACTCATGCGTCTTAAAAACAGCAACAGGCTTGCCACTCTGAACAAGCACAGTTTCGTCAGGCTCAAGCTCCGTCAAAGTCTCAACAATCCGCTCAAAACACTCCCAGCTCCGCGCAGCCCGCCCAGTCCCACCATAAACAATAAGCCTCTCAGGGTCCTTAGCCACCTCCGGATCAACAACATTAAAAAGCATGCGCAAAATGCCCTCAATCTGCCAGTTCCTACAATGTAGTTCAGGACCAGTCAAACATTTAACAGGCTTCTCAACCTTAAACAACCCAGTTCACCATGAACCAGAATTGCAAGAACACATTATAATTCTTTGCCATGCCACCTGAATTCCATCAAACTTATTAAGAGACAACTATCATTAGCGTAAGTCAACGAGGAGAAATGTCATGAAAGGAGCAATAGTATTTGTAGTAGCCTTCATAATCTTCCTAGCCGCGACCTTAGCTTATCCTGAACTGCCACCGGGAAAACAAATCTACGATCTATTGGGCGTTGAAGAAACAACGGAGCCGGTGCTAGGCATTTCTGTAACAACACTAGTGTGCGCAATCTTCAACGGAGTAATCTACGGCATAATCATATGGCTAATCTTCACAGGGCTTCGAAGGGCCGAGATAATAGGGTAGAAGGGGGCGCAAAAGGTAAATTTCCTCCCACATTTTTACTTTCTAAAAGAAAAATTCTTTCTGACTTGCTTCGTTGTCAACAACAATTCTTCCACTTTTGACCACTTTATCAGCGATATTTGCACTGAAACGGTAACCCAGAAACTTGTGGTTAGGCACGTCTAAGATGACAACGTCAGCTTTTTTGCCAACCTCTAAACTGCCAACCTCACTTGCTCTACCTATGGCGTGAGCAGCATTGATCGTGGCTGCTGTTATCGCTTCAGCAGGCGTCAACTTCATGAAATGACAAGCAAAAGCAATAACCAATTGTTGATTCTCAACCCAACAGCTCGGATTGAAATCAGTTCCTAAAGCCACGGGAACACCAAAACTAATCATTTTTCTGGCATCCGCATATCGCCCAATCATCAAGCTGAAGGCTGCTGCAGGAAGCAAAATCGCAATCACACCATTTCTTGCCATAGCCTTAATGCCCACGTCAGAAGAGAAAAGCAAATGGTCAGCAGAAACAGCCCCTACATCAGCCGCCAGTTCAGTTCCACCCAGCATACTCATTTCATCAGCATGAACCTTAAGCTTCAAGCCATAATTCTCACCAGCAACCAAAACACGTCTAGACTGCTCCAAACTGAAAACGCCTCTCTCACAGAAAACATCACAAAAATCTGCAAGATTCTTCTCAGCCACCCGGGGAATCATGTCATTAATAACCAAGTCGACATATCCCCGCGGATTGTTTCTATATTCAGGTGGAACAACATGAGCACCTAAAAAAGTTGGAACAACATCAACAGCGTGCAGCTGATTCAAACGCTCAATAACCCTCAAAATTTTCAACTCGTCCATCACAGTCAAACCATAACCGCTCTTGGCTTCAACAGTCGTCGTACCATGCTCCAACATAACATCCAAAGTTCTAAACCCGAAATCCACAAGCCTATCAACACCTGCTTTGCGGGTCTCCCCAACAGTCTTCAAAATTCCGCCACCAGCGTCAAGAATCTCCATGTAAGAAGCGCCTTCGACTCTCATCTGAAACTCATCCTCCCGGGAACCAGCAAAAACAAGATGAGTATGAGGATCAACAAAGCCAGGCATAACGGTTTTTCCACTGGCACTTATCACATTGTCTGCCCTAAGCCCCTTTCTAATTTCAGACGTTTTCCCAACAGCAACTATTCGGCCATCCCTAACTGCCAAGCCACCCCTACGTATTATCCCAAGACTTTGCATTTGCTTGCCAGTGCGCGGTCTTTCACTGCTGTCCTTTAGTGTTATAAGCTCATTAGCATTTACGATAAGTAGATCTACCTTTTCCTTTTTAATCCGCTTGCTCCGCTTTTTAGTTTTAGCCATGCCTAAGCCACTTGGTATTCTTCGCCTTCCCGCAACACCATAACCTTGACGTTCGATTTAGTTTCCACCTTCTTTTTGAACTCTTCTGGGTCAGTGTCCCAACGGTGCATGGGTATCGCAATTTTAGGGTTCATCGCTGTAGCAGCTTCAGCAGCCTCAGGATTGTCCATGGTGTACGTGCCTCCACTTGGAAGCAAAGCCACGTCTATATGTCCGAGTTGTCGCATTTCAGGAATGAAATCCGTGTCTCCAGCATGATAGATCGTCTTACTCTCAGCCGTTATCAAGTAGCCAACTCCGTACCCTTTGGGATGATAAGGATTTCCAGGGGATCTGAAACGCCTGTAATTATAGGCTTCGACAGCCCTAACCCTAATGCTCTCAACCGTTGTGTCTTCTCCAGGTTTAAGTGTCTTAACGTTTCCACCGATTTTCGAAACGCAATCTTTGGGAGCGATTATCACGGTGTCCGGCTTACGAACCTTTTTGATCTTAGATGGATCACAGTGATCAGTGTGCGAATGCGTCACAAGGATCAAGTCTGCCTTTTCAGAGGCTTCACCATATTTCTCTAGGTCAACGTAGATGATTTTTCCTTCAGCCTTAATTTGGAAGGCCGCATGAGCTAGCCATTTAATTGAAACAGTCGTTTCAAACACCACCTTTCTCTGTACTCAATTGACGTACTTATCTTAAAAGATTCACTATTACCGCATTCTGCAATAAACGGAATTCTTAATACAAAACACACGATTTTACACTGGGAATTTGATTGAGGCAAAATGTCATAAAGAATGTAAGAATCGCCGAACTCGTCAAAGAGAAGCTGCCATTTTCAAAACTAGAGCTCAAGTATTTCACCAAAGAACATTACACAGTGACTGTTTTTCGCAAGAAAGACGGATGGGAAGTCAGGCTAGTTCTGGAAGCGTTGCCAAAGCCGACAGAGAAACAGTCTGAAGGCGGGTTTTTCCAAGATTTTGTTGACGAACCGCGTGTTTTTGCCGCTGAACTGGAAGGCAAACAAGTGGGATGGATAGAATTGGGCTTTCATAAGTGGAACAACAGAATGCGTATCTGGGAGCTTTTGGTGGAAGAAGGCTTTCGTCATAAAGGAATCGGCACGCTTCTTGTGGATCAAGCTGTAGAATTCTCAAGAGACAGAAGGGCAAGAATGTTGGTTGTGGAAACGCAGAGTTGTAATATTCCAGCAATCAACTTCTACCTGAAAAATGGATTCGAACTAATTGGCTTTGACACTGCTGCTTACTCTAATGAAGATATAGAAAGAAGAGAAGTTAGGCTAGAATTCGGATTGAAAATAGAAGCTAACTTGCGCTCTAGATCTGGTTTTCCGGTTCTTCGAGCAAACGGAAACTCCTAGAAAACACAAATAATAACTACAAGACGGGTGCGTGTATGGAATGAATAGAGGTATGATAATTGAAAACGATTGAACAGGAGAAGCTGGCTGCGCCGTGCGGTCTGTACTGTGGGGCTTGTATAGACTATTTGGTCTACAAGAGTTGCCATGGTTGCGGTTGCGAATGTGGAAATTGTGACGCTTCAGGGCATCATGAAAGGTGTAATATTTACAGGTGTTGTGTTGAACAGAGAGGTAACAAAGTTTGTTATGAATGCGAAGAATTTCCTTGTTCAATTCTTATAAGATTCTGCTATAGCCCTGTTTGGCTGCATCATTTGCCAGTTATAGAGAATTTGCGAAGACAAAAGGCTATCGGATCCGAAAAATGGGTGAAAGAACAGAAGGAAAATTGGAGTAATGAATGGTACCTTCGAAGGTGGCTTTGGCTCCAAAAAGAATGCGAGAAAAGACTGGAAACCTCTCTAGAGGAATCAAAGGATATGTTCTCTGAGAAGAAATAGTCATGAAGCTTCGCGCTATTTTCTGTTTTCAATGTCACCAGTAGGCTTCAGATGCTTGATGGCTTGATCAATGGCTCGTTCAGCTTCATCGTAGTCACCTTCTTGTGTGAGCTTCCAACACAGGTCGCAGTAATACTTAGAGGTTTCAGTGGCTCTTCCATCAATCCGCCCCCAATTGTATTTGGAGAACTTTTTGGATAGACTCCAAGCGTCCTCGCTGCCAAGGACAAAGATAACTCTATTCTCTTGGTTAGAATTGAAACAGCAACCGGGGCAGGAAAGGTGGCTGGTCACACGTTCATGTCTTTGAATCTGCGTAACCTGGGCAGTGAAAGCCGACATAGCAACGTAGCAAATCGGCCCCTTTACAGCATGAACCATAGTCCGATCAATTATAATCTCGTCACCCATTTGATGCCCAGCAGGACATTCTCCGAAAATCCTACTTGGGCTCACTCGAACCTTCGTCATAATAATCCTCCTTCATGACGCTGAAAATAACGTTTCCACCAAGCCCTGTGGCTGGATCAGGACAGGAGGCCAGAGTCTTCTCTTCTTGCCTGATGCGACACATGTTGGCAAGAATAGTGTTGAGGGCGAAAATACAGAGATTGCTCGAGTGTTCCTTTTCTATGCAAGCATTAGCAAGGTTAACGACGACCTTGTCACCTACTTGGTAACCTGCATTGCAAGTACCGGTGACTCGCACGACGGTTGCGATTGCTTTTTTCATGTCTGATTCTCCTCTTGTGCAGCATGTGACCTAACAAAATCTATCGAGTCACATATCTCTTTTTCCAACCCTACACAGGTTCTCATTGTTCCAATTTCTTCAAAAACTCGCTACTGGTCATTACATGACCGTACATTAACGGCCATTGATGAGTCAGCAAGTGCTTTTTGTGTGCCTGTTGTTGTTTGTCATCCATTGTTTCCACTAGATCAGACAAGATGATCGTGAATAGTCCCCTAGTGAAACCATCGACAATGGTCGCATTAACACAGCCTTCTGCAAATACTCCTGAGATCAAAACTGTGTCTGCTTCCTGCTTTTTTATGAACTCTCGAAGACGCGGATCCGCAAACGCCGAGTAAGCATTCTTTGTAAACACCTTATCAGACGCATGCACAGTAATCCCATTATAAAATTCAACGGATTCCTCAACATCCTTCTGAGTGTAGAAAGTTGCCTGAGGGTTTTCATGATACAGACGATTAATGTTTTCCGGCAAGAATTCCTCTGTCCAAGGAGTTGCCCCAATCCAGATTATTTGGCCACCTAGTTTGCGATACTCATCTGTAAACTCTCTGAGTCGCGGAATCATTTGCCTTATTCTACTATATGTAATATCCAATTCAGGACGTTCAAACTTCTCACTACAACAGACGTTTATCGGATCGACTACGATCAAAGGATATAACCCAACGGTTGCGTTGATGACCGATTCTTCAACTTCGACTTTGGACATTTTATCCACATACTCCCTCTTGAACAGGCGGAATCAACAGAAACAAGATCACTTCGATATATAAAATTAAGTGGAAAATATCCCTCTTCTACTCAGCGTGCACTCTAAAAGCATATAAACGTTTTTGACTTCAGAACTTTTAGGACAAATCGACAACAAAAAAGGCGATGGTCTTGGTTAACAAAAACCTTGTGGGCAGATGCGGACTCTATTGCGGGACTTGCACAATTTACAGAGCATACAAAGACTCAGAACAGCTTCGACAAAAAATCGCTGAAGAAAACAACTGCAAACCCGAAGAAATTCGATGTGAAGGATGCCAGACAGTACTGACCAATGGCTGGGACGTTGAAGAGATTTGGGGCAAGAACTGCCAAATAGTCAAGTGCCTAGAAGCCAAGAGACTGGATTTCTGTTATGAATGTAGCCAATGTCCAGATTGCGAAAAATTCCGTGAAATTGCTGACTCTTGCTTAAAACGCGGCGAAAACCTGATGGAGAACCTGACCAAAATCAAAGCTGGTAAAGTCGAAGAATGGCTGGAAGAAGAAGACAAGAAATGGAGATGCCATGAATGCGGAAAGCCCATCGCCATGCAATTGACGGAATGCCACTGGTGTGGGGCTGAATTGCGTGCGAAGTAACAATTCTTTGAACGTTTCTAGAGCGCAAGCGTTTGTGATGGTTTTGTACATCAGAGCAGGATTCTCACTACTGTAACTATCGCCGAAATGACAGCTACTGCTAGAGAAATACAGAACCGTCTACTCTGTGACTTTGCAGCTCGCTCTGAAGTTTCAATCTGCTGTCGCATCAGCGCGACCATTGTTGTCATGTTCTGCCCAAAGTCTGTTTCAGCAACGATTTCTTTCTGTCTGGCATCGAATGTTTTCCCCAGTTTGTTAAAACCCACAAGTACATTCTTGAAGGCGTCAAAGGCTGGCTTCTTTGTAGCCTTATTATCCCAATTAAAGACGCTTTCTTCAAAGTTGCGCAAGAGGGTATCACCTTTGCTTCTTTCACGCTTCGCAGATTTTTTGGGGAGTGCTTGTTGTACAGCTAGATTAGCATATTCTCCATACAGCTTCCCTAGCTTTTTGATGGTTTTTTCATTCAGTTTCCCTAATTTTTTCATAGTTTTTTCGTCAAGCGCTATGTCCGATATCTGGTCAACGTCCTGAGATTTCTTTCCCAGCCGCTCATCACCTTCATCCTTATCTTCCTTTGACATCTCTTACTCACTTCTCTGCATCAATGCAAAACATGGATGTTCAGGTGTAAAAGTTTTATGCGCAACCATTGCGCGCTAACCATTGCTCTTACCTTCACCTTTTTCAATAGCGTTTTGTACAGCCATTTCCAACACGCGATCTTCAGTTAAATTGTCAACTTTCAGATAGTAGGCAACTATGTCAACCAACGCTTTTAACGGAGCCATGCCGCAGAATTCTGAGCCGATTATTGGCACGTTGTAGCGGGCAGCCTCCACCTTAAGCAATTCAAAAACACGATAAATCGGCGTCTTCTCGAAATTGCTTATGCTCAAGCCAATCTGCGTAACGTTCTTCTCTGGAATAAAAGCAGCCATGGCCTTAACATTTGAAAAACCACCCTTCTTTGCATGCAAAGCCTTTGCAATCTTTTTGGCAACGTTCAAGTCAGCAGTACCCAGATTAACATTAAAGCCAGCCATAACCTTGCGGGCACCAGTTATTGTTGCACCAGCCGTAGGGTGAGGTTTAGCAGGACCGAAATCCGGTCTACGGTCAGGCTTAACGATCATGTCAGCCAATTTTTCATATTCGCCCTTACGTATCCAGTCCAAATCACTACGTTCTGCACTCGCCGCTGCTTCACCATAAAGATAAATTGGCACATCGTACTTCTCAGCTAAGGTTTTTCCAAACTTCCTCGCAAGTTCAATGCAGTCATCCATTGTAACATTTTTTACTGGTATGAAAGGAACAACGTCGACAGCACCCATGCGCGGATGCTGACCCTTATGCTTTCGCATGTCAATCAGTTCCACCGCTTTAAACGCAGCCTTCAATACAGCCTCAAGCACTGACTCTTTATTGCCGACAAAAGAAACGACAAGTCTATTGTAATAATCGTCAAACGTAGAGTCAAGCAGGAAAACATTTGGTGTTTCCTTAATTTCGTTGAGTATTAAATCAACAGTTTTTAGGTCTGAAGTGCTAAAATTCGGAACACATTCCACTATTACCCTCAATTCTCGTCCTTCCTTGACAATTTGTTTGCATTTACTAGAATGAATATGTGATACATAGCTTTTTCAAGCTAAAAGAAAAAGGCTTACATAAGATACCCAGAAATTTCAGGATTTCTCACATAGATTTCCTTTTTCTGGTTTTTGTCCACTTGGGTTTCTATTAAAAAATTTAAATAGTAAATGCCATAAATCATACGCTCTGTAAATGGGGTCAAAAATGAAAAAGACACTTTTCGTTGCCATAATCTTTCTCTTCGCACTGGCAACATTGATACCAGTGTATGCGGATATAACTGACTGGACATGGCTTGGAACTACATACACGGGCTGGGACGAGTACTATGGAGATGATGTTAACGCGTACGAGTCAGGAACCACTGCAGTTCTTGCAGTTACAGTGGCAAACTTCGAAGGTCATAATATCACTGTTACAAGTGTTTCTGCGAATATGGACTGGGATGACACATACAAGTCGACTCAGGTGAGCGCTACTAATCCTGAACTCTTGGACCATGGTGATGTACGTGTGTTCTTTATCGACTTTAAAGTCCCTAACGCCACGGTAGTGTCGAACTTATACACGCACTCCTACACGATAGTCGTAAGTTACTTCTTTTATCCAAACGCATCAGATCCATCTCTAACTAAAACTGACGAATATATCGAATTCGGTGAAGACTTCGTTGTTTACTCGGCAGACCAAGCAGACGCCGTGGATCTGATGAGGATAATTGACAGATTCTCTCCACCGTCTCCATATGGTTGGAGCAGTGTTAGAGCACAGATACTTTGGAACAGAGCCATGAACGAAACCAGCAATGGAGAGGAGTATTATCGGCGAGGAGACTTCCAAGAAGCTGAGCAACACTTCAGCACAGCCCTGGATCACATCAACCAAGCATGGGATGCCGAAGAAGCATACCTAACCATAATGGAAGAACTGCAAATCCGGCAAATCGAAGCAGACATAAGAAGCCTCGATTCTATGTCAAACTTCTTCAACGGACTTTCAACAATGTGGATACTCTTCGGCATTGGCGGCATATTATTCGGCATCGGCTACATAGTAAAGTGGACAGTCCACGCACGCAAACACTCAAAGCCACCAGAAGCTTCCGCCGCCTAACTTCCCTTTTTTCCATTTCTTAACAATCTTCGGGCAAATATTGTTCAGCCAACAATGCGCCGTGGCAAGAGTTAAATTGTTTTACACTCCTATGAAACTTCAATGAGACCCTTCTGGTGAGGGAAGTTGAGTTCAGAAACTCAGTTCGAAATTCCGACATGGGATGAAATATTCGAAATGCTTCTGGATTTGGCTGAAGAAATCCGGAAAAACGGGTTTAAACCAGACTTGATTGTTGGTGTGTCTCGGGGAGGATGGCCCCCGGCTAGAGTTTTATCAGACTTGTTGGATAATCCAAACCTTGCAAATGCTAAAGCAGAATTTTATTTGGGAGTTGCAGAAACAAAAGGGGAGCCAACTCTCACGCAACCAGTTTCTGTGGCTGTGGCTGATAAAAAAGTGCTTATTGTAGATGAGGTTGCTGACACTGGAAAAAGCTTGAAGCTTGTGAAGGAACACATCATCGAAGAGGGTGCTTGTGAGGTCAGAATAGTCACGGTTTATTATAAACCTTGGAGTGTTATTGTGCCGGATTATTATGGAAAGGAGACAAGCATGTGGATAGTTTTTCCATGGGAAATAAAGGAAACCATCAGAAAAATTGTTAAGAAATGTAGGGAGAAAGGGAAATCTGTAGAAGAGGAAATTGCAAGGCTTGTAAAAGCAGGCATATCTGGAAGACTTGTTGGAAGGTTTTTGAAGGAAATTCTCGAGGAAGAGAATTGCTGAAACAGATTGAAGAATTCGGAACGCATGTTGCGATAGCTGGCTTTAGGAACGTCGAAATTAAGGACACTGAAGAATTTTTGAAGAAAATCCGAAAAGAAAAACCGTCAAACGTGGAAATCCAATTCTTCGACGCGAAATTCGTGGCTACGTGGCAACACTTGTACTTTGCAGCTGTGAATGCATTAACGGCCTTCAAGAACAGAGAAAACATTTCAAAAAGCTTAGCAATGGAATCGTTGCTTTACGCTTCTGCACAACGTCAAATTCGAA
>JGI24422J19971_10001424_pt1 | contig 14536 bp, 13 predicted proteins | sample DeeMarSWOR152_54_FD_19971 | JGI IMG/M metagenome (IMG submission 19971) | reverse complement strand
CACCTCTTTGCACATGTCCCAGCACACAAACGCGGTACTCCATACGCAATCTCCTCCATACCTCTTGAGCAAGTGAAAATGCACCACCCGCATCATCCCCTTCAGCAACTACCACGATAGATGACTTCTTACCTCTCTTGATGCTACGCCCTATATCAAGGCAAATCTGTTCTATTTTTGTCTCTGATTCCGGGACCAAGATATCTTCGGCCCCGCCCGCAATTCCTACCTCTAGTGCAATAAATCCCCTACTCCTCCCCATGACCTCAACGAAAAAGAGACGTTGTAGTGACCCCGCAGTATCTCTAATTTTATCAATAGCATCCAAAGCTGTATTTATGGCGGTATCGAAGCCAATAGTATAGTCAGTGCCATAGACATCGTTATCTATAGTGCCTGGAATACCAATCACCTTTGTATTGCCAGTTTCAGCTAGGGCCACTGCACCGCGAAAAGTGCCATCCCCACCTATAGTTATCAATCCCTCGATGCCTTCCCGTTGGAGAATTACACTTGCCTTCCTTACGCCTTCCTCGGTCTTCATTTCATCACAGCGAGCTGTTTCCAAGAAAGTACCCCCCCGATAGATAATATTGGCCACAGACCTGCTNCCTAACTTTACAAAGTCCTCCTCCAGTATACCGCAGTATCCTCGGCGAATTCCCACAACCTCCAGCTCACGTCCAACCCCGTAGCGGACAATAGCCCTGATGCAGGCATTCATCCCCGGGGCATCGCCGCCGCTGGTTAAAACACCAATCTTTTTCATAATACTTTACGATTTAACTTCTATTCTACCATAAACTTTAAAGCTATTTCACTGACTTTGTAGAATGCATGCGCCAAATAAGTTGCCAAGACAGAAAAAATCTCAGTATTTTCAATGCCTGGCTTAGTGGCTCCCTTAAACCTTGTAGCTATCTCGATAATACACTAGCAGGTATAGCTCTCTAAGCAGGTCAGACTCATTGTGCTTTATGATCTGCTGCAAATAGTTATCATCCTCTGTGTAAAGGAACCTTTGCCATAGCAAAGGGACGTCTCTGCCGCTTATCACCGGCTCGTTAAAATAGTGCTCCGCGTGAGAAAACAACTCGTCCAACTTAGGCCACTTTAGGCAAAGTGCCTCGGCTTTTTCCTTCCAGGGCTGAAATAAGTCTATCCCTTCTATATCAATCCCTTTAGCTTGAAGAAATCCTTTCTCGAAGGAGAGATTGTAGGCGTAAAATGGCCTGGGGAGCGTCGGAATGAGTTCAGCAAGCTCGACGATGAACGGCGCCTCTTCTTGCGAATTCCGGAAAATTATCTCAAGGCGGCTCCCTTGAATATAGCCAAAGAGCACTATTTCATCATGGTCCATATCAAGACCGGTGGTCTCAATGTCAATCAAGGTTCCTCGGGGGATACCTAACATTAACTCACGGCTGTATGAGGTAATCATGCCTGTATCCTCTCGCTTCTTTGTCAGTATTATACAAGCCAGATTACACTAAAGATAGCATATTAAGGTAAAATTGGTACTAAGTGGCTTAGCATGGATTTGCATGGTATAGGCAAGATTCTAATTCTCGGCGGAGCTTTTCTCGCCTTCCTCGGTTTGTTATTGGTTTTATGGCAGCGAATTCCTTTCCTAGGAAAGCTTCCCGGCGATATATTTTTGCACAGGGAGGGCTTTCAGTTCTTCTTCCCCATAGTAACCTGCATCATAATTAGTATTGTACTCACTATCATTTTAAACCTTGTCTTTCGTCTGTTCAGATGATGAATGCCAAAGCTGCATGATTATTCTGGGGACATAATGCCTNATNCGTNGTAGACCTAATTGGTATGGTGTCCCTGGAATTATGTATTCACCAGGGCGCGGCCAAACAGGAAGAACGACAATGCCTGCATTTTTACTGAGTAAGGTAACAATGCTATAATAAACATAGCGAAGAATGTCTAATAAATATAAATACATTATAGGTGTCGTAATACTGGTAGCGTTAGCGTCAGGCATCAGTATTTGGGCTCTATCCTGTTCCCCAACATCTAACCCACCCCAGTCTAATAACACAGCCCAGTACACTGACCCCGATTGGGCATTCCCACCAGAGAGTGAGCCAGTCACTCTTTTGCCTGATTTCCGCCCAGTAGTTGCCGATGTAATGCCCTCGGTGGTTTCCGTAACCACAGAGATAGTCACCTCTGATTTATTTGGCCGTCAGTATACGGAATATGTTACTGGATCTGGGATACTTATTGATGATGAGGGATATATTGCCACCAACAACCATGTAGTTGAAGATGCCCAGAGCATCTACGTGGAATTAACCGATAGTAGAACTTACTTCGCAAATATAGTAGGTGCTGACACTTTATCCGACCTTGCTGTGATAAAGATAGACGCCGCAGATTTGCCTTATGCCTATTGGGGTGACTCAAGTTCACTATCTCTTGGCGAGTGGGTGCTAGCTATTGGCAACGCCCTGGGAGAAGGAATAATAGTAACTGAAGGCATAGTCAGTCGCCTCAATGCATCTGTAAACGTTGATGAGGGAAATATCCTTTACGGCTTGATTCAAACCACAGCAGCTATCAATCCGGGTAATAGCGGCGGGCCATTGGTGAACATGTCTGGTGATGTGATAGGTATTACCAGCGTTAAGATAGTTGCGTCCGAAGTAGAAGGTATGGGCTTTGCCATAAGCAGTGATGAGGCTAAGCCTATCATCCTGGATTTGATTCGTCATGGTCAAGTGACCTATCCCTGGCTGGGAGTGGCATTATCCACAGTGGACCCTTTACTGGCTGCGGCAGAAAATCTTTCAGTAGATGAGGGAGCCATTATTGTAGAACTGGTTGCTGACAGCCCTGCAGAGGCTGCGGGATTAAGAGTGAACGACATCATTATCCGCTTTGGGGGCAAGGAAATAAACAATGTTGCCGACATTATCCAAGCCATCCGAAGCTGCCAAGTTGGAGAAGAGGTAGAAATAATCTTCGTGAGAGGCGAAGATACTAAAACAACCTCGGCCCGACTGGTAGAACGCCCGACTTCCTAGGACAAGCTTCCTTCATTCAAATCCCAAGCCCAGTAACCTAGACTTCCCTATTTTGGATGTGTTTAGCGTTTAGAAATTATGATTTGGGATTTACCTTTTTAATTGCCAAAGAGACCTCCCTATTCGAGATGCGGTGTTTCTCACTATAAGCCCCGTCAGGAGGTAAACCATCAATGAGTTTCTCAGATAACGTTTCTCGCTCAATATAGATAGTAAAAGTATTTATCACTTGCTTGATGAGTGGTTCTTTGGTCTGATAATAAGTAATGATGTGGTCGGTGATATCAAACTTGGCATTACGACGCATATTTTGAAGATGCCGCACAAGCTCTCTACTTACTCCCTCTGCAATTAACTCAGGAGTCAATTCGGTGCTAATAGCCACCCAATATCTGGCGTCGTTGGCTACGCTGTAATCTGGCATGTCCCGATGGCATCGGGATTCCCCTCTTTCCTTTGCTTCACTTAATATGACGAGTTGCTTCACATTTATCTCTTCTATTACCTCAGTAGCCAAGTTCTCTAAAGCTTTTTTCTCCTCCTCGGTCTCTATCCCGACCACGGCTTTATTCAATGGCTGACGCACTTTAATCCCTGCCTTAGCTCTTGCTGCCCTGCCCAAGCTGGATATTTTCATGGCTAGCTCAACATCGCTACTTAGTTTATCATTGATTTTTGTCTCATCAGCTAGGGGGAAATCAGTTAGATGAACGCTTTCTCTAGCTTCAGGATTAACAGAGCGGACCAAATTTTGATAAAGTTCTTCACCAAAAAATGGCACAAAGGGAGCCAACAATTGAGATAAAGTCACCAGGCATTGATGCAACGTAGTATATGCGGCCACTTTATCGGCATCGTTCTCACTTTTCCAGAACCGACGGCGGTTTCTTCTCACATACCAGTTAGAGAGATTATCTATAAATCCTTCAATCCTACGTGTCGCGGAAGTAAGATTGTAGCTATCCATCAATTTGGAAACCTCGCTTACCAGCCGATTAAGTTCTGAAATAATCCAGTTATCCAGCTCAGTGAAAGCTTCTGGCTGATCTCTGTTAGCCATCAAAGGCTGAGGAACAAAGCAATCAATATTGGCATAAAGGGTAAAAAATGAATACGTATTCCACAAAGTAAGGAAAAATCTACGCATTGTCTCTTCAAGCATCTTCGCGGAAAAACGATGGTTATCTTCTCCTGTAGAAGACACCAGCATATACCACCTTAGAGCATCTGCACCATAGTTATCAATCACAGGCCAAGGTTCGATTACGTTGCCCTTGGACTTGCTCATTTTCTCACCCTGGGCATCGACGAGGTGCCCTAAACAGATGACATTTTTAAAACAAGGACGATTGAAAAGCAGAGTAGATATGGCATGTAAGCTATAGAACCAGCCCCTGGTCTGGTCCACAGCCTCGCAAATAAAATCGGCGGGAAAATTTTGCTTAAACTTATCTTCATTCTCAAAGGGATAATGCCACTGTGCTACGGGCATAGCTCCAGAATCAAACCAAGAATCAATTACCTCGGGAACACGCTGCATCCTGCCACCACATTTTGGACAGGCAAATGTTATTTCATCTACAAAAGGGCGATGTAAATCCAAGGGCGTGGTTAAGCCACTGGGATTTGATTGCGCCCTTAATTCATCTACACTACCGACACACTCATAATTGTCGCAGGAAGAACAGTGCCAAATATTGAGCGGAGTCCCCCAATACCTCTCTCGCGAGAACGCCCAATCAACGTTGTTCTCCAGCCAATCGCCAAAACGGCCATGCTTAATATAATCAGGATACCAGTTTATCTCGGCGTTACCCGAAATAAGTCCTTTTTTCACTGTTGTTGTCCTGATATACCAAGCTGGTTTAGCATAGTAGAGAAGAGTGGTTTCACACCTCCAGCAAAAAGGGTAGGTGTGGGTAATTCTCTCACTACGAAAGAGCAAGCCACGTGACTTTAAGTCATCAAGAATGTCTTTATCGGCATCTTTGACAAACTTGCCTGCACCCGGTAAATCCAGCTTCCATCGTGCTGGACCAAGACTCACTGGGGCTTCACCTTTCTGAATATATTCCCGTGCTTTAGGTGTAAAACCCGTCACTAGATTAGTCGTTACCTTCCCATTCAACTCTACCGTATGGACTAGAGGCAAACCTTCCTTCTCGCCTACTTCGAAGTCTATCTCACCATAAGCCGGGGCTATATGCACAATCCCCGTCCCTTCCTCCATGGAAACAAAATCACCCCCAATAATACGATAAGCTTTCTTATCTTCTTTGACGTAACGAATGTTAATATTGTTATATAAGGGTTCATAATGCATTCCAACTAAATCTTTCCCGACTAGCTTCTCCACCACCTTACAGCCATCCACCCCAACCCCGCTAAGCAAAGCCGAGGCTAAAATAAGATACTCCTTATCTGACTCCACTACTACATATTCGGCCTCAGGAGCCACCGCCAAGGCGGTATTCCCAGGGAGTGTCCAGGGCGTGGTGGTCCAGGCAAGAAAGTAAGTAGGCACGGTTGAAGAGAGAAGGGAGCGAGCAGATTCGCTACCCCCAGGCTGTGCCATGTCGAGCCTGAACTTTACCCAGACCGACGGATCATCCACCTCTTCATAGCCCAAAGCCACCTCGTGAGAGCTAAGGGATGTGCCACATCTAGGACAATGTGGTGTTACCTTATAGCCCTGATAAATTAAACCCTTGTCCCATAGTTGTTTCATTATCCACCAGCAAGATTCAATATAGCCGTTGTCCAATGTTATATAAGGATGCTCCATGTCTAACCAGCAGCCAAGGCGCTCAGTCATAGTCTCCCATTCCTTAATATATTTGAAAGCGCTTTGGCGACAATGGTCATTAAAGCGAGCCACTCCATATTCCTCAATTTGAGCCTTACTGGTGAGGGCAAGAGAGCTTTCCACCTCCAATTCAACAGGCAAGCCGTGGGTATCCCACCCTGCTTTTCGTGGCACATGATAACCCTTCATCGTCTTGTAGCGGCAAACGACGTCCTTATATAAACGAGCCAGCACATGATGGACTCCCGGGCTGCCATTAGTTGTGGGTGGACCTTCATAAAAGGCATAATGTGGCCCCCCTTCTCTCGTCTCGATGCTCTTGTTGAAAATGACCTGCCCCTTCCAAAAGCAAAGGATATCTTCTTCCAGTTGAACAAACTTGACCCTGCTGGTTACTTCTCGGAACATGGCTAATCCTGTCTCGGTGAAATAACCACTTTCCTGCTCTCACCCTCACCTATGCTATGAGTTGTTATATCGGGATTATCAGCCAAAGTTAAATGAATAATGCGGCGTTCATCAGCAAGCATTGGCTCCATAGTTATGGCACGGTGTCTCGATTTTACCTGCTCGGCTAGATACAAGGCCAGTCTTTGCAAGGAATCACGACGTCGTTCTTTGTATCCTGCAACGTCAACTCTTAACGGCAACCAGGCCTTTAACCGTCCAAGTACCATAAGCTTAGTAATATATTCCAAAGAAGCTAGTGTCTGACCTCTCCGACCAATCAAGACACCCAAATCGTCACCCTTGATATTTAAAGCTAGAGGTATCTCATCGGATAGCACTTCAACCTTACCTGTTACACCCAGTAATTCAAGCAACGTATTTAAAATTTCTGTGACCACCTTGACCGCATCCCTTTCGACAATCTCGGGGCAGGCCTTTTCCGGTTGGGTTATTGGAATCACCCTGATTATGGCCTCTTTGCCCCCTACTCTAAAAATTCCCGACTTTTCCTCTCTAACAACTTCCANCTCAAATTGGTCTCGGCTCAGCCCTAGCTGTGCCTCTGCCTTCTTTATTGCCTCTTCCACTGTCGCAGCCGATATCTCAATCCCTTCCATTGTCCGATTTCCCTCTAGCAATTCACTTTATTACCAACATAATTTACGATCGCATCTACAATGCTGGTTTTTCTTTTACTGTGTTGACTGAGACGGAGAGCGGGATCTAAGGTAACCCCAGCCACCAGTAGCGAAATATTGAGTTACAATACCAATTATATTGGAAACAGCCCAATAAAGAGCTAAGCCACCAGGGAACATAAAGGTAAGGAAGCCAAACATGAGGGGCATCATTAGCAACATCATCCTGCTTGTGGACTCCTGTCTGGGGTCAACGGCTGGTGCTTGTGTCATCTTTTGCTGTACCCACATCGTGCCGCCAACTATGATGGCTAGAATGAAGTTGCCAGAGCTTCCTAAATCGAACAACCCAAAAAATGTACTACTCAACGGAATCGCTTGATTCACTATGCCCCAGGAGTAAAGGCGCTGAGCTAAATCAAGTAAGTTCTCGGGCGTGGTAGCCAGAGCTCTCATTATTGCTTGATAGAGTGCAATCCATATAGGAAGCTGAATCAACATAGGCCATATACAGCCCAGAGGGTTTACCCCAGCTTCTTTATAGAGCTTCATCATTTCTTGCTGAAGCTTTTTCTGGTTTTTACCATATTTCTTCTGCAACTCCTGAATCTTCGGCTGCATATCCTGCAAAGCTTTGGTTGACTTTAGCTGTCGCTTATTAAGGGGCCAGGAGATTAAACGAACGATAATGGTGAGGGCAATGATCGCTAACCCAAAGTGACCAGATAAAAGGTAACTCAAGGCAATTAACACATTAAGTATCGGGTTAGCTATAATTAAATACCAAACGTCTATCATCAGGCACGACCCTCATTCTTCAATAGTCAAGGAAATCTTCCAACTCAATTCCCCCTTACCAATATCCACAACATATATCCAATTATCTTCACCTCGAATATAAACCAAACCTTCACGGGCACAAATAGGCGCTCTTATTTGGGCATCAATGGTTGATTTATCATCATTTTCTCGATTCTCAATTCGCTCACCGCTACCGGTCTCGGGATCAATGACATACACATTGCCTGACTCTGTAGCCACTACCATTAAATTATCCATCAAAACAGGCGAGGAAACTATAGGGTTTCCAGCATCAAATTCCCATAGCTTTCTCCCCGTTTCCGCTTCAATAGCGTAAAGTCTGCCATCGAGACAGCCAGCATAGACAATGCCTTCATTGACTACAGGAGACGCCCAGAACCAATTACCGGCTGGTTTCTCCTGGGGGAATTTCCACATTGGCACATCACTACCTATTTTTACGGCATAAAGATAGCGATCAAATGAACCCAAAAAGATATTATCTTCGTAAATCACTGGTGAAGAAGCAAAACCTGCCTCTGATTGAAAAGACCAGTCCAACAACTCGCCCGTTTCTAACAATAAAGCATAGATATGACCATCGTAAGTGCTGATATAGAGAGTATCACCCACAACCGTGGGGCTAGTCCACAGCTTTTCAGCGTTTCCAGTGAGAACAGGAATATCTTCTCGCTTCCAATTCTCATCACCAGATCCCTTATCTAGAGAATAGACCCTACCATTCGAACTGGCTAGATATAAGGCATCCTCAGTCATTGCTAAGTTAGCTACTATAGCATTGCTTTTTGCATTCTCTATGGGGCAATACCACTCCCATTCACCATACCTCAACTGAGGAAAAGGCAAGCCTTCGCCTCTCGCCAACGTGCTCAATGCTAGAACTTGGCCACTATAAGTGCCTACATAAACTAAATCACTATCTACTATCGGCGTGGTATATATAGTAGTGCTCGGGATGGGATAATCCCACTGTTGACTTTGAGTCGTCGAATTTATAGCCACCACCCTGCCATCTCTGGAGCCTACATAAATAACGCCATCATGAACTGTAGGCCCCGACCATCCCCCCATAGGCTGAGCTCCGCCAGCACAGGACAACAAGAGTAAAGCAAAAAGAACAATTACAACGAGGGCGAGTATCTTTATTTGCTTCATTTTACTAAATAACTAAGGCACTGGGTCATAGCCGCCTTTGGAGAAGGGATTACATCGCGCTATCCTTTTAGCTGCCAGCCAGCTACCTCGGGTAAACCCATATCTTTTAATTGACTCAAAAGCATACTGAGAGCATGTAGGCTGGAAACGACAAACACTAGGGAGACTCTTCGACACTGTTTTCTGGTATAATTTAATTAACCCCAGAGCTAATTTAGTCATTCGTTGCTCCCTGACAATTGCGCCCGATCTAACAGCCTGATTACTGCCATCTCTAGCTGGTGATAGTTACTATTGACTGCTACAGACCTAGCAATAAAGACGATGTCCCATCCAGGCTTTAGCGATTGCAGTCTCATGATTTCCCTGAATAACCTCTTCAAGTGATTACGCTGCACTGCCTTACCTACTTTTTTAGTCACGGAAAAACCATATCGGCTTATACTTAAATCATTGGGCATTGCCTTCATCACTAGCAAGCTATTTGCCCATACTTTGCCCTGTCGATAAACCAAAGTATATTGTGCTCTATTAGTTAAAGAACGAGGCTCCTTCACAGGATAGAGTTAAACCGGAGTTAGCTTATACCTCCCCTTGAGGCGCCTTGATTTAAGCACTCGTCTACCACCTCGAGTGGCCATCCTAGCACGAAAACCTAAGCTGCGCCTCCGGGAAATTTTCTTCGGTTGATAAGTTCGCTTTGGCATTCCTCAAACTGTCGAACGGGACAGGCCTACGCCTCCCGTTTTCCAAATATGGCGTGGTGCATAAGGTAACATAGCCAGATAACGGGCCCTCTTTATAGCTTGTGCTAAGCTTCTTTGATGTTTAGCACAGGTTCTACTCCTACGCCGTGACACAATCTTACCTTGATTGGAAATATAGCGGGATAACAAAGAAACGTCTTTATAATCAATTCTCATACTCCCCCTGCAAAAAGGACAGACTGTTGGCCTGGTGATAAAGCTCCTCGTACCTCTTACTCTTCTAGTATTAGTAGTATTAGCCAAATCTTTTTCTCCCTTATTTTAGTCAAAGGGTAAATCTTCAGGCTCGAGCTCCCCTTCCTCAGGAAGGGAAACCGGAGCTCGTCTACCGAGGAAAAGTACGCGCTCCGCATTTACCTCAAGGCTGGTACGCACCTGCCCATCCTGTCCTTCCCAAGTGCGGGCGTGTAATCTTCCCTCAACATAAACTTGCCCCCCTTTGCTCAAAAATTGATTGCACTGCTCAGCCTGCTTACCCCAAACACTAACTCTAAACCAGTCTGTCTCTTCTCTAGTCTCTCCAGCAGTAGTTGTGTAACGACGGTTAGTAGCCATACGAAAAGAGGTAACTGCCTTTCCATTAGGCGTGTACCTCATTTCTGGGTCAGACCCTAGATTGCCAACAAGTATTACTTTGCTTAAGCTTGCTATTTTAATCCTCCATTTTTACTACAAGATATCGTAGAATGTCCCCTGAAGCACCAATTTCTTCCTCAAGTTCCTTAACCGATTTTGGCATCAACTGAAAACGCGCTAGAATATAGTCAGCCTCCATAAATTTCCTTATTGGATAAGCCAATTTTCTTCTTCCCCAATTTTTTATCTCTTCCACCACCCCACCACTGCTATTAATGGACTGAGTCATCTTGTCCATAATTTTAGACAGTCTCTCTTCATCAACTTCGGGACTGACTACAGCTACCAATTCATAATTGCGCATGTCTAGATTTTATACCACAGAGAATAAAATGGCAACAAGGCCTATGTTTTAGCCACCTATCATTTCTATCAGCTAGAATGTTAAATAAAGCTGGTGTTATAATTCCACCGATGAAATTATCTGAGTTGGGAGAATTTGGCCTGATTAACCTCATACACAGCAGCAGTGCTAAATACGAAAATGCTGGATACACCCCATGTCAAGAAGTTTTAGTGGGAATTGGTGATGACGCTGCAGCCTGGCAAAGTGACAATCGCATCCAGTTAGCTACTACGGATACTCTAGTCCAGGATGTACACTTTGATCTAGATGTCATTACCTGGGAGGAATTAGGCTGGAAGTCACTGGCTGTAAATCTAAGCGATATAGCCGCCATGGGCGGAATTCCCGAATACGCTTTGCTCTCTCTGGCATTACCTGGCAGACTAGAGGTAGAAGACATCTCAAAATTTATTAACAGTATGCTTCATCTGGCCAGCGAATTTAGAGTAGTCATCATTGGAGGTAATATATCTACCGCTCCCAATGTTGTTATCACTGTAACAATCATAGGATGCTCCAAAGGCCAAGCGATGCTCAAGAGGTCAACAGCTTCTTCTGGTGAGCAAATAGCCGTCACAGGACACCTGGGATTATCAGCAGCCGGCCTTGATATATTGAAGGGAAATAACATCTCCGACCCTGAAGTAAGCAATATTTTGAGACGTGCTCACTTTAAGCCCATGCCAAAAGTAAAAGAAGGGCAAATCTTAATTGAACAAGGAGTGAAAACCGCTATAGATATCAGCGACGGACTTGTTGCTGACCTTGACCATATATGTGAATCCAGCAAAGTCAACGCTAAGATAAATATAGAACAAGTGCCAGTTCACCCCATAGTCACAGCAAATTTCCCTAACTATCAGGAACTGGCTTTATGTGGTGGAGAAGATTATGAGCTTCTTTTTACCGCTGATGAGGCCACTCTTGCTCGGGCTGGGCAAGCCCTAAACTGCCCGGTGACTGTAATCGGTGATATAACCAAAGAAAAGTTACCGACACGGGTGACTGTAGTGGATAGCAAGGGAAATATAATCCCTTATAAAAAAGGGGGCTGGGAACACTTTAAGAATGAGGTCCCTAAAGTTAAATACGCATAGCCCCGAGCAAACTCAGCGTTTGGGAAGTGTCCTGGGGAAACTAGCTCAAAAAGCTGATGTTTTTCTGCTCGTAGGTGAGTTGGGAACGGGTAAGACTTGTCTTGTCCAAGGCATAGCTAGTGGGCTGGATGTAAAAGAATACGCCTTCAGTCCCTCTTTTGTTATCCTTAGAGAGTATCATGGACGACTTCCCTTATACCATATTGATTTCTATCGCCTAGACCATATTGAGGAAATTGCTAATCTGGGGCTGGAGGAGTATTTTTATGGTGACGGAGTCTGTGTGGTTGAATGGGCAGACAAAGGGTTGCAAATAGTACCCAGGGATAATTTATTTATCACCCTGCACTATATCTCTGCTTCGGAGACAAAACGCTCTATTTACCTGAAGCCTCAAGGCGAACGCTACCAAGAACTGACAGAACAACTTAAAATGAGAGAAAAATCCTGGCTCTGAATATGGAATCCTAGACAATACAGAAATTTAAAAAGCAAATGACAACTCAAAATACAAAACCTAAAAATGCTTGTACCCTTCCTTACACCTTTTACTTTTTGCATCTTAATTTTTACCTTCTATTGTACAATCAGTTTTTACATCTCAGAGGGATTTATCTAGAGTTTAGAAATTAGATTTTTAATATGGAATTAGCCATAGATACCTCATCCAATACCACCAGTGTTGCTTTATCCCATAAAGGTGAGATACTGGCTTCGCTAAGCTGGCAAACAGCACGAAACCATACAATAGAACTTATGCCGAATTTAGTTTGCTTGCTACAACAAGCCAAGGTGGAGTTAGACTCTATAGAAGCAATCATTGTAGCTAGAGGTCCAGGAAGCTTTAATGGACTTCGCGTAGGCATAAGCACTGCCAAGGGGCTGGCTTCTGCTTTAAATATTCCTTTGCTTGGTGTAAATACATTAGAAGCTGAAGCCCACCCCTTTGCCTTTACTGGACTGCCATTACGTCCCATTCACAAGGCTGGTCGTGAGGAAATAGCCACCGCCCTTTACAGGCAAAAAGATAATGAATGGCAATGTCTGGAGGCAGAAAATTTAACTACAGTGAAAATTTTGTGCCGCCGAATTAAGCAAAAAACGCTTTTTTGTGGCGAAATACCTGCTGATATAGTAGGCGAAATACAGCAAAACCTAGGCAGGCGAGCTATAATTTCTCAAGGCAATAGCCCACCTCGAGCGAGCTCTTTGACTATCTTAGGCTGGCGAAAATTGAACAAAGGAGAACAAGACGACCTGGTCACCCTACAGCCATTGTATCTCCGCCCTCCCCATACAACGAAGCCCAAGGATAAAACACCCCCCTTTTTCGCTCCGAGTGGAGCGAAGGAGACCAGGAAATGGAAATTCCCAGATTAGATGATGACATAGCCAAGCTTTGTTTCGCCTGTAGCCAGGAAAACCCTATAGGGCTGAAGTTGAAACCTGTTCACGATGGCGAAAAAGTCACCGCGGAGTTTACCGCCGGTAAATTTCATCAAGGCTGGAATGATGTAGTCCATGGCGGTATTCTCTACACACTCCTTGATGAGGTGACTGCTTACGCCATGCTTTGCCATGGGATTGAGTTTGGCGTTACTGCCAAGAGTGAAATACGATTTAAACAAGAAGCACCCATCAATGAGCCAATACTGGCCTCTGCTTGGGTCACTAAATTGACAAAACGGCTAGTGGAAACTAAAGGAGTGCTTACTCTCAATGATAATACGGTGATAGCTAATGGCGATTTCTTATTCTACGTCTGGAGACAGTCAAAAAAGACAATCCTCTGGGATATGGATGGAGTTATTGTCGATTCCAATTCCTTGCACTTTGCTGCCTGGCAAAAGATGTTTGCTAAAAGGGGAATAAAATTCACTAAAGAAGATCTTACCGGTCTCTTTGGTACCAGAAATGATTTCATAGTTGGCAGCATTATCGGCAGGGAACTCCCTGAAGGAGATGTCAAAATCATGGTACAGGAGAAAGAAGAAATTTTTCGACGGAAGGCAATAGGCAATATCAAGCCATTTCCCGGCGTAGTAAGGCTACTCAATGCCATAAAGAAGGGGAATTTCAAACTAGGCTTGGCTTCTTCAGCGCCCAAGGAAAATATCGACTTGGTCCTCAGTGAGCTCAATTTGGAGGGAATATTTGATTGTGTTGTTTTTGGTCGAGAAGTATCCGAAAGCAAACCTAGTCCCCAAATATTTCTTTTAGCCGCCAAGAAACTGGAGGTCACACCTAACGATTGTGTGGTAATAGAAGATTCCCCACTGGGAGTCAAAGCAGCCAAAACCGCGGGGATGAAATGCCTGGCCATAACCAATACACACCCCCGACAAAAGCTTGAGGAGGCTGACAAAGTAGTTGACTCTTTAGAAACTGTGGATTTGATCACCCTGCTCACGAGGGTTTAGAAAGGAGCCAATTGAAGACGGAAAAAAGTTTAGTCCTTATCAAACCTGATGCCATGCAACGGGGATTGGCCGGGGAAATCATTTCTCGCCTGGAAAAGAAGGGGCTTAAAATTGTAGCTATGAAAATGTTGCATATGGATAAAAATTTGGCCCAACGCCACTATGCCATTCATAAAGGAAAAGCTTTCTTCGATGATTTGGTAAATTTCATTACCTCTAGCCCGGTCATCGCCATCGTCTTCCAGGGTAAAAATGCCGTGGAAATGATACGACAAATGATGGGAGAAACTGACCCTGCCAAAGCCCACAGGGGCACTATCAGAGGCGATTTTGGCATTGATATTGGACATAACTT